>Ga0172379_10011593_pt1 | contig 10466 bp, 6 predicted proteins | sample GrowelOW334metaG_FD_119756 | JGI IMG/M metagenome (GOLD analysis project Ga0172379, IMG submission 119756) | Groundwater microbial communities from an aquifer near a municipal landfill in Southern Ontario, Canada - Groundwater well OW334 metaG | ecosystem: Environmental > Aquatic > Deep...
CGCCCATCGGCCGGAAAATCGACCCTCGTCAACGCCTTGTGCGGCGGCAAGGTTTCAATCGTCTCGCCAGTCCCGCAGACCACCAGGAACGCGGTGCGCGGCATCGTCAACCGACCCGAGGGGCAGCTCGTGCTTCTGGATACGCCTGGTTACCATATTTCGGAGAAGCGCTTGAACAAGAAGCTCTCCGACGTGGCGATCGGCGCTTTTCAAGATGCGGACCTCGTGCTGTACCTCGTCGACGCCTCGCGTAGGCCTGGACCCGAGGAGGAGGCGCTCGCCGACGTGCTCAAAGGCGCATCGACGAGGCTCGTGACCGCGATCAACAAGATCGATAGAGGCGAATCAGATACGAAGGCCGCGCGCTCCTTCATCGCCGAACGCTTTCCGACCGCGCCTATTCTCGAGATTTCCGCTCTCGAGAAGCGTGGCTTGAACGAGCTGCTCGGTGAACTCTTTTCCCGAGCGACCGAAGGCCCCGCCTGGTATCCGGATGAGTATTATACGGACCAAGAACCGGTGTTCCGCATCGCCGAAATAGTGCGCGAGAAGATAATGAACTTGACCCGTGACGAGCTTCCGCACGCGATCTATGTCGCCTATCGCGATTCCAATAGGACCGAGGGAGGTTCGCTGGTGGCGGATTACGACCTGGTCGTGGAGCGCGAATCGCAGAAAGGCATTTTGATCGGGAAGGGCGGTTCCATGATCCGTCGCATTCGCGAAGAGGCGGAGCGCGACCTCGCCGATATTTTCGACTATACCGTCGTGCTCAAGCTTCAGGTGCGCGTCGATCCAGAATGGCGTCGCGATGAAAAGCGGCTCAGAGATCTCATTTTCTAGCCCACCAGGCGGCGAGTGGGTTCGAACGGCGATGAAGTCACCCTGATTGGGCCCCCACGAGCGGCCTACTACGAGCGGACAACCGGCTCTAGGGGGCGGTTCTGGCTGGAGGCTCGGATGAGCGACGAATTGGGTGATGGATTTATCGGGAGCGTTACGGTTCGTGGCGATTTTGTCTGCCGATAAGTGTCGATGTGGCGAGACTGGTGGGAGTCTCGCGGACTCGGGTTTTCTATATGCTAAACAATACGAGACGGTCCCATGTGAGCGTTGAAAAGCGCTCACGAATCCAGAGACACGGCTCGCAAGCTTGGATATCGGCCCAATTAGCCTGCTCAAGCCCTGCGAAAAGGCTATAGCAACAAGCTCGGCATTTTTTCCAGCTCCCAGCATCTGCCGCGTAGCAAGGAAATTCTCGGCGCTATTGACGAGTCCGGCCTGGCGAAGGGTTGGTTCCCCCGCAATATTTATCTAATTCTCATCGAGATCCTGGGTGTAAAATGGAGGTTTTCAGGCCTCCTCTGGCTCGATGTCGGATAGGTATTTCGTGGGCTTCTCGATGTGGTTGGGACGAGATAAAGAGTGCGCGTTCGAAAGGCGTAGATCGGATACTTGTGCTTGACGTGGAGCGCTATACGGGGCTTCCGACTCTCTGTTTTCCCGTAGAAGAGGTGGGGTATCTCGCTTGCCTTCATCTTTTTGAAAAGAGATACCGCGATTTGTGCTTGATCAGGACGGCCTTCGCTTTCACCCAGGATTCGGTACAGACTAAGTTACTCGGGCGCGATCGATCGTCCGCATCTATACCAATAACGACGGCAATGCGCATCCGCTAATGGCGGCCCTCGCGGATGAAGGCATTTCCGTGTCGCGCTACGTCGCCGTGGTCGGAATCGAAGATTGTAAGCAGGGAAGGCTAATTCGACTTTTTTTGACGAGGATTCGCTTTGATAAAATCGAGTTAGGGTTTCGAGCGGCGGCTTTAATCGACGCTTTGATTACGAGCGAACCAGCAGACCCGAGGTTTTCGTCGATCCCGCGCCTATTCTTGTAGCTCGTGTTTCGAGAGCTCTAGTTAAGGGATAGCGGTTGTATAAGGTCCGAGGCGTGCCATTTGCCTCTTCTAACGCAGGCTTGGCGCAGGAGTCATTGAAGGGGGTGAGCGGAAGCCCCCGGAGCGCGCCGCGTAGGTAGCGGCGGAATCGCGCGCGATTCCGAGACCCGAGAGAGAGTGGTATCCATGCCGAGTTGTGCGCGAGGAGGCTGGAGACTTTATGATTATTGCATGCGGCGCTAAGCGGAGTATCCTTGGTCCGACGGGATCAGGGAGCCGGTGATCGGTTGGCCCCTCACTGAGGGGGAATGTCCCGAAAAGGAAGATCCCGGTTCGGAGAGAAATTTAAGCCGACCGCCGAACAAAAGAGTGCGGGGCGCCGTAGCGACGGCGGTACCGCGAATAGGCGCTCGGCATACCCCGCTAAGAATACAGGACTCCCATCCCTCATTTTTTACCAGGAGGGAGCGAATGGAACAGGAAACTTGCGGGCTTATCGGTATCGACCTCGCGAAGAGAAGAGCATGGAAGTATGTATCCACAACAAAGGGAAGGCGGCTTTGCGCTCAAGCTTCAAGACGGATGCTGTAGGACGAACTCGGCTCGCGCACAACTGAATAAGAATGACACCGCGGCAGTAGAAGCCTGCTCCCTTGCCTTCGTGCTCTCCCGGAAGCTTGAACGTGATGTCGGGTGCCGAGTCCACGTACTCAACTCTGGCAAGCGCGCGGTGATCTGACAATCGACGAGAAAGACGGACAAGGAGGACGCGCAGAAGCTCGCGTGGTTGATCCAGCGATATCCAGAGGATGAGCTACCGATCGTCAATGTGCCGGATGAGCGCGATGAGGCGATGAGGAGCGTGGTCTCGATAAAGCACTACCTGATGGTATTCCGGACGAGCCTCTTGAATAGGCTCCATGCACTCTACGTTCAGGGGGGCATTACCTTCGTTAAGAAAAGCGAGGTTAGCTCATGCGCCGCGCGGGAGCGAATGGCCGGTTAGCTTGACGGACGCCTTGCGTGGGTTTGTCGCCGTACTCGGGAAGGAGCTTGAGGTTACCGAAGACCAGATAACGGATCTTGATGAGGAGATGCGTAGAATGGTCGCCGAGCACGAGCTTGCGCCCTATGTGATCCCGGTTTCGGGAGTGGGTCCCGGCCTAGCCGCGGCCTTCCTGGCATATGTAGGCGAGGGAAGCCGTCTCGTAAGCCCGGCGCAGGTGGCGAACTATATCGGACAGGCGCCGCGGCTCGACTGTTCCGGCGAGACGAATAGGTACGGACACATAACGAAGGAAGGTTGCCGCGCGGTTAGGGGTGTAATCCTGCAGGCAACTTGGTCGCTGATCCGCTGTAAAGAAGGACGGCGGCGAAGGAGAATTTTTTCCTGTTGAGCGAACGGCACGGGAGGAAGTGGAGCGCTGTCGCGTTGGCACGGCGCATGGTTGGGCTTATGTGGATATTCGTGACCCGACGCGAGTTCTACGCCGATGCATCGAAGGAGATGCTGAAGAAGAAATTCCGCCAGTATGGTTTGAAATTGGAGGGATGGGAGCCGAAAGTCGCTTGCCAATAATCATAGGAGCCAGGGGGCCGCGCGAGGACGAGGGTGACACGCTCGCGAAGTCGATCCGGGATCGGATGTGCCCCCCTCGCTTTATTCCAGGGCTTTGTATTTTACGTATTTGGCGATCGCCGTTTCGAAGCCATCTTTCATGCAGAGTTCGAGGGCTGTGGCGGCACGGGGGAAAACGGCACAGAGGAGATCTTCGCGCTCTTTGGCCGAGAAATCGGATAGAACATAACCGGCGATGTCATCATGGCTCGGACGGCCAATGCCGAAGCGGAGGCGGGCGTAGTCGCGAGTGCCTAGGCGTGCCTCGAGCGAGCGCAGGCCGTTATGGCCACCAAGGCCTCCGCCCATTTTGAAACCGAAGAGGCCGAAAGCCATTTCGAGGTCGTCGTGGATGGCGAGTAATTCCACGGGGGCTATCTGATAGAACTTCATGAGCTCGGTCACGGAGTCGCCGGAGAGGTTCATGTAAGTTTCGGGCATTAAAATGTAGACGCGGCCCGCGGAGCTTTCATATGGGGCGAAGCGACCCTTGAATTTGCGCTCCCAGCGGAGTTCCTCGAAGAAGGGTAATGTTTCGAGGAACTGCCAGGCGACGTTGTGGCGATTGCCGCGGTGTTCGCGGTCATAGTTGCCGAGGAAGGCGTAAAGGCGGATCATGATTGCGCTCCGAGGGCCGCTTGCGGCGGCACGGTAGGCATACTACACCAACACGGAGGGAGCGCGCGACCCCGGCCTAGAGTTAAGCGAATCGCCGCCCGGGGCCCGTCGTCGAAGCCGACAAGCCCCTTACGACGAAGTCCATCGCTTGAAATGGTTTAATAAATCGAGAATTTTGCCGAAATTTTAGGTAATCGTAGTTCTATTCTCCGGAAAACGCAGCTAGGCGGCATGGTATGAAATCTCCACTTTCTTTGGTTTTCCCCGACGAGTGTAGGAGTGGACTTTCCGTGGAATATTCGCGGCGAGTCCCCTTCGTGTTCTATATAAACCTTATGCTGATGGGGTACTTTTTTCTTTCGACCTTCACCCGATATAGGGCCGACCCCGAAGGAAACAAATTATTTCTCCAAGCCGTATACTTGGGATCTATCGCTTTTCCAGTCTCTATCCTGCTTATCAGGGTAGGCAAGTATGCGATTAGTTCTTATGTTACAGCTCTCGGGTGCCTGCTCAATGTCTCGTTCCTGGGGTACCTGCTTCCAATAACGCATCCTTTCGAGGTCTATAAATTCCTCATGTATTCGATCTGCGTCATGGCGGTGAATACGCTGGTAGCGTTTTCGCTTCGGCAGATTCTCGTTGTGTCGATTATCGCCTTGGCGAATTATATTTTTTATGTTTTTTTTACCCTCGCGCCGCGGTTTGGAGGCTTTTCGGGAGAGATTCGGATCGGCTTCAGTACCGGATTGCTCGTCGCTTTCGTTGTCAGTCTGCTTTTCTACCTTATCAAGAAATTCAACAATACCGTCGTTTCGCTGGCGGAAGGCGAGATGAAGAAGAATAGGGAACAGGTGTCAAGGCTGGAGACTTTGCTCGCGGACGCCCGTCGTGGAGCTGACGCGATGAATGCCGGCAGCGGAAGGCTTTCCGAGCGTGCGGGCTCCTTGGCGCAAGGCGCCTCGGAGCAAGCATCGAGCGTGGAGGAGGTATCCGCTAGCGTCGAGGAATTCAATTCTACGATTCAGCAGAATGCCGAGAACGCCGCGGTGACCGCCAAAATTTCCTCGGCGGTCGCGCTCAGGGCCGAGGTTGGCGGCAAGACTGTTCGGGATACCCTGGTCGCGATGAAGGCGATAACTGATAAAGTGGGGATCATAGACGAGATCGCCAGACAGACTAATCTGTTATCGCTCAACGCGGCGATCGAGGCGGCTCGGGCCGGCGAGGCCGGAAAAGGCTTCGCAGTCGTCGCGAAAGAAGTACGTAGGCTCGCCGAACTCAGCCAGCGGTCGGTGTCCGATATATCGGAGCTTTCGCTTCGAAGCATCGGCGTCGCTTCCGAGGCGGAGGTTATTTTCAGCGATATCGTCCCGGAAATTCGCAAGACCGCCGACTTGGTCCAAGGGATCACTGTCCTTACGAAGGAGCAGGCGATCGGGATCGGACAAATCGCGAGCGCGATGGCTCAACTCGAATCCGTCACTCAATCCAATTCCTCGCTCGCGGAAGAATTCTCGCAACTAGCGGCAGATTTCCAGGATAAAGCCGAAAAGCTCTATCGGTCGATGGAAATCTGAGCGCATGCTTTTGCGGGTGGCTGGCTATTGGCCGCCCTTCGCGAAAGCTTGCGGGAAAAGAATGATTTCACGCTCCGGAAGAAAGGCTTTGCCGAAAGAGCGATCGTTGTCCATTTCCCCCCGACGTCGTATACTCCCGTACCGATTCTAGGCCTGAAACCGGAGCTTATATTTATGGAAAAGACCGTCTATGTGATCGGGCACAAGAACCCGGATACCGACTCGGTTGTGGCCGCGGCAGCCTACGCGGAACTCAAGCGATCGCTGGGAATGGGCGAGGCGCGAGCCGCTAGGGCGGGAGCGGTAAATCCCCAGACAGAATATATTTTCGAGCGCTTCAAGGTATGCGTACCCGAATTCGTGCCCGACCTCATTCCGAAGGTGGAGTACTGGCTCAATGGCCCCGTGACGACCGTGCGAACCGAATCGCCGCTGTGGGATGCGCTCGCGCTCATGGGGAAGGCTGAGCGCAAGGCCTTGCCCATCGTAGACGCCGAGGGGCGCTACCTATCAATGCTACATTACGGGGCCTTTGCCGAGAATATTCTCCAGAAGATCAACCCGCATAAGAAGGCGGTCATCGTCACGAGCGTGGCGCATATACGCGATACAGCGAAGGCACAACCTCTAGTGCTTTTCGACGAGGAAGAGTTTTTCAAGTCTCGCATCGTAGTCGCCGCCTTAGAGACCGAATCCTTTAGACGGCATATGTTGGCCGAGCCCGCAGGCAATAAAATCGTTCTGGTGGGGGATCGAGAGGACGCGCAGCGGATCGCCATAGAAGCCGGCGTCAGGGCGGTCGTAGTCACGAACGGCGGCGTGCCTCCGCGCGCGATACGCGAGCTCGCCGAGGAGCGGAAGGTTTCTCTTCTTGTCTCTCCGTACGATACATCGAGCACCTCGCTTCTGATCATCTACTCGACTCCGGTGGGCACGATGGGCGATTCAACGATCAAGCCGGTGCAGCGGAGCGATTGGCTGCGTAGCGCGCGAAAAGCGCTTTCCGAGTCGCCCAGTCGCTCGGTACCGGTCGTCGACGAGGAAGGTTTAGTCGTCGGTCTCCTCGCCGAAGGGGATCTATTGCTGGAGCCGAATCTTGAATTGATTTTCGTTGATCACAATGAATTTTCGCAGGCAGTCGAGGGAGCTGAGAATTACCGTGTCGTCGAGGTGGTCGATCATCATCGGCTTGGGACTTTCTCTACCAAGTATCCGATAACGTTCATCAATCGGGTGGTCGGTTCGACGAGCACTATAGTCGCGAACATGTATCGCGAATCCCGCGTACCCTTAGCGAAGCCGATCGCTTCCATTCTTTTATGCGGTATCCTTTCTGACACCCTCGTGCTTCGCTCCGCCACGACAACGGATGTGGATCGCGAGACCGCCGATTATCTCGCCAATATCACCGATCTCGAGATCGATATGCTGGGACGCGATATCATGGGCTCCGCTTCCGAAGTGGGTTCGCGTCCCGCCGCCGAAATAATAAAACTTGACTTGAAGGAATACGAGTCGGCGGGACGCTGTGTCAGCGTTAGTCAAGTCGAAGTGACCGATACGGCCGAGATCGTCGAGCGCAAGGTTGACATGCTCGCGGGACTCGCGGCGCTCCGTAGAGAAAAGGGCTACTATCTTTCCGCGCTCATGGTTACGGATATAACGGAGCTCACGAGTCTTCTTTTAATCGATGCCGAAAAAGAGCTTATACATCTTGTTAACTATCCTCGGCTCGAGACGGGAGTCTATGTTCTCAAAGATATTCTCTCACGCAAAAAGCAGCTCATGCCCGCCATTTTCGAGCTCGTTGAAGCGGCGCTTTCGCGTTAACCGATTGGCAAAGGCGAGAGCTTTTGAACAGCATGTTTTTCGCTCTTTTTGCCGCCGAAGGCTTCTTAGGCGTTGCGCGATGCCCTTGGGGCGATTTGCTACAAGGATGAGTCCCCTGGAATTATAGGTTTTTACGAATTGCGCTAAAATTAAAAGCTGCTGCCAAGAACGCTCTGTATAGTGCCGGACGCACGGCATCGCAATCGCGTATCGAGCTCCTCGAATATTTTTTTTCCTGGCTGACTGAAGCATTGGTTTGTTTGCATTTCTAGTATCGTTTGCCTCTGTGGGATGTTCGGGTTTTTACGCGACCGAAGCCGCCGTCGCTATTTGCGAGATCGCTCCGAGACGAATCATCGCGCAGCCTTTTTCCGCGCCGGGTTGGGGAAGGCCGCGCATAAGTATTTCCCCGAAGGTATCGTCGCCCACCCGGAAAACGGGAATCTTGTGTAGACTGAGAGAACCGGACCTTTTTAAGAGAGCGGTATTCGGATGAGAATTCGAGCTTGAGCTGGGACGCAAGCCCTGACGAGAAGGCCTTACCGTCGGCGCTTTCTCCATGCTATGTTCGCCCCTCTCGAAGGTCGCATTGGACACGATGCGAGTCGATCGGGATAATCCACCACTATGGAGAATCGCATGAGCGCACGCGCCGACGACGCAGTGAAAGTCGCCGACACTACGGCCAATCCCGCCCCCCTTGGGCTTCTCGGATTCGGCATGACCACAATACTTTTGAACCTGCATAACGCCGGCTTCTTCCCTCTCGATTCCATGATAATGGCCATGGGAATTTTCGTCGGCGGCATCGCCCAAGTCATCGCCGGCGTTCAGGAGTGGAAGAAGAACAATACTTTCGGCGCTACGGCCTTTACCGGCTACGGCTTTTTCTGGATCGCCCTTGTGGCGACCTGGACCCTGCCCGCTTTGGGCTTGGGAAAAAAGACGGAGCCCTTTGAAATGGGTTTCTTTCTGGCTTTGTGGGGCCTTTTTACCCTCGGTATGTTCGTGGGTACGTTTAGGCTGAACAGGGCCCTCCAAGTCGTTTTCGGAACCCTTGTAGCCCTGTTCGCCTTGTTAGCGTTGCGCGATTTTACCGGCTCCGAATCTATTGGAATCGCCGCCGGCTGGGTCGGATTGGTCTGCGGCTTCTCCGCCGTCTATACCTGTATCGCCCAGATTCTGAACGAGCTCTACGGTAAGACCATCCTTCCGATCTGCCCCGTCAAGAAATAGCGAGCATCGGGCGGAGAGCCGCATTTGGATTAAATCAGGCTCCCGCCCCGCAGCATTTCTTGTATTTTTTGCCGCTACCGCATGGGCAGGGATCGTTGCGACCAACCTTGGGTTCTGCGCGAACTACCGTGGCGGTCGCCACCTTGCCCTCGTCATAGAGCCATTTCCCGTCTTTTTTCACGAAATTCGCGACCTCGCGGTGCTCATCCCGCAGACCGGCCTGTTCATAGCGAGCCGTGAACTCGACTATGCCTTCCGAATCGTCGCCCCCACCCTTTTCCACGCGATGAATCGAGAGCCCGAGCCATTTCGAACCCGCGCTCCACTTTTTAGTGGCTTCGAGATCGATGCCTTCGGTTCCGCTCGCGCAGCTTGAAACGATGTAGTCGATCTCGCCTTTCACGTAGGCGGAATAGCGGCTTCTCATAAGTGCCTCGGCTGTCGGCGCGGTGAGGCTCCCTTTGATATAGGGCTCGCAGCAGCTTTCGTAGGCGCGGCCTGAGCCGCAGGGGCAAGTGTCCATGCTTCGTTTCTCCTCGCGGCGAGCTTACCTATAAGGGGCGCTTGGGGACAAGACCACCGCTCGGAAATTGCCCTTAGCTTCGATATCGTCCGTATGTCCCCCGATCCCGAGTCCGCGAATACGGCGAGGGTCGGGAGAGGTTATGAATTCCGGCTTATTTCAGAGCACCTGAAGCAAGGAACGGGAGCGCGATGAAATTTCCCGCCATGCCGCCGAGGCTCGAAAGAAAGAAGATCAATAATATGTGCGTTACGCGATTCTTATAGAACCCCTTGAGGCTCGCGACGTCCTGTGCCAGGTTTTCGAAGTCGGACACGCGAGGTTTTCGGAGGAAAGCTTCAGAGAGGCCGGCGAATAAGCCTACCCCGACCAAAGGATTGAGGGTCGCGATCGGAGCGGCGATGAAGGAGAGTATGATCGTAAGCGGGTGGGCGAGGCAGAGTAATGAGCCCAGTGCGGCAAGGGAACCATTTAAAAGGACCCAGCGAACGAGCAGCTCGAGGCTTGCATCGACGCCCGAGCGGAAAAATCCGAGCACGATTAAGGCTGCTATGGCGGCAGGTATGAGCCATCCCGCGACTTTGCCCCAAATCGAGGGCGGCGGGACGAGTTCGAGTTCCGATACGTCCGACGAGGCCTCTTTTCGATCGAAACGGCCTAACCATTCGACGATTCCGTTCAGATGGCCTGCGCCTACAACGGCGAGGATTGGCCGCTCGATTGTCGAAGCGGCCTCTGTGCCCGACGGCGCGGCGGGAGTGGTCGTGGGGCCATCGTTTTTCAGGGCATCGTAGATTTTTGCCGCGAGATAGCGGTCTCGCTCGTCGATAAGGACTTCTTTAACCGAGGGAAGGTAGGCCGAGAGTTCGCCCATCATCTCCTCAAGCTCATTTCGTTCTTTCAGCTTTTCTATGTCTTCGGAAGAGAGCTTTTCGTTCGAGAAAGCGGATGCGCCGAGACTCGCGACGAGTTTTGCGCGATTCCATAGGCCTGATTTTGCCCAAGCGCGCTTGAGTGTAGTCTGGACCTCGCGGTCGCAAAAGCTTGTCGGAATATCGGCCGCTTGAGCCGCGCGGACTGCTTCGACCATCTCTTCGCCGGGCTTGACCCCGACATTGTCGCCCATACGGCGCTGGAATCCCGAAAGCGCTAGGTTCGCGAGTA
>Ga0172379_10011594_pt1 | contig 10464 bp, 9 predicted proteins | sample GrowelOW334metaG_FD_119756 | JGI IMG/M metagenome (GOLD analysis project Ga0172379, IMG submission 119756) | Groundwater microbial communities from an aquifer near a municipal landfill in Southern Ontario, Canada - Groundwater well OW334 metaG | ecosystem: Environmental > Aquatic > Deep...
GTACCAGCCGACAACTTGGCGCCTAGCTTTAACGAATCCATCCAACCTGGTCAATTGGCTTATGCCCAAACCGGTTTGAATATCAGTCATTCTATAATTATAGCCTAATTCTGTCATGACGTTTTTCCCCTTTTCGTCTTTATGAATACCGTGGCTGCGCAAAGATATTAATTTTTCGTAATATTTTTTATTATTAGTTAAAATCGCTCCGCCCTCGCCAGTGGTAATGGATTTAACCGGATGGAAACTAAATACGGCCATATCGGAGTATTGGCAACTGCCAATTTTTTTTCCTTTATATTTCGCGCCAAGGGCGTGGCAAGCGTCTTCAATAATCGTTAATCTGTATTTTTCGGCAATTTGTTTTATTTTTTTTAATTCACACGGCTGGCCGGCAAAATGCACCGGTACAACTGCTTTGGTATTTTTGTTTATCAAATTTTCTATTTTACTTTCATCAATATTATAAGTATCAATCCTAATATCACAAAAAATCGGCTTGGCGCCAACCGCAAGTAGCATATTTGTTGTCGCCGCAAAAGTATTGGGTGTGGTAATTACCGCATCATTGTGCTTCAAACCAGCCGCGAGGTAAGCGAGATGCAAGGCAGCTGTCCCGCTGGAACACACTGCGGCGTATTTGGCGCCGCAATATTTTGCTAACGATCTCTCAAACTCCAAAACCTTTGGTCCCTGCGTCAGCCAATCCGATCTTAAAACCTTAATTATTGCTTTAATATCGCTTTCATCTATGTTTTGACGGCCGTAAGGTATCATATCTATTTTTATTTTAATTCTTTAATTATGGAAAATAATTGTTCTTCGGTAAGCCAATTTTTATTAGTATCGCTGGAATAACAAAAATCAAATTCTAATTTTTTCCCAAACTGATAATACTTTTGGTATATTTCCGAAGAGGAGGAAAAAACTTCGCTTAAAATAACATAGAATTGACCTAATTCTATCGCGTGTCCCGACTCTTCTTTAGATATCAAAGTTTCATGGATTTTTTCTCCGGGCAAAGACCCGATTATCTTTCTGTTCACGCCGGGTTCAAGCGCTTCAAGCAAATCAATCAGCTTCATACTGGGAATTTTAGGAATGAAGATTTCCCCTTTTTCCATATTGGCCAAAGCGAATAATACCAATTTAAAACTCTGATCCAATGAGATCCAAAACCGAGTCATCCTTTCGTCGGTGATTGATACCGATTCGCGCTTCAAAAGTTTGTCCACGACGCTCCCCCGGCTGCCGATAACATTGCCGTAGCGGACACAAGCGAATTTAGTCCGCCCGCCGGCATAAGAATTACCGCTGATAAATAATTTTTCAGCGCATAATTTTGTTGAGCCGTATAAATTTACCGGCTGAACCGCCTTATCGGTGGAAATCAACAATACTTTTTCCACTCCCTGGTCAATCGCCGCGTCAATAACATTTTGGCTGCCCAAAATATTCGTTTCCACCGCTTCAAAGGGATTGTATTCAATGGTAGAAACTTGTTTTAGAGCGGCGGCATGAATGACAATATCCACGCCATTAAAAGCGCGCTGCAGCCGATGCAAACTGCGCACATCCCCCAAAAAGAAACGCAGTCGTTCGTCATTTTTTAATTCCGCCCGCATTTGCGATTGCTTCAATTCATCTCGGCTGAAAATTATGATTTTTTTCGCCTCCGAATTTTCCAATAAATACCTGATAAAATTTTTACCGAAAGACCCGGTTCCGCCGGTGACTAAAATGACTTTGTTTTTAAAAAAATCAATAGACATAATTTTTGTTTTTTATTTTATATTAAATTTTTAATTCCTGATTGATAACCGTCAGAATATTATCCAAACAGCTTTGTTTGGTTATTTTTGCATATCCGGGGAAATCCTCTCCGCGATAACCGTGAATGCTAACTAGTTCCAAACATTTAAAATAATTTATAACCGATTGTTCGTTTGGTTTATAACCTTCCGTTATTTTTTCAATTGCCAGCCGGCAAGATTCAGCATCGTTAATCCTAAAAACTCCGGGGCAATCTTTATACCAAGGATAACCGAAAATCAGTACCGGTTTACGCCGCAAAATCGCCTCCCAACCGGCGGTGCCGGTAACGGTGGCTACCGCTTGCGCTTGCTTAATCAGAAAAAAGCTGTCGGTCTTAATGGGGATCAATTGGACATTCTTTATTTGAGAAATCTGCCGATAATACCCCGGATACCGACCGTCGGTATAATTCAAACCGAATGCCAGCCATTGAACCGGATGTTCTTTGACGTAAATAAGCCAACCCGGCGGTAAAGCAGCCGCTAAAATTTTTATCATCAATATTTGGTTGACGAACGCTCCGCCCAACGGACTGGTATTACATTCCGGCTGATAATGCAGCGGTACGTAAATGAATTTTTGGGAAAAATCGGGGCGGAGGTTGCAAAAGCGGCGGTATTCCTTTTGAATGTTACTGACTAACAATTTTTTCAGATACAAAGGAACTTTCTTCAAAACGGTAAAATCCTTTAAACTTTTAAAGACGATTCTTGTCTTTAAAATAATTTTGTTCCCTAAATTATTTTTTTTCATCACCCCTTTTAAACCATCCGGGGTGGCATCGTTATTTTCGTCGGTGTGAAATTTATAATACAGACGCAAATCTTCATGCAAGTCGTCTAAAACAAATTTTTTATCTTTATTATTCGCTAATTCTTTTAAGAGTAATTCGCTGCCGCGCCAAAAATCATCACACCAAATCATTCTGCCGGCAACCGAAGTCCCGTAAAACACTATCGTCTTAATTTTTAACAGCCGCGCCAATTCAAAAATCAGATAACTGAAAGTCGGGTGAGGCGGCGCGGAAAAAACAATCGCCTCGGGCTTAAATTTATTTAATACCCCCCACCAATAGCCCAATAAACTGTAATACAAATTTTTGCGCTCATCAACGCACATTCCTTCAAAATGTTTATTCATCATCGTCATGATTATTGATTCCACGCCGGCTAATTTTTTTATCAAATCTTCGCCGGGCGGATCAAATTCCACTCCCGCCAGTTCTTTCGGCGGGATGCCAATCCAAGCGTCATAATGATCATGTAAAATTATCTCGGGAAATTTTCCTTCATTTTTTTTGGTTCCCGTCCAGTAAACCACCTCGTGTCCGCTCCGTTTTAAACCGGAAATAAAATTTACCATCTCCGGGCTTGTATCCGGCCAAATCAAAAATATCCGCATATTAAATCAATTTATAAAAAATATTAAAAATAAACTTTCAATTCATTATTAGTTAACAATAATTCTTTAATTGCCGCGACCGGCATTTTTTTCACGTCTTTTGACGAATACTCGTTAACTTTGGTTTTTTTGGCGCCGGGATAAGAATCGGATTTGGTGAATTTATATCCAGACCCGGGATCTAACAAGTTTGGCAAAATTATAAACATATCCTCGGTTTCCAAAGCGCCTTCCGATTCTTCAATGGTTAATAATTTTTCATGTAGCCGCTCGCCCTCTTTTTTTCCGATGATTTTTACAGGCACGTCTAATTTTATTTTATTTTTTTCTTGAAAAACTTCTATTACCGCCCGGGTCAAATCCTTTAAAGTCACGACCGGCATTTTAAGCACAAAAATTTCCCGATTTTTCATCAATTTGGTTGATTTTAGCACCAATTGAACCGCCTGCGAAATTGACATGATGAATCTGGTCATTTGCGGATCGGTAATGGTAATCGGCAGACTGCGTTTAATCTGGTTAAAAAATAACGGCACAACCGATCCCCGCGAAGCCAAAACATTACCGAAACGAACGCAGCAAAATTTGGTTTTTTTGTCTCCTTTATAAAGGAAGCTGGCCAAAATTAATTTTTCCGCCAATAGTTTGGTACAACCCATCACATTAGTCGGGTCCGTCGCTTTATCGGTGGAAATCATGATAACCTTATCAACTCCGTTGGCGTAAGCGCAATCAATTACGTTTTGCGTTCCTTGCACGTTGGTTTTTATCGCTTCAAAGGGATTGTTTTCACAAGACACAACATGCTTTAGCGCGGCGGCGTGAAAAACAATGTCGATTTTTTCCATCGCCATATTAAGCCGTTCTTTGTCGCGAATGTCGCCGATTAAAAAATTCACCGACGCCGGCGCGCCGAGGGCATGCCCCAGTTCAAATTGTTTGGTCTCATCGCGGCTAAAAACGCGAATTTGCCGCGGATGATAGTTCAATAATTCGCGGACGATCGCCGAACCGATGGAACCGGTGCCGCCGGTTACCAATATCCGTTTGTTTTTGAATTCATTGATCATAGATTTATAGGTTAGCCAAGCTTATTTAATTCGTTTAACAATCTGTTGATTATATCTTTACAATCGGCAAAAGTCAACCCGATATAAATCGGCAAAGCTAAACTGCAAGCGCTCATTTCTTCAGCAATCGGAAAATCTCCCGCTTTATAGCCAAATCGTTTTTTATAAAAATCAAACAGATGAATCGAGGGCAAATAAGGTTTGGTGCCGATGCCGATTTTTTTTAAATTTTTTATCAATAAATTACGGTTGATTTTTTTATTTTTCAATTTAACGACATAAACAAACCAGGTATGCGTATTGCTTTCCGCCGTTAACGGCGCTTGGATCATATCATTTTTGGATTCCAAAATTTTGTTATACCAACCGGCGATTTGCCGGCGTTTTTTGATCATAAAATCAAGTTTTGCCAATTGCGTTATGCCCAAAGCGGCGCTCATTTCATCCAGACGGTAATTGTATCCCAGATACTTATGGTTAAGCCATTGATCATTTTTCGCCCGGCCTTGATTTCTTAGACTATCGCAAATTTCATAAATTTTTTTACTGTCGGTAACAATCATGCCGCCTTCGCCGGTAGTCATTTGCTTATTGGGATAAAAAGCGAACACGCCGGCTTCGCCGAATGTGCCGGCATTTTTGCCATGATATTTCGCTTCAATTGATTCACAGGCATCTTCAATTATTCGCAATTTATATTTTTTTGCTATCGCCATAATAGGCTCCATGTCAGCCGGCTGCCCGAAAATATGAACGACTAAAATCGCTTTGGTTTTTTTGGTGATTTTCTTTTCAATTTTCCGCGGATCAATATTATAAGTCAGGGGGTCAATGTCCACAAACACCGGTTTGGCGCCGACGTACAAAATGCAATTGGCCGAAGCGACAAAAGAAAACGGCGTAGTAATAACTTCATCGCCCGCGCCAATGCCGCAAGCAAGCATTACTAAATGCAAACCGGCCGTGCCGCTAGAAACCGCGCAGGCATATTTAGCGCCCAGTTTCGCAGCGAATTTTTTTTCAAATTCTTGATATTTCGGACCCAAGCTTAAATTATCAGTATTTAAAACTGCCGCAACGGCTGCTTTGTCTTTGGTTGTTATATAGGGCTTGGCGATTGGATAATTTTTCATTTTTGTTTAGTTTAACTTTTTAATTATTCTGACCGGAATGCCGACGGCGGTTACATTCGCGGGCACGTTCTTATTAACAAAACAAAAAGCGCCGATAACGGAATTCTCGCCAATAGTCACGCCAGGCATAATCACGCTATGGGAACCGATTTTACAATTTTTTTTCAAAATCACTTTGCCTTTTTTGTTGTCAATCGTGGAAACGGAATAAATAGAGCAATGCGACCCGATTTGCACTCCAGCTTCAATCACTACTCCGTTTTTCGCATTGATATAAGTAAAAGCGCCGATATCGGTATTTTTGCCCAATTTAAAATTTTTTTGATGTTGCACGAGCCAATGCCATTTGGTTAATTTCCCTTCCGTTATTTTTGGCGCGCGCCAATTTTTAAATCTTTGGTCCATAAGTAAATTTTTTATAAAATAATTCCGGCTTGTTTATATTTCTTTCTATTATTTTTACAATCTTCTCGCCCGCCCGGCCGGCGCCGTAAGGGTTTGCTAAATTTTGGCAGCGGCGCTTAAAGCCGGCTGATAAGGCCGCCTTAATGGCAGTTTCAATTTGTGTTTTGTCGTAGCCGACATGAATTACATTCCGACCGCACTCGCGCCCTAATTGGCGGTTACCGATATTAACCGCCGGCAAATGAAAAAAACCGGCTTCAATTATGCCCGAGCTGGAATTACCGACCAGCGCGTCGCCATTTTTTAATAAACTTAAGTAAGCGCGCCGGTTAAAATTTTTATAAATATGAAAAGTTTTATTTTTATCGTATTTTTTTATTTCATTAACAAAAATATCACTGCCGGTATCACTATTGGGGTAAATCACAATTTTTTCCGCCAAAATTTTCGTTAAAACTTTTAAAACCGGCGTGATTTGTTCCTTGGCATAAACTTTATCCATGGGCGTTGGATGCTGAAGTACGATTATCCATTTTTTATCAAGATCCAACTTAAACTGGGCGGCTAATAATTTTTTGCTTAAATATTTTTCTTCCCGCAAGGCATCCAGCCCGGGCGCTCCTGTTTTGAAAACGCGCCATTTTTCTTCGCCTAATTTTATCACCCGCTCATAGCTTTTTTGGGAAGCGGTAAAGTGCAGATGAGAAAATTTGGTAATGGCGTGGCGAATGTATTCGTCAACCGAATAACCGCTCACATCTCCGCCGTGAATGTGCAATACCGGGATTTTTAAATGTCCGCCGACGATAGCGGCGGCGAAGGGTTCGTCGCGGTCGCCCAGTATCAAAATCGCCGCCGGTTTTTCTTTTAGACAAATATTTTTAATGCCGTTTATTTCTTTGGCGAGAGCGCCAAGCATATCATCCTGTTCCGAGATTGGCACCAAGTGATCAATCGGCACGCCGTCTTTTTTTATTTCATCTACGGTATGACCGTACTTATTAAGACAGTGCATTCCCGTAACCGCTAAACACAGGGCTAAAACTTTGCTGGCGCTAATTTCATCAATAGTTGATTTTAACAAACCATATTCGGCGCGCGTGCCGGTTATCACCAAAATTTTTCTTTTGCTATTTTTTTTCATAATCACTTTTTTTAATTAAGGCGTCGGCTTTAATATCTTTTTTTGCAACTCGGCCAATTATCGCGTGATAATATTTTGGCGCCAAACCCGTTCCCGGCCTTTTGATGGCTAAATTTAGATTACTGAAAATTTCACCTTTTTTAATATTTTTCCCCGCTACTATACTTTTTCTGACAGTTTTAATCATTGCTATCTCGCTTACATTCGGCTTTTTTATTTTTGAACCTAAAATTATCGGCGCTTGGCGCATCGCTTCCACCATCGCTTTCAATTCTAACGGCTCAAGTGACGCTTTATGGTCGGGTCCGGGCATATTTTTATTTAAAGTAAAATGCTTTTCTATCAGGCAAGCTCCCAAGACGGCCGCCATTATTGGAACCTGAATTCCACTTGTATGGTCAGAATAACCGACTAGTACCGGCAATTTTTGTCTCATGGTTAGCATCGCGCGCAAATTAACTTTGTTTTGAGCGCAAGGATAGTTGGTGGTGCAATGCAAGGCGATAATTTGACTGTTGCCGGTTTTTTTAATGGCGCTGACCGCCGCGCGAACCTCGGTTAAAGTAGCCATGCCCGTGCCTAAAATCATGGGCTTGCCAAACTTGGCCGCGTATTTCAGTAAAGGCAGATTGGTTAAATCGCCGGAACCGAATTTAAAGGCCGGCGCCCCAAGTTTTTGCAATAAATCCACCGATTTAAACCCGCCGTGAGGCGTGGATAAAAATATAATATTTTTCTTCCGGCAATGTTTAATCAACGGCCGATAAAAATCATCCGGCAACTCCAACTTTTTTAACATCGCCAGTTGACTTTCGCTTTTGCCGGTATTTTTTATCTGGTACTCCGCCATTTTTCCATTACCGGTAACCACGTCTTCAGCTTTAAAAGTTTGAAATTTTATCGCGTCAGCGCCGGCGGCGGCGGCGGCGGCGACTAATTTCAAAGCGGTTGTCAAACTGCCGTTATGATTAACGCCGGCTTCGGCAATAATAAAAATCGGGGCGTTAGCGGAAACTTTTTTTTGACCGATTTTAATTTCCATAGTTATTTTTTTCTAATTCAAACAGCGCTTTTAAAACTAAGCGATCTTCCTTAAAAGAATAAGGGTAAGGCCGGTTGCCTTTGACCGTTTCTAAAAACATTTTCATTTCTTCTTGATACATGTCTTCAGTCGTAATATATCCCTTTTCGTTGCCGCCTTTTTCAACTGTTAAAATTTCCCATTTTTTTTCGGCAGCGGAAAAAATTCTTAATTGATACGAAAGCCATTCCCACTCCAAAACCCCTTCCGAACCGATAAGACGCAGAGTGCGAAAGGGCGACCGAGAGATGACGTCCACCATCATATTACCCACGACATTATTTTCAAAAAGCAAATTGGCGGCGTAAGTATCATCGGCCGGCATTTCCAAGCTAGATATTTTTTTCACAAAACCTTTTATTTCCTTGATATGGGAATTTATTAAATCCGTAAGCCAAATTAATTCAAAGACAAACATTTCTCTCGCGCCGCCGGTTTCTTTTTGCGCGAAATAAGTTTGGCGATAATCCTCCCAGGGATGCCAGTCGGGCAAATATTGTCCGAGGTGGTAAGTGAAAGAAAGAATTTTCCCAATCTTGCCTAAGGCGACAGCTTCTTTAATCAGCTTGACGGCGGGAAAATAACGAAAAGTGCAGGAAGGAGCGGCGACAAAAGACCCGTCCAATAAAGCGTTTAATTCCTCATAACCCTGGTCGACGGTTGTGGCCTCGACAAAAAAATGTTTTTTCTTTTTAGCGGCCGGTAAAAAATATAAATGATGTTGATTAGGGGGGGTGGAAATTATGTAAGCATCCGGATTCTCGGTTTTATCGGCGGTTGAAAAATCGGCGTAAGTCTTGATGTTATACTTACTTTCCGCCTCCGTCCGCTTTTCTCCGTCCGGATCAAAACCGATGATTGATTGGGGCTCTATTCCATTAAACAATAAATTTCTGATTCTTCTTTTTCCCATTGATCCCAAGCCGATGATTAAAAATTTCATAAAATAAATTTTATAATAAAGGATATAAATAATGCCGTTTATCCCGCAAGGAAGTAAAAGCGCGTCGCTGATGGCTAACCGTCTTTTTGTCCAGTTCAACAAAACCCAGAGTTTCTTTGTTTTTATATTCAACTATTTTTTCTCCGGTAACGGAATAAGCGCTTGAATATCCGTTATATTCCAAATTCGCTCCTTTTCCTACCCGATTAACGCCGATAACATTGCATTGCATATCAAAGGATCTGGCGGCTAACAGAGTTTGCCAATGTCTAATTCTAGCTTTCGGCCAGTTGGCGATGATTATCACGGCTTCCGGCCGATGTTTCGCCAGCGCCTCAAATAAGCCGGGGAAACGCAAGTCGTAGCAAATAACCAACGCGCACTTGAATCCTTTGATTGAAAATAAAGCTAACTTATCTCCCGGTTGGTAATATTTTTCCTCTTGGGCGAAACTAAACGGGTGAATTTTTTGATATTGGGTACGAGCGCGGCCGAAAGTGTCAACCATTATCGCCATATTCCGCCCTTTCTTTCCGTCTTTTAATTTTAAGGCGACGCCGAAAATAATATTGATCTTGTATTTCTTCGCCAACTCTTCAAAAAAAAGTATGGTGGGACTATCGCCGGCGTCTTCCGCTATTTGGTTCACGTTCATCGTGAATCCGGTTAAAGTAAGCTCTGGAAATATAATCAGATCGGAGTTTGCTTGCGCGGCGCGTTTAACCATAGTTTCGCAGTTGGCGCGATTTTTGTCTTTGTCCTCCCAAATAATTTTTATCTGGCCTAAAGCTATTTTTATTTTCCCGCGAATCATAGGCGTCGTTTTAATTAAATTTTCTAAAAACCGGCTTCACCGCTTCACCCAATAAGTACCGCTGATGTTTTTCATTATTTTCCTTTACTAATTTTTTATATACCGCCAAGGCTTTATCCATCGCCCGCAAGGTAGCGGCGATTTCTTTTTGGCCATGGGAAAGCGAAATGGCAAAATATCCTTGAAACAAAATTCCCTGTTTTATCATCTCCTGCAAAAATATCGTTTTCAAAGTAAGTGACACCGCTCCGGTTTGATCTCTGAAATTCATGCTCAAATTCGGCTCAAAACCCAAAATCTCCACTTTCCCTTCTAACTCGTGCTGGTTGATTAAATCAAGTAAACCTTTTTTAAGACGGCCGCCCGTTTGCCAAAAATATTTTGGCGCTTTTTTTGATTTCATTTCTTTAATGGTGGCGATTGCCGCCGACAGCGCAATCGTTTCCGCTCCGTGCGTAGTTGATATTAAAAATACTCTTTCTTTTTTATGTTGCAATCCGCCCAATTCCATTATTTCCTTCTTACCCGCTAAAACCGCCAAAGAATAGCCGTTAGCGATTCCCTTTCCATAAGTAGTCAAGTCCGGTTTCAGACCATACAACTCCTGCGCTCCCGGAAAACCATAACGAAAGCCGGTGATCATCTCATCAACAATAAA
>Ga0172379_10011595_pt1 | contig 10462 bp, 7 predicted proteins | sample GrowelOW334metaG_FD_119756 | JGI IMG/M metagenome (GOLD analysis project Ga0172379, IMG submission 119756) | Groundwater microbial communities from an aquifer near a municipal landfill in Southern Ontario, Canada - Groundwater well OW334 metaG | ecosystem: Environmental > Aquatic > Deep...
GGAAATAGCACCACAGTCTGTTGAACAATCTGCTGTGTTTAGTGGTTTTAAACACCTGAATCTAAATGTTCCTTCGCTCATACAACTTCCAGAGGCCGCTCAAGCTCTACCAGAACGAGAAATTTCCAAGTTACTGACAGAAGTAGATCACTTGGTTGGCGCGCTAGATACGCACGGAAACGTCCCCGAAGTCGTTAGGGGCGACGTTACCACAAACATTGAGACAGCCCTGGCTGAAATATCAATGCCTTATGCTGTAACACGAACGGCACATAGGGTTGAGAAGAGTTGGGATGCAGAGCAGCAAAGGACCATCCGGACTTTTGAGTGGTTGGGCCGTTGCGCAGTGGGCGTTGCCAAGAGTGGCTATGATTTTCATGTATCTGAGGCAGCAATCAAGCGCGTAGATGTGGAGGTCGCAGAGGCAGCACATACGCAAGAAACACTTCAAACTGGAACTGTTCAATTCTTTCTCTCTCCCAGAATGTCCCGTGAAGATGCACCAGCTCACGTGGCAAAGGACGAACATTTACACGATGAAGATTCAATTCGCGCTTCGTATTTAGTCGTGGACCGCGAAGGCAACGAGACATTTCGTGTCATGGAATCATTATTGGTCACGGACGTTCCACTTGAGGCATGGGTTGCGCTGCTAAAAGACGAAAACAATCTGTTTGGTAAGTCAATCGAGGTGACGGACGAGACATCAGCGCTGGCTGTCATGGAGACATTTACAGAGCTGGAGTTACCAGCAGAAGCTGCTTCAGAAGGTCCGGTGACTCTAGTTGCTGCAGTTATACCGTACATTGAGGATGAGACTTTGCGGTTGAGTGCAATGTTGCAGCTTGAAAAGTTTCGGAGTGACCAAGAACTCTACCGACTGGAAGCAAAACGATTCGCAGTAGAATGGTATGACTTTGAACTAGAGCTGGCCAAAAGCTTGCGAACGGGCACGAGTACTCCTCGCATAACCCAGTTTATTAATAATATTGAGTCTCTGTGGTCCCAGGATATTCGAGACACCATAGAAGATCACTCTGTAAATGGCGGGTATGTAATGACCAGAGAGCTAGCGGCAATGGCAGAGAAGGCTAAGCGAAATATTATTGCCACCAAGGCTGCCGTGAAGACTGGCAATGAAAAAGTTATAGACCAAGTGGACGCCCAGACAGTAGAGGCTATACAGAGCAGCGTTCAGGGTGGTGTGGTGGATTACGTGCGCGACGATATGATTGCCCGCGAGCTTGATCGATCCATTGTGCAACAGAACGTGGAAGTCAGTGGTGGCTGTGCGGGTGGTGCCTGTGGGCTTGAAGGCGTTGCCAGCAATAGTAGAGAAGAAAGTGAGCTTCGCAAGGAACTGGGTGCAGAACCAGGCGACGTAATTACCAAGGACAAAGTACGGGCCTGCCGCTGTGGAAACAAAAACATTGTCTATGCGCACAATAGCACCAAAGTTATTAAGAAATGCTTAAGTTGTGGTGCACTTGAAAAAAAATTCACCAAACCAGCGTAGAATAGTTCCATGAGAGTTGGCATATATCCGGGGGCTTTTGACCCGATTCACGAGGGGCATATTGCATTTGCATGCGCTGCCGGCAAGCAGTTCAAGCTGGACAAGATATTTTTCCTAGTAGAGCCACGGCCGCATCGTAAGCAAGGTGTACGGGCTTTGGAGCACCGAGTTGCTATGACGCAGGCAGGTGTGCAGAACGACGCTCATTTGGGCGTTATAGTGCTGGAGGAGGCACGCTTTGCCATAGACAGCACCTGGCCCAAGATTACCGCCAGACTTGGTAACGCTGAACTATACATGCTAATGGGTGAGGAAAACCTCAATCATATTGCAACCTGGCCGCAAATTGCCGAGCTGGTAGATATGGCGCCAGATTTTATAATTGGCGTTCGGGCTGACGAAGGTAGACAAGATTTGCAGGAAAAACTCTATGCCCTGCAACACACCAAGGCGTTTCCATTCGTGTATCACCTTATCGAACAGCCACTGCCAAAACTTAGCTCACGTAGTATTAGGGCCAAGTTAAGAAAACAAGAAGTACCGGAAGCTGTCCCATCTGCTACAGCCGCTTATATTGCAACTAACAGTCTCTACCACAGCTCTAATACTTGAGGTCTACATATCTGGGGCGACGTGAGTGAAATGTGATTCAAGATAGGCTAGATGCTTAGTCTTGAACTGTTCGAATTGTTCTTTGTTCAGACCGTTTTTCTTTAGGAAGGCGCTGACTTTCTCACTACCGATGTAGTGTGGAATCATGACATAGGTTGCGCCCATTTCGTACAGTTGAATGGCTTCTTCTTGGTTTGTGGCGTGACAGATAAGCACTGCTTTGTCGTTTAATTTTACAATAGCCGCGACCAACTGTGTGGTAATGGAGTGGTCGGTAAAGGTGCTAACAATAAGCTTGGCATTCTCTACGCCAATTTCATCCATCAGTTCGGGGTCGGTGGCGTCGCCGTACATAAAGGCTACGTCATGTTGTTCCAGCGTATCAATAACAGCAGGATCATAGTCTACGACCACAAAGCGCTTGCCCATCTGCTGGAAGGTGGCGATAAACTCGTGGCCACCCTTGTGATAGCCAAACAGAATGAATGGATAGCTTTTGCGGCGAATGTGTTCTTTGTAGGACGCTTCGCGCTCGAATAGGCGGAAATTCAGCTTGTCAAAAATACCGAACAACCGTTCATCGTTGTGCATAAGATATGTTGAAATAGCTATGGTAATGATAGCAACCAGGGTTATAACGGCGCTTACTTCTGGGCGGATGGTACCGGTAGAGGCTGCCAATACCGCAAGAATAATAGAGAACTCACTAATTTGAGACAGGTTAATTCCAGCCTTAAAGCTAACCCGTTTGGTATAGCCAAGTAAGCCGAGGGTAAGGGTAATAATCGCCGGTTTTGCAACAATTACCAGGGCAGCCAATATTAGTGCTGGTACGACGGCCGTGCCAAGACTTGGTATATCCAGGCTCTCGCCCAAAGTAATAAAGAACAGTACCACAAAGAAATCACGCAATGGCTTGAGACGAGCGGTAATTTCCTGCGAATAAGCCACCGAACCAAGTGCAACACCCGCAAACAATGCGCCAACTTCAAGTGAGAAGCCTGCATGCTCGAATACGGTACCTACGCCAAAGCCCCAGCTGATAGCAAAGAGGAACAAGAGTTCTTGAGAGGACGCAACAAATTTTGTAACGCGACCAAGTACATGCAAGTTTGCAAATATTAGTAGCAACATAAGAATCGTGCCCTTAACGAACAGTGAAACAAGTTGATCTATCTCTAGCCCACCGCTCTTGCCAGCAGCAATAAACAGCAGGGCAAGCGTCGCAATGATGTCATCAAACAGGATGATACCGATAGCCAGCTGGCCGTGTAGGCGGTTAGTCTCCTTCTTATCGCTCAAAATCTTGACGATAATAATGGTGCTACTAAAGAAGAGCGACAGTCCAATAATGAGTGCCTCGCGCTGTCCGTAGCCGAGTAGCGCAGCAGTAGTAAAGCCCAATGAAATCATCGTAACCAGTGCCACGAACGCAGTAATTAATACCGATTTACCTTGTTTCCGGAGCTCTGACACGTTCATGCCAAGGCCGATGATGAACAGTAGTAGGGCAATCCCCATGTGTGAAAATATCTCAAATGTTTCTTGGTTGCCCTGGCTGATAATGTTTAGGAAAGAAGGTCCAACAATTAGTCCGGCCAGAATGTAGCCCAGTATCAAAGGCTGTTTAATAAGGCGCATAATAAAAGCCATCACAGCGGCAATGCCGATTGCGAAGCTTATTTCTGCAAAAACGTTTCCAGACATATTTTCGTTTTAATTCCTTACATATTATTGTATCGTAAGGATAAGCAATTAAGCAATTATGCAGAACCCACTAAACCCACTTAACGTACTATCACCCCTGTTGTCTCACCAAGAGACTGCTCAACGCCGCCGGAAGGCGATCAAGAGCTTTAAGGCGAAGGCCGACGCAAAGCGCTCCCCAACAGAGAAGTTTGCTGACTTACTGACTGCAAAATTTGGTACAGTTACCTTTTTGACGTTAAATTTTGTGTGGTTTGGTATATGGATCTCTATTAACACCGGGCACTTTTTTGGTGTAAGCAAGTTCGATCCGTTTCCGTTTGGGCTACTGACCATGATTGTTTCGCTCGAGGCGATTGGACTAGCAATTATTGTCTTGATTTCCCAAAACCGTGAGGCACGCATCAGCGAGCTGCGAGAAGAAATTGAGCTGCAATTGAACACGGTTTCCGAAGGTGAAGTCACTAAACTGATTAGCCTCATGATTGTGTTACTAGAAAAAGAAGGCGTTAAAGTTCACGAAGACCCAGAGCTAAAAAAGATGCTCAGGCCAATTGATAGTGCAGAGATGATTAGGCAATTAGAGGAAGAACTCGACCCCGGCCACAAGTAATGCCTTCTTGCCAGCTTGACCTACAAGCGAACCCGAAACCATTATGCCCTTAGTATTGCAGGGCTCGACCCTGCAAAGTTGTTGACAAAGCATAAGCAACTATGAGAATATGGGGTCACTTCGAGTAGCCCGCTTTGAAATTGGCTAAACGAAACACAAAAACAACTATCAACAAAAAAAGAGTGGCTATATGTCCTGTGAGAGGCATGTGGCTAACGTGGAGGTCGCAGGGGTATGCCTGTTAAAATTAAAGTAATGAATTCACGAGGTACCCGCGTGGAAGTTAAAGTACGTCGCCCTTCTTGGCAACAGTTCCTGTCTTACTAAGAACTGCCAAGTAGGCTAAAACAAAAAGAGAAGACCAGCCCCTTACGAGCTGGCCTTTTTTCATATCCCAAGCCCTTTACTGGGGCTGGGTTTTGGCTTTGATGGCGTCTTCTATGACCTTGTTAAAGGCGTCGGCGTCACGTGGGTTTTCTATTTTCTTGCCATCTATAAAGAAGGTTGGCGTACCGGTGACTCCCAGCTTCTGACCTTCTGCGATATCGGCATTGAGGGTGTCATTTACTGCTTCACTCTTGAAGTCTGCGTCGTACTTGGCCATATCAAGACCCAAACTTTCTGCAAAACCACGGAAGGTGCTGGTTGGATCGGTCTGTACGCTCCAGGTTTGCTGGTTTCTGTAGAGTAGGCTGAACATTTCCCAGAACTTGCCCTGTTTGTTTGCGGCTTCTGCAGCCCGGTGAGAAACCATAGCGTGCTGGTGAATTTGTCGTAGTGGGAAGTGGCGGAATTGGAACGTAACTTGGTCTTGGTATTTTTCGTAGACTTGTTCTACAACGGGGTAGTAGGCGCCACATGCAGGACATTGGAAATCCGCGTATTCAGTGATAACTACACCACTCTTTCCACCACCGCGTGTAATATTTGTAGCTTGAGCAGAGTCGTTGCCTCCGGATGTTGACTTGCTGTCCTTCTTTGTTGCAAATAAAATACCGCCGAAGATCACTGCACAAATGATCAAAATAAGACTAAATCGTGATTTCATATTCCCTCTCTTTTATCTTGTTAATTGTAAAGGATACACAGGGCTAATCCAAACCCAACCGCTCGCTAAAAACCCCAGGTCTACCACTTGTAATCAGTTTTTTGTTTTCGGTTCGTACCTACAGGTACGACCAAAAGCCAAGAAAACAGATTACAAATCTGGTAGCTGCTGTAGTTTCGCTTTGAGCGTACGGATATGGATTAGCCCTCAACCTCTTTCAAAACTGGGCTTACTCGACTAGTATTGAGACATGACTTTTCTATATATTCTTGTCTTGGCCGCGCTGACGCTATTTACCATTAGTTTGCAGAGAACATACGGCAGTGTGCCAGTAAAGGAGCTAAAACGCCGTGCACGTAGCGGCGATCAGGTTGCTGCAGCATTACTCCGTGCCGCATCATATGGCTCAAGCCTGCGGACACTTCTTTGGGTGCTTATTGTACTCGTTGGCGCTGTATTCTTTACAAGACTTGCGCACGCGACAGAGGGTTGGTTTGCGATATTGGTTAGTGGAATCGTACTGTGGTTTGGATTCATTTGGTTGCCGGCACAGGAAGCAACGCGCATGGGCGTATGGCTGGCAGGCAAGTCCGCACCGGCATTTGAGAAAGTTCTTCAGTATATACATCCATTTTTGGATAGAATAATTAACTTTGTTCGTCGACACCGTCCAGTTAACGTGCACACCGGCATGTATGACAAGGATGATCTGCTGGCGCTGTTCGAACGTCAAAAGATCCAATCAGACAACCGCGTAGACAAGCAGACGTTAGAAATTGTCGAGCACACACTCCAGTTCGCGGATAAAAAAGTGTCAGATATTCTTACTCCCCGGCGCGTAGTAAAAGCTGTTTCTGTGGACGATACAATCGGTCCAGTTATCATGACGGATTTACATACTAGTGGTCATTCACGTTTTCCGGCCTATGAGGGCAAACAAGACAATGTAGTTGGCGTGCTGTATCTGCGTGATTTGGTTCGTGCTAAGGCTGGTGGAACAGTTGCTAAAGTTATGAGCAAGCAAGTCTGTTATGTCCACGAAGACCAGCCTTTAACAGAGGCGCTGCAGGCTATTTTAAAGACACACCAGCAACTATTTGTAGTAGTAAACAGCTTTGAAGAATACGTGGGCATCGTAACCATCGAAGATATTATGGAAACCATCGTGGGCAAGCAAATTGTCGACGAGTTCGATCAATACGATGACCTCCGCGCCGTTGCAGCCAAAATGGCAGCCAAAGAACACGAAGAGCATATTGAGACCGATTCACCACACGAGAATATACAAGAAGTTACAGAGGTGGTAAAATAGGGCCAATGAGAACATTGGCCATTGATTCCGCTAACAAAGTTGGCGAGACAGTTAAACTTTCAGGCTGGGTGCAGTCACGTCGTGACCACGGCGGCCTTATTTTTATTGATTTGCGGGACCACACAGGACTTGTGCAGTTAGTTGTACGCCCAGATAGCGCAGAGACGTTCGCGGTAGCAGAGCAGTTGCGTGATGAGTTTGTGATTGCTGCAACTGGAACAGTGGCAGAGCGCGCTGAAGGGTTGAAGAATCCTAACATCCCGACAGGCACTGTAGAAGTAATACTTAACATGTTAAGTATTCTGAACAGGGCAGAACCTTTGCCTATCCAAATCCACAGTGAGAACCAGTCTAGCGAAGATTTACGTCTCAAATATCGCTTCCTAGACCTGCGCCGTGAAAAAATGCAGACTATGCTTAAGCGCCGTTCTGATTACTACAAAGTCCTCCGTAGCTACATGGAAGAACGTGATTTTACAGAGGTAGCAACACCAATTTTAGCCAACAGTAGTCCAGAGGGCGCCCGTGACTTCCTGATTCCATCACGTGTTCATCCTGGTAAATTCTACGCACTGCCGCAGGCTCCACAACAGTTCAAACAACTGCTTATGGTTGGTGGCGTGCCGCGCTATTATCAAATTGCTGCTTGTTTCCGTGACGAAGACCCCAGGGCTGATCGTCTTTACGGCGAGTTTTACCAATTGGACCTGGAAATGGCATTCGTAGAAGACGGCGAAGAAGTCCGTAGCACGATGGATCCACTTATTAAGAACCTAGTTACTGATTTTGCAGGTAAAAAATTACTTACAGAAGACATCCCGCGCATCCCATACCAAGAATCGATGGATCGTTTTGGCACGGACAAACCTGACCTGCGTTTTGGTATGGAACTTGTTGACCTTACTGACGAACTCCGCGCAAGTGAGTTTGGTGTGTTCAAGAACCCAATCGAAGCTGGCGGAGCAGTAAAAGCCATTTGCGTAAAAGGTGGCCGGGAACTATCAAGGTCCCAGATAGACAACTTTACTGAAATTGCTAAAACCGAAGGTGCTGGTGGGTTGGCCTACATCACCTGGGAAAACGGCGAAGTTAAATCACCTATCGCTAAATTCCTGAAGGAAGAAGAGCTAGCTGCTATTCAGCAAAAAACCGGCGCAACGGACGGTGATACCGTGTTCTTTGGCGCAGATAAAAAGACGACCGTTAACAAAGTACTTGGCAGGCTCCGTAACGAATTTGCAGACCACTTTAACCTCCGTGACCCCAACGTCATTGCCCTGGCCTGGGTTGTCGACTTCCCATTCTATGAAGCCGACGACAAGACTGGCGCTGTGGACTTTGGTCACAACCCATTCAGTATGCCAAAAGGCGGCCTGGACGCGCTCAAGACAGATGACAAACTTAGCATTTTAGCCGATCAGTACGACATGGTCATGAACGGCTACGAAATCTGTTCTGGTAGCGTGCGTAACCACCATCCTGACATTTTGTACGCGGTATTCGAAGCACTTGGTTACGACAAAGATTACGTCCACAGTAAGTTTGACGCTATGATTAACGCTTTTAAATTTGGTGCACCACCACACGCGGGCTGTGCTTACGGCCTCGACCGTATGTTCATGGTGCTGATGAACGAAGACAATATCCGTGAAATCGTAGCCTTCCCTAAAAACGGCTCAGGCGTAGACGTCATGATGAGCTCCCCAAGCATCGTCGAAGACGCCCAATTAAACGAACTAAACATAGCAACAACATCCGAAGCCTAAACTCTAGTACAATAGAATCCTGATGACACAGCAAGAAGCTTTAGCAATTTTGGAATCAGGGCAGTCAGTCCTGCTTACCGGCGCAGCAGGTACGGGCAAGACGTATCTGATTAACGAGTTTATTCGGCGTGCCAAAAAACGGCGTAAAAGCATAGCGGTAACTGCAACTACTGGGCTAGCTGCTACGCATTTGAACGGCACAACCATTCATGCATGGGCGGGGATTGGTGTGCATGATACGTTGCCTGACCGGTTTTTCCAGAAGGTTGGTAAGCAGCGCCAGGGATTAATTGCTAAAGCAGACATCTTGATCATTGATGAAATTAGTATGCTCCACGACTACCGTTTAGACATGGTCGAGGAAGTAGCTCGCAAAGTTCGTGGGAATGACAAGCCATTTGGTGGGCTGCAGGTTGTCTTGGTCGGGGACTTTTTCCAATTGCCCCCCGTTAATCGTCATGAATCACGCGCAGGTAGCTTCGTATTGTCGTCTGACACCTGGCAGTCTGGAAACTTCACTGTTTGTTATCTGGAAAAGCAATACCGTCAGAGCGATGACGATGCCTATGCCCAGATTCTGAACGGTATTCGTGCGGGTGTGCTGACACGTAACCAGCTAACCACACTACAAAACCGCATTGATGTAACGCTCGATCCATTCGTAGCCCGTACACGACTACTCACGACTAACGCAGACGTAGATCGCATTAATGACGCGGAACTGCAACGTTTGGACGGCGATACTTACGAATATGAGATGGAAACAACAGGTAGTAAGAAATATATCGAACAACTAACCCGTTCGTGCCTGGCCCCGGAAGTGCTCCAGCTTAAAAAAGGTGCGCACGTCATGTGTATTAAAAACAGCCAGAATGGCAGATACGCCAATGGCACGCTTGGTATTGTGACTGGGTTTGATGAAGACGAACATCCTATCCTCAAACTGAATAATGGCAAGACCATCACCATGCTGCCAGATACCTGGGAACTTATCGACGGTGATAAACGTCGCGCCACGCTGAAACAATTGCCCCTTCGTCTGGCTTGGGCTATTACCGTACACAAGAGCCAGGGGATGACGCTGGACGGTGCACACATTGACCTGCGCCGGGCGTTTGTAGAGGGCATGGGTTATGTTGCATTGTCTCGTGTAAAGAGTATGAAGCAGTTGGCGCTCGATGGGCTGAATGGCATGGCGCTCAAAACCAGCCCGTTAGCGCGTGAAATTGACGCTGAACTCCGTAGCCGTAGTGAAAAAGCACTCCAGGAACACTCGGACCACATAGCAGCCTGGCTTGTGTCAGAGGAAAAGCGCAAAAACGAGCCGGAAGTAGAAGAGGAAGAGAAGCCTGCAAGCAACTGGTCCGAAAAGCTAGCCAAAATGCGTGAAGAATACCCCAACGCCTACATGCCCTGGCAAGAAAAAGACGATGAAGAACTGAAGAAGCGATTCGAAAAAGGCGAAACACTTAACATGTTAACTAAACACTTCGGCCGCCACCCGGGCAGCATCAAAAAACGCCTCGAAAAACACTTCGGCGAAGAAGTCGAAATACCTAAATGACAGACCTTTTCACGAATTCATTACTTGTAGCTCAAGTGATTGGGTTTGTGGCGATGGGCTTTGCCCTATTTGTATTCCAAGTAAACAAACGCAAAACAATGCTGAAGCTACAAACTGTTGCCGCCAGTTTATTTACAGTGCATTTTTATATGATTGGTGCCCCGACAGGTGCAGCATTAAACTTTATCGGGATTGCACGCAACTACTCATTCTATAGATTTAAATCACGATCCTGGTTGATCCCTACAGCGTTTATTGCAGCATTTATACTAGTTGGCGTATTAACCTGGCAAGGCCCATTGAGTCTTATGCCGATGATTGCAA
>Ga0172379_10011596_pt1 | contig 10460 bp, 7 predicted proteins | sample GrowelOW334metaG_FD_119756 | JGI IMG/M metagenome (GOLD analysis project Ga0172379, IMG submission 119756) | Groundwater microbial communities from an aquifer near a municipal landfill in Southern Ontario, Canada - Groundwater well OW334 metaG | ecosystem: Environmental > Aquatic > Deep...
CGGCATGTCGGCGATACTGGCGTGCGTGATGGGTGTGCTCAAGGCGGGCGACCACGTCATCGCTTCGCGCAGCCTGTTCGGCGCAACGGTGAACCTGTTCAACAACATCATCAAGAAATTCGGTGTCGAGACGACCTACGTTTCTGCCACCGATGTCGCGGAATGGCAGGCGGCGGTGCGTCCCAACACCAGGCTGTTCTTTCTCGAGACGCCGTCCAATCCGCTCACCGAGATCTCCGACATCGCGGCGATCGCCGCTGTGGCCAAACAATGCGGCGCGCTGCTGGCGGTGGACAACTGCTTCTGCACCCCCATCCTGCAACGCCCGCTGGAACTGGGTGCGGACATCGTGATCCATTCCGCGACCAAGTACATCGACGGGCAGGGGCGCGTGCTGGGTGGTGCGGTGCTGGGCAGCAAAAAGAATCTGGAAAGTGTGTATGGTTTCCTGCGCACTGCCGGCCCGACCATGAGTGCGTTCAATGCCTGGATATTTCTGAAGGGTTTGGAGACGCTGAAGATTCGCATGAGTGCGCACAGCGCGAACGCGCTCGAACTGGCGCGCTGGCTTGAGAAGCAGCCGAATGTGGCAAGGGTGTTGTATCCGGGCCTGTCATCTCATCCGCAGCACAAACTGGCGATGAGACAGCAGAAGACCGGCGGCGGCATCGTGTCGTTCGAGGTCAAGGGTGGCAAGGCTGCGGCATGGCGCGTGATAGACAACACCAGATTGTTGTCGATCACTGCCAATCTGGGCGACACCAAGACCACGATCACCCATCCGGCCAGCACCACCCATGCGCGCATCACGCCCGAGGCTCGCGCGGCGGCGGGCATCACCGATGGGCTGATCCGCATCGCGGTCGGTCTGGAGGCGGTCGTGGACATCCAGAACGATCTGGCGCGCGGATTAAACAAATAAGCATGTAGGGGCGCAATTCATTGCGCCCAATCCAACAGGGCGCGATAAATCTCGCCCCTACGATTCGGAATGGTGATGGATATATTGGCAGTTCAAGTTGGTGGGGCACTGAAATCGCACGGACTGATGCTGGCGACGGCGGAATCCTGCACCGGCGGCGGCGTCGCGCAGGCGATCACCGGGGTGGCGGGCAGTTCTGCCTGGTTCGAGCGCGGTTTCGTCACCTATTCCAACCTGTCCAAGCAGCAGATGCTGGGCGTGCGCGAGGCCACGATCAAGCAACACGGCGCAGTCTCCGAGATGACGGTGTGCGAGATGGTGGCGGGCGCATTGGCCAACAGCGCGGCACAAGTCGCATTGGCAGTCAGCGGCATCGCCGGGCCGGACGGCGGCACCGCGGACAAGCCGGTGGGTACGGTGTGGATCGCCTGGAGTATCGCGCAGGGCGAAACCCGCGCACAGCGCTATCAGTTGGCGGGCAATCGTGCCGAAGTGCGCGCCCAAGCGGTGCGCATCGCCTTGCAGGGAGTGCTTAACTTATTGAACCAATTGACCGAAACAGCTTAAAAACAATAAGAGAACGAACGTTCTGTACAAATGCAAAATGATGTGCCACAATCCGGCATCGTTTTTTTGAAAGGGGATAAAAATGGATGACAACAAATCAAAAGCACTGGCAGCGGCGCTGGGCCAGATCGAAAAACAATTCGGCAAAGGCTCGATCATGCGCCTCGGCGAGCATGACGTGGCGCGCGACATACAGGTCGTGTCCACCGGGTCGCTGGGCCTGGACATCGCGCTGGGTGTGGGCGGGCTGCCGCGCGGTCGCGTGATCGAGATCTACGGCCCGGAATCATCCGGCAAGACCACGCTGGCCTTGCAGGTCATCGCCGAGATGCAGAAGCTGGGCGGCACGGCGGCTTTCATCGACGCGGAACACGCGCTCGATCCACAGTACGCGCAGAAACTCGGCGTGAAGGTCGAAGACCTGCTCATCTCGCAGCCGGACAACGGCGAACAGGCGCTGGAGATCACCGACATGCTGGTGCGTTCCGCTTCGGTGGATGTGGTGGTGATCGACTCGGTCGCCGCGCTGACACCCAAGGCCGAGATCGAGGGCGAGATGGGCGATGCGCAGATGGGCCTGCATGCGCGCCTGATGTCGCAGGCGCTGCGAAAATTGACCGGCAACATCAACCGTTCCAACACGCTGGTGATCTTCATCAACCAGATCCGCATGAAGATCGGCGTGATGTTCGGCAACCCGGAGACCACCACCGGCGGCAACGCGCTCAAGTTCTACGCCTCGGTGCGCCTCGACATCCGCCGTATCGGCGCGATCAAGAAGGGCGACGAAGTGATCGGCAACGAGACGCGCGTCAAGGTGGTCAAGAACAAGGTCGCGCCGCCGTTCCGCGAAGCATTGTTCGATATCCTGTACGGCGAGGGCATCTCGCGCGAAGGCGAGATCATCGACCTGGGCGTGCAGCACAAGCTGGTGGAAAAAGCCGGTGCCTGGTACGCCTACAAGGGCGAAAAGATCGGCCAGGGCAAGGACAACGCACGCGAGTACTTGCGCGAGCATCCGGAAGTCGCGCGCGAGATCGAAAACAAGGTGCGCGAAGCCGTCGGCGTGGCGCTGCTCGATCCGGTTGTAAAGCCCGCCGCGAAAGCCGCCGACAAGGCCAGTGAAAAAGCCGTGGCAAAAGCGGGCAAGGCCGTCGAGGAAAAAGCCTGAGGGTAAGGATGCATCGAGGGATTCAGAGTTCGTCCAAATGCAAGGCGCAAAAAAGTTTTCGCCGCGCCGCATATGGATTATATGTAAGCAAGAAAATTTTTTAGCAACGCAGCAGTTGGAATGAAATCTGGATCAAAAGGTGCATCCATAAGTCTTCGCGCGCGGGCTTTGCAATACCTGGCCCGGCGTGAATACAGCCGCGCAGAGTTGCGCGGCAAGTTGTTGCCATATATCCAGGTCGAGGAAGATTTCGAACAGGGATTTGATCCCTCTGGCCATGTAAATCTGGATGCGCTATTGGATATGCTGTTGGATGATTTGGCCGCGCGCGGCTGGCTATCCGATGAGCGCGCTGCCTCGCAACTGGTACACGCCAAACGCAGCCGTTTCGGCACCCAACGTATCACCCACGAGCTGCGCCAGAAGGGCATCGCTGAAGATTTGATCAGCGAAGCCTTGCCGCAATTGAAAGAAACCGAGCTGGCAGCGGCGCGAGAGGTGTGGAGAAAGAAATTCGGTACCGCACCACGGGACGAAAAAGAAAAGGCGAAGCAAGTCCGCTTCCTGCAATCGCGCGGGTTTTCAATTAGCGTGATATTCATTGTGCTGCAAATGGTAGATGCCACCGATTAAAGATGCCACAATGCGCGACAGGAACAATCAGTGAGCGCGTGAAGTGCAGACGAAAGAATTCTCAAGCATGACTATTAATGAATTAATACAGCAAGCCATGCATCACCACCAGGCCGGGAGGTTTTACAAGGCGGAAAAGATTTACCGCGACATTTTGCAGGCACAACCAAATCACGCGGACGTGAACTACAACCTTGGCCTGCTGGAAATGCAAATAGGCCAGCCTGAAACAGGGCTGCCATTTTTGCAAAGCGCATGGAAGATTAATTCAAGCAATGAGCAATTTTGCCTGATGCTGACGAAATGCCTGATCTACCTGGATCGTGCTAGCGATGCACTGGGGTTCATAAAAAGTGCGATGCAGTCAAAAGGTTTCAATAGTGTTCAAGCCACCCAGCTTCTGCTGATCGCAACCAGTATCGCGGAAGGCGAGCGCCCTGCGATCTCTGTTGAGCAGGAAGTCATTACCTTGTTCAAAACGGGACAGCATGCTGCTCTGGAAGCGCGATTATCGTCGTTATTGGACAAATACCCCAATTGGGGTACGGGCTGGGACACTCTATGCACCACTCTGCAAATACTGGGCAAGGATTGTGCAGATGCTTTGAGGCATGCGCTGGAAATAATCCCTGAGAACGTCAATGCCGAAAGTCAGCGGAAAATATTTTGTATCGGCGCCAACAAGACAGGCACCACTTCCGTGGAAGCCGTATTTCGAAGCCTGGGTTTGGAAGTTGGAAACCAGGCGCGGGCCGAGATGCTGGTGCATGACTGGGCAAGGCAGGATTATCGGAGAATCATCAGGTATTGCCAGTCAGCGGACGCTTTTCAAGACGTGCCGTTCAGTTTGAATGGCACTTTCCAGGCGATGGATGAGTCCTTTCCCGCGTCGAAGTTCATTTTAACTGTGCGTAACAATGCGAATGAGTGGTATGACTCGCTGGTGCGTTTCCACTCCAGGATAGTGGGCAAGGGGCGCATTCCGACCGCAGAGGATTTACGCCAGTTTAATTACCTCTATCCCGGATATTTGCTGGATGTGTTTAAGCTGAGATACGGAGCTGACGAAGCCAAGCTCTATGACCGCGAGATGTATGTCCAATGGTATGACGAGTACTGCAACAGCGTACTAAAGTATTTTAAAAGCAGGCCGGATGACTTATTGGTATTGAATGTCGGGGAGCCGGATGCGATGAAGCGGTTGTTGATATTTCTGGGCTACCCGTATTCGGGGCAGAAGATGCCACATCTGAACGCTTCAAAAAGTTAACGGGCTGAAAATGGCCGGTTAACTCGAGCACAACGCGTGCGTCATCTTTTATATAGATGGTAACAGTCGCTTATCTTTTTTAAAACACTGCCTTCCACTCTGGCCCTGGTATAGATGCCGCGGCCGCACATGGTATGATGCACGCCGTTCTACAAGTGATATTTCGATACTTAAGGTGTGCAATGAAAAGCAGTGAGATCCGCCAGAAATTCCTGGATTACTTCGCCTCGAAAGGGCATACGGTCGTGACATCCAGTTCGCTGGTGCCGCACGAAGACCCGACGCTGTTATTCACCAACGCGGGTATGAACCAGTTCAAGGATGTGTTCCTCGGTTTCGACAAGCGCCCCTATACCCGCGCCGCATCGTCGCAGAAATGCGTGCGCGCCGGCGGCAAGCACAACGACCTGGAAAACGTCGGCTACACCGCGCGCCACCATACCTTCTTCGAGATGCTGGGCAACTTCAGCTTCGGCGATTACTTCAAGCGCGACGCGATCAACTACGCATGGGAATTGCTGACGGTGGTGTTCAAGCTGCCCAGGGACAAGCTCACCGTCACCGTGTATGCCGAGGACGACGAGGCTTACGACATCTGGACCAAAGAGATCGGCGTACCTGCGGAACGCGTGATCCGCATCGGCGACAACAAGGGTGCGCGCTATGCGTCCGACAATTTCTGGATGATGGGCGACACCGGCCCGTGCGGCCCATGCACCGAGATCTTCTACGACCACGGCGAGCACATCCCCGGCGGCCCTCCCGGCAGTCCCGGCGAAGACGGCGACCGCTTCATCGAGATCTGGAACAACGTGTTCATGCAGTTCAACCGCGACGAGGCAGGCGTGATGCATCCGCTGCCCAAGCCCTCGGTGGACACCGGCATGGGACTGGAGCGCATCTCGGCGGTGCTGCAGCATGTGCACAGCAACTACGAGATCGACCTGTTCCAGGCGCTGATCAAGGCGGCGGCGCGCGAGACCAACTGCGCCAATCCCGATTCGCCTTCGCTGAAAGTATTGGCCGACCACATCCGCGCCTGCTCTTTCCTGATCGCCGACGGTGTGATCCCCGGCAACGAGGGACGCGGCTATGTGCTGCGCCGCATCATCCGCCGCGCGATACGCCACGGCTACAAGCTGGGTGCGCGCGACGCGTTCTTCTACAAGATGGTGCCCGATCTGGTGGAGCAGATGGGCGTGGCATTTCCAGAGCTGACCACGGCGCAAGTGCGCGTGAAGGGGATCCTCAAGCTGGAAGAGGAGCGCTTCTTCGCCACGATCGAGCATGGGATGGCGATACTCGAAGCCGACCTGGCCGGGATGGCGCAGCAGAGCAGCAAGGTATTCAACGGCGAGACCGCATTCAAGCTGCACGATACTTTCGGCTTCCCGCTCGACTTGACCCAGGATGTATGCCGCGAGCATGGCGTGACGGTTGACGCTGCGGCTTTCGACAAGGCGATGGCGCAGCAGAAGGAACAGGCGCGCGCGGCGGGCAAGTTCAAGATGGCGGCCAATCTGGAATACACCGGCCCGGCCACGGCGTTCCGTGGCTATCAGATGCTGGAAAGCAAAGCCAACGTGCTGGCCTTGTACAAGGACGGCGCGTCGGTCAATGAACTGAATGAGGGTGACATCGGAGTGGTGGTGCTGGATGACACGCCGTTCTACGCCGAGTCCGGCGGGCAGGTCGGCGACCGCGGCGTGCTGCACAGCGTGCACGGCATCTTTGCTGTCGAGGACACGCAGAAGATCCAGGCCAGCGTGTTCGGCCATCACGGCGTGGTGAAGACCGGCAAGCTGACAGTGGGCAACAGCGTCTCTGCGCGCGTGGACACTCAGGCGCGCGCGCGCACCGAGCGCAACCATTCGGTCACGCACCTGATGCACAAGGCGTTGCGCGAGGTGCTGGGCGGCCATGTGCAGCAAAAAGGTTCGCAGGTCGACCCGGACAAGACGCGCTTCGACTTCGTGCATACCCAGCCGATGACGGATGCGGAGATCATGAAAGTGGAAGCGATCGTGAATGCCGAGATACTCGCCAACGCGGCGACCCAGGCGCGCGTGATGGGGATCGAGGACGCACAGAAGACCGGCGCGATGATGCTGTTCGGCGAGAAGTACGGCGACGAGGTGCGTGTGCTGGACATCGGTACTTCGCGCGAGTTGTGCGGCGGCACGCACGTCAAGCGCACCGGCGACATCGGGCTGTTCAAGATCCTGGCCGAGAGCGGCGTGGCGGCGGGCATACGGCGCGTCGAGGCGGTGACCGGAGAGGGTGCGCTGGCGCTGGTGCAACAACAGCAGCGGCAGTTGCAGCAAGTGGCGGATGCGGTGAAGGCGCAGCCGCAGGAAGCTGCTGCCCGCATCGCGCAGATACTCGACAATGTGAAGTCACTGGAAAAGGAACTTGCCGCGCTGAAATCGAAATTCGCTTCCGCACAGGGCGATGAGTTGCTCGCACAGGCGCAGGACTTCAACGGTGTAAGCGTACTGGCGGCCAGGCTGGATGGCGCGGACGCGGCGACCTTGCGCGAGACGCTGGACAAGCTGAAGGACAAACTCAAGTCTGCCGCCATCGTGCTGGCATCTGTGGCGGACGGAAAGGTTGCGCTGATCGCCGGTGTGACTGCGGATGTTACGTCCAAAGTGAAGGCGGGCGAACTGGTGAATTTTGTCGCGCAGCAGGTCGGCGGAAAAGGCGGCGGCAGGCCGGACATGGCGATGGCAGGCGGCACGCAACCCGAGCATCTTTCCATTGCGCTGGATTCGGTTCATGGCTGGGTGAAAGCGAAGTTATAGCAGGGCGAATCCCGGCTTTTCCCGCAGCACCGGACACTGTTACAGTTTGGATCAAGGCTCACCCTAAGGAGCGATACAGATGGACGCAGGCCGTTATAACGTGTTGCTGGTTGATGACGATTTGGTCCAAATAGATCTGGCGCGCCGTGCTGCAGCCGAATTTTGTCCCGAGATAGAGCTGACCGCCGTGGCCGACGGGGATGCCGTGCTGGACAGGCTTATCGCCAGTGCCTTCAAGAACGAACAGTTGCCCGACATCATCCTGCTGGACCTGAAATTGCCGAAACTGGACGGCCTGGCAGTGCTGCGCAAGCTGCGCGGCCATGCCGCCACCAGTGAGATCCCCATCGTGGTGTTCTCTTCTGAATATACCCAGGCTGATGTGCAGATGAGTTACCGGGCGGGTGCCAACAGTTTTGTGGCCAAACCGGCCAGTCTTGTCGGGTTCGCCGAATGCTTCCTCGAACGTTTGGCATACTGGATGCACCCGGACCAGCGTAAACCGATCCTCACTGGCGGGGCAATAGAGCGGATTTGAACTTGGTATCCGCCCGTTGTGCGGGCTGGCTCGGCATGAGCGGATTCAAGCCATCCCGTTAAAACGGTAATTTCAGGTGTGGTGCGGCGTGCTGGAACATCCTGCGGAAGTCGTTCTGGATGCGCTGCAAGGCAGCGTCGCTGTCCGCTTCAAAACGCAACACGATCACCGGTGTGGTGTTGCTGGGGCGGGCCAGGCCGAAGCCGTCGTCATATTCAACACGCAGGCCGTCCAGCGTAATGATCTCCTTTGCATCGGTAAACTTCGCGGTCTTTTGCAGTTGTGCAAGCAGCGCATGGTTCTCTCCTTCGGCGGTATGCATGTGCAACTCCGGTGTGCAGATCGCATCCGGCAAGGCATTCAGCGCGGCGCTTGGATCTTGCACCCTGCTCAGGATTTCCAGCAGCCGCGCCCCGGTGTACAGCCCATCGTCAAAGCCGTACCAGCGTTCCTTGAAGAACACATGGCCGCTCATCTCGCCGGCCAGCAGCGCGCCGGTCTCTTTCATCTTGGCCTTGACCAGCGAGTGACCGGTCTTCCATAGCGTCGGTCTGCCGCCGTGCGAGCGTATCCATCCGAACAGGTTGCGCGTGGATTTGATGTCGAAAATGATCTCCGCGCCGGGGTTGCGGCTCAACACATCGGCGGCGAACAGCATCAGTTGCCGATCCGGGTAGATGATCCTGCCGTCTCTGGTCACCACGCCGAGGCGGTCGCCGTCGCCGTCGAAAGCCAGGCCCAGTTCGCTGTTGTTGTCGCGCAGTGCCGCGATCAAATCGGCGAGGTTTTCCGGTTGTGATGGATCGGGATGGTGGTTGGGGAAGTGGCCGTCGACTTCGCAATACATCTCCTGCACGGTGCAGCCGAGCTGGCGATACAGCTTGGCGACATAAGCACCCGCCACGCCATTGCCGCAATCCACTGTGACGCGCATGGGACGGGCCAGCCTGATGTCGGAAACGATGCGTGCGATGTATTCCGCGCTGATGTCTTGTTGCGTGTAGCTGCCGTTGCCGTGTGCCAGGTTGTTTTGTTCGATGCGCATGCGCAATCGCTGGATGGCCTCTCCCGACAGGGTCTCGCCCGCCAGTACCATTTTCAGGCCGTTGTAATCCGGCGGGTTGTGGCTGCCGGTGAGCATCACTGCACAGTCGGTATGCAATTGGAAGGCGGCGAAATACACCATCGGGGTGGGAACGCAGCCGACATCGATCACGTTGATGCCGCTTTTCCGGATCCCGCGCGCCAGGGCGGCGATCAGTTCCGGGCCGGACAGCCTGCCGTCGCGCCCGATGGCGATGGTGTGCTTGCCACGCGCTGTGGCCTCGGAGCCGATGGCATGACCGATGGCTTCGACCACTTCGGGCGTCAGCGTCTTGCCGACGATGCCGCGTATGTCATAGGCCTTGAAGATCTCTTTAGGCAGGCTCTGCAGCATTCTATTACCCCAATTCAAATCTTAATTATCAAACACGGAATACACGGAGCACACGGAAAAATCGATCAGCTATTCTTTGCTTTTTATTCGGGTGTTCCGTGGTTAATGGTTGTTTCTGTTGTAAGGGCACGTTGCAACTTTTTCCATACCAGGTCAGGTGTGAGTAGCTTCATGCAGTTGAAATGTCCAAGCGGGCATTCGCGTTTGAAGCACGGGCTGCATTTCAGATCCAGCTTCAGGATATCGGCATCGGGTGACAGCGGGGGTGTGAATTGCGGGCTGCTGGACCCGAACAGGGCCAGCATAGGCCGATCCAGCGCGGCAGCCAGATGCATCAGGCCGGAATCATTGCTGATGACCACTTGCGCACTGGACAGCAGCGCGATGGCGTCTGTCAGGTCGGTAATGCCGCACAGGTTGAGGCACTCCGAATTGCCCAATGCGATGATCTTGTCCGCGACTTCCTTGTCTTTGGCAGAACCGACCAGCCATACCGCATAACCCCGGTGCTGCAGGCGTTGCGCGATCTCCGCAAAGTAGTTTGCAGGCCAGCGCTTGGCAGGCCCATACTCGGCGCCGGGACAAAATACCGCAACGGGTCTATCCAGCACCAGGCCCAGTTTTTGCAGCGTGGCACTGCGTTGGGATGCTGAAACTTCCAGCCTGGGGTTGGCCAGGGGACGAGGGATTTCACCCTGAGCATCTTCCGCAAGCTGGGCGAAGCGTTCCACCATCAGCGGCAAGTTCGCCTTGCGAAGTTTGCGTGCATCGTTGAGCAGTCCATAGCGCGCTTCACCGATAAACCCGGTGCGCACCGGTATGCGCGCAAAAAACGGCACGAGAGCGGATTTAAGCGAGTTGGGCAGCACGATGGCCTGATCGTATTGCGCATCGCGCAGTTTTTTCCCGAGTTGATAGCGCGCGACCAGGTTTAACGCACCGTGGGGGAACGGGTTGATGATGACCTCGTGCACTTCCGGCATGGCATGCAACAGTGCGGCTGTCCATGGCGGAGCGAGCACAGCGATCCGGCATCCGGGATGGCGCTGCCTGAGGCGCAGCAGCATCGGCTGCATCAGCATCGTATCGCCCACCCAGCTGGGGCCGATGATCAATA
>Ga0172379_10011597_pt1 | contig 10460 bp, 9 predicted proteins | sample GrowelOW334metaG_FD_119756 | JGI IMG/M metagenome (GOLD analysis project Ga0172379, IMG submission 119756) | Groundwater microbial communities from an aquifer near a municipal landfill in Southern Ontario, Canada - Groundwater well OW334 metaG | ecosystem: Environmental > Aquatic > Deep...
GAGTTGGTCATTAATAACATAAATTCCTTATATCCGATCGGATCTACTTGTATAATACTTTTCGGAAGTTCGATTTTCATTTCTTTAATTATTTTTTGTGTTCGGTAGCTTGCGGGAAAGTAGACTGGGTAGGGAGCTTGGGACGCTAGTTCAATTATTGCAGAAAAAGATTTTTCATCATGGACATTTTCCCTTCGGTGGCAAGTCATTAAATAAAAAGAATTCTTAGTAAGCCCTTTTTCTGCCAGTTGTTTTGCATCTATATTTGAGTTGTGATTTTTACCTAAAAAAAAGGTATTAATTATATCAACAATCGGATTTCCTACGACCATGATGTTCTGTGGATTTAAACCCTCTTTTATCCCCTGTTCTTTATATTCTTTAAGATATGTATAGATAATATCTGATAAATGGTCAATTATTGTTCTGTTCTTTTCTTCTGGCATTCTCCAGTCGTATGAACGCATACAACCTTCGATATGAATAATAGGTATATTGAGTTGAGCAGCAGCAAGGCACCCTATGACAGTATTTGTATCTCCTAAAAAAATTGCCGCTTCTGGATGTACTTGAAGGAATACTTCATTCAGTTTACTAATGAGCTGTGAAGTGATTTGGGCATCGCTTTCGCCTTTACAATCAAGTTCAACATCCGGTTTTGGTACTTCAAACTCACGGAAAAATATATCCTTAAGATTATCTGAGTAATGTTGTCCAGACCAGATAAAAACAGTGTTAATCCTTTTGTCAGCTTTTAGCAATTTAATTATTTGGGAGGCTCTAATAATATCAGGTCTTATTCCTAAGATTACCGCAATTTGTTTAAGGTTATTGTCTTTCATAATAATTATATCTATCGATATAATCAGAGAGATCGCCTATGGCTTTCTTCATGGGGATGAGTGTATTTTCCGGATTTATCGTTGAATATAGAGAAGATAACGATCTGTCTGTTTTTGGACCTATATCGTTTACTTTAACGATTTTTACCTTTTTATGAAAAATTGTTTTAAAAATATTTAATAACTCATATTTTGTAACAGTGTTGTTAATAACTACATGGTGAGTATGCTGTATTTTAATCATCTCACTAAATATATTTTGGGAAATAATTTTTTCACACACCTTAGCAAATTGTAATGTAGTGATGCCATTCCAATAGTGATGAGTAAATCCTTTAAGTACTGAATTTTCTTTTTGGCCTAAAAACCATTCAAGTAAGCTCTTTTTATGTTTGTTTTCTGGTCCAATTATTGAGCAGCGAAGATTTAGGAAATTATTTTTGTGGACTTCTCCAAGACTTTTTGTCTTACCATAAACATCGAGAGGATCGTGTGGTTTGTTTTCTTTAGATTTTCCTTCTTTTCCAGAAAAAACGCAGTCAGTAGCAATCTGAATTATATTAATCTTTGGACAAAAAGATGATAATTCATGAGGAAACAGTGCATTTACCTGAATAGCTTTTACAACTCCTTCCGGGTCATTATCCTGGCAATACGGTTTTATTATTCCTATGCAATTAATAATATAATCATAGTTATTCAAAAAAGAAAAATTCTTCTTATCACGTAAGAAGTCTACTGCGTCAAAAAATAATATCTTACTATTTGATTTAATCTGAGATGACTTTTCTGTTCCGAAGATGACGAAATTAGGATTACGGGAAAGATAATGATAAACCATCGAACCAAGCATTCCCGATTTACCAAGTATGAGGATACTTTTTTTCATGTTTTATCTCATCTATTCACAGTATCCCAAATCTCCTTACCCCAATAATCGTACGGATAACGGTAATCATCGTTTTTTGATTCTCTTAATCTGGAGGTCGAAAAAAACAAAATGATTGTATCGTCTTCTAAGGATTTAAACCCGTTTGCGTATCCTGGTGGAATATATAAAATTTGGCTTTGTTGTGATGAAAGAACTATCCTTTCAACCGGATCTTTTTTTTGAGGTAACTTAATATTATTACCGATTCGTGCCACACATATAAGAGCTGATCCTTTTGGAACATATACATATTTTCCCTCCTTAAGGTGACCGTGAAATGCTCTGATGATATTTTTTTGGTAATTTTCGACATGATAAAATCTTTTAACGTTATCAAATTCGAAATTGTTTACAGATTTAATGATTCCTCGATCGTCGACAAATGTGTTTCCGTCAATAAGTTTGGTTTTTGTGTTGGTCATAGTTCCTATAGATTATACCTTAAAATCGGGATAATTTTAATAAATAGACTTAAATAATTAGTATGCCCTATTTCGATTGTATTTTTTCGCTTATGATTATTATTCAAAAATAGTAAAGATGATATCGAAAGAATAAATCAAATCTTATATTAAATGCGGTAGTCGTGCATTAAAACTCCTATGTGGAAAAAGTAGTTTCTTAATAAACTGAATTAGCGTAATAAAACTTATACTAAATAAGCTATAAACAAAAGGTAATACAAGCTGGAGTTCTTTTTCCCACCGAAACTTTTTGATCATATTTGAGAATACAATAAATCCGATAAGCAAGAGAGTTATAGAGAGATAAATAATAAGTCTCTCATCTCTTTTTCCTCTTAGTATTTGTATAAAATAATATATAAAACCTAAGAATATCACTATAGAAATTAAAGGCGGAGGTAGAGTAAAAGTTCGAATAATAAATGAAAATAGATATGCACCTGGAAGCCAGACGTAATATCCGTAAGGGTTGTCATAGGTAGCAAAAACAGGATAATTCTCCTTACTAAAAGTTACAAAACCAAAACCTAATTTTGTAGGAATCACTTTTATAAAACTCTTTCCATCGGCAAGATCTATATCAGAAAAACCATAACCTAACGGAGTCATTTTCGAATCGACGATATTTATCGGAATAAAAGAATAGGGCTCTATTCTTGTTAAGTTGTTTATTGTCCATTCAATAACATGTCGTGAGAAAGCTAATGGATACGCTTTAATAGACTCTATATAAACCTGTATGCCTAATTCATTGCTTTCCTTCATCCCTAAATAGTCGGAAACTGGACTAAAAGCGGTTGCAAAATTATATTTTTCTGGAATTTCTACGTTTTGAAGTAATTTATCTAGAGTATTATTATCCGCAGTTAAAATGTATAGATATTTATCCCTGTATGGTTTTCGTATCGAGGGGGATACATAATCAATATTTCCTACAGGACCAACCCCTTTATTATCCCATGGAAGTAAGGAATTAAGTATAAGAAGTCGTTTTGTATTTATACCGTTAGAAGGAAGTAATTTGCCATCAGGAATAAAATATTCAATTTTTCCTAAAAGAACCCAAGACTTATCATAAGATAAAGAGTAAGTTCCCGTCGAAGGCTTATGAACGAGTATTATAAATAGGAAAATAATAGATAAACCGGAAAACAAAGACAAACCAAAACATATCAATCTATTTCGAATATTAATTGTCTCAAATAAAAATGCCAATAAAAATAGTATACCCATAAACAATACGTTATATTTAACAAGAAAAGACCACGAAAATATAACTGCTGAAATAGAATAGAGTGTTGTCTTTATGGGGAAATATTTTGCCTTATAGGCGTAATATATTAGACAAAAAGATAACACACATAAAGATGACTGAAACCACTCGGGATATACTATTGAAGTACATGCCATTACGCTCCAATCCAATCCGTAAAATAATACAAACACTAAGGCGGCACCTTTATTGTAAATATTTTTAATCATTTGGTATAAAACTCCGATGGTAATTATGTTTAAGAGGTGCTGAAAAATAATAAGGGTATAAAGAAAAATAAAAGGATAATGTCTGATAATATAACTCCCGATGATATTTCTCCAAGGAAAACCTAAGAGAAAAGGATAACCCGGTGCGTGAATAAGGTTTGATTTGCCCTCTACCATCAGTCTGAAATAGCTGATGGCATCCATCGCCAAGTTTGGGGAATAGGTAAATATAAAAATTAAACGAACAAGTAGAATGAATATAAAAATATTCGGAATAGATAATTTTCTGATAAAAGTCAAAGCGGAAAAAGCTTTCAAAGTGTGGGGCATAACGATATTAATACCTTTAAAAAAAGGTAAGTCGATTATAACAGATGAAAGAGTTAAAATTTATTTTACGACACAGGCTATATCTTAATATCCTAATAGTTTTTTGTGACTTTGCTAGGACTATTATTTGGAATAGTAAGTAGCCAGATTAAGGCGTAAAATATGGGTAATATTAATATCGTTTATATCAGATTATGAAATTCAAACCAAAAGTATCGGTTGTGATTCCCGTCTATAACGGTTCTGACTATTTGAGAGAAGCGGTTGATAGTGTCTTAAATCAAACATATGAAAATATTGAGGTAATAGTCATAAATGACGGTTCCACTGATGGCGGAAAAACAGAAAAAATAGCCTATTCATACGGAAAAACGATACGCTACTATAAGAAAAATAACGGCGGCGTATCTAGTGCTTTAAATCTCGGTATTCAGAAGATGAAAGGTGAATATTTTTCGTGGTTAAGTCACGATGATGTGTTTTATCCGTATAAAATACAAAAACAACTTGATTATATTATTAATAATCCGAAATACAGTGCTGTCACTGGAAATTTTGATTATATCAATAAGTCAGGAAAAATAGTCGGTGAATATAGAAATACGTCAAAAGTGGTTTTGGATGAAGCGAGAGATATATTTAAAATATGGATTAACGGGTCAGCAATATTATTCCATAAAAATTGCTTTAAAAAAATTGGTTTATTCGATATTAAGAATAAGACAACTCAAGACGCTGAAATGTGGTTGAGACTAATAAGTAAATACCCAATCTATTTTTTAAAGGATAAATTAATTAAAAGTAGGCATCATAATAAACAAGGAAGCAGAATGAATTATCCTGCTTTGACTGCGGGTTTAGATTATTTTTATGAATATATAATTAATAATTATGATATTTCTATCTTCTTTCCTAAACAATGGAAGATATTATTTAACAATAATAGATACGCTCTTACTTATGAATGGTTGGGTGATCAAGCCTTATTGCGAAGATCCTTAGAAGGTGCTAAGAAGTGTTATTCTAAAGCATCTGAGGTCAATCGTTCATTGTTAAATCTATCCAAATTTAAATTAATTCTCTGTAGCCATGGTCTAGATAAAATATTGGTAACCTTATTATTAATTAAGAATAATTATTCTAATACTAAGAAACGTATGGTTTTACTGACCTATTAATAATTGTATTTAATCGACAATGAATAATATAAAACGATGTACTATATGCAATTCTCAAAAACTAATTTTTTTACTGAAGCCTATAAGAGGAAAATCAATTTACATTTGTAGAAAATGCTCAAATGCCATTACGATTCCTCATCCAAAAGTAAGTTACGCAGATAATGATTTCTTCTTAGGAGGTAAAAATGATGTCGAATTATTTAGAACTTATTCGAAGCCAATAATTAAATATATCAGAACAATAATTAAACACGGTAGACTATTAGATATTGGTACTGGCGGGGGTTTTCTGTTGGAAGAGGCACAAAGATGTGGCTTTCAGGCTGAAGGAATAGAGCCATCTAAGAGTGCTGTGAGTTATTGCCGATCAAAAGGATTAAAAGTAACACGTAGTTTATTAAAAGATAATTTATTTAGGACAAAATATTTTAATATTATTTCTGCTTCACACGTTCTCGAACATGTAGAAGATCCCAACGATTTCCTAAAAATTTGCAGAGAATTACTAGCAAATGATGGTTATATGTTTTTAAGTCAAACAAATTATACAGGTTCAATTCCGAAATTATTGGGAAAATATTGGGAAGGTTGGATGCCGAATGAACATTACACACATTTTAGTCCTAGAGGAATACAGTATGTATTGGAAAAGTGTGGTTTTAAAGTTCTTGACGTTACTATAGTGCCCTTAGGGTACAAATTGAGATGGAAATGGGGAAATGTTCATACTCTAGCGAATAACATTTATAATTCAGTCAATTTCCTAATATCAAAATTTCACATCGGTTACCCGTTTACTGGTGATCAAATGTATATAGCTGCAAAAAAAGGTGATATATGATCAATAAACCCGTAATTAAACCTGAAGATTTTATAAAAGACTACAGTAATGAGAATAAGGCAGAATTGTTTATCAATTTTATTGATGAAAGCCGATATTTTCATAACGCTATATTAAATTATGGTTATTCCTTATTGAGGAAAATATATTTGAAATACTTGATAAATCCAAATGACAAAGAAATTGAGTATATCAGTGGATTAATAAAGAACCGAAATGGAAAAATCTCTATTGAGAAAGTCGTGAGGTATTTAGAGGATCGTTTTAGGGATGATCATTTGCGTAAGTTTGAATATGCCTATCTTGCTAGATGTCTTGCCAGGAAAAATATAAAAAAGAATATCATCGTAGATATGGGTGGAGGATTCAGTTACTCTACAATCACCTCTGCACTTCTTGAGTTGCCAGAATCTCAGATTACTTCAGTGGATGTTATCGATTTTCCTAGAAAATCAAAATTTGGAATCAAATATGTTACGGGGAATAGCATGGATACAAAATTACAATCTAATTATGCCGATGTTGTTTCTATGATATCAATGCTTGAGCATGTCGGTTTGGGTAGATACGGTGACCCCATAGACATAAATGGAGATATAAAAGCTATGCAGGAAGTCTATCGAGTGTTGAAACCAGGGGGATACGTAGTATTAACTGTTCCCTACGGGTATCCAACAGTAGTTTATAATTTGCATCGGATTTATGATCGAGGACGGTTTAATAGGATTACGAAAGGGTTTAAACCAATTGTTTTGGAATATTCATATTTAGGTCGAAAGTGCAGGAGAAAAGATATAGAGAAAAAACATGCAGTTAAAAATATTAAGGGTTTCTATAACGACGTCAAAAACGAAGAAAAAATATACTGCAGTCAAGGAGGGGTTCTTGCATTACTTCGAAAAGTATGAAAACCGTACGAATAATAAAAAACTGGGATTTTCCCGATTTATTTCGCCAAACTCCAGAAGGGAAGGGTATTTGGAAAAATACATATTTTACTGAGGAGAAAATTCATAAGTGTGACTATGCAGTAGTTCTAAATTTTACTACAAAGCCAATTCGGATTAAGTGTCCTCAAAATCATCTTTGGTGTATTCATCAGGAACCACCCAATGAATATTTTGGCGTTCGACAACTTTTTACCAATACGATCTATGCAAAGGTATTTACGCCAAATCTAAATCTAACAGATTCACGCTATATTCATTCGCACGGTGCAATCGCCTGGCATATAGGAAAAAGTTATGACGAAATGAAAAAAAATTCTACTCCTCTAAAGAACCGTATATTATCTTGTATTATTAGTAATAAAACTAATTTTTCAGGTCACCGCCAGCGATTAAAATTCCTTACAACGCTAACAGGAAAAATGGATTTTGATTTATTCGGATACGGATTTAAACCTGTTAAGAATAAATGGGATGCATTGGCACACTACCGTTATTCACTAATATTTGAGAATTATTCTGGACCCGATTATTGGAGCGAAAAATTAGCGGATTGTTTTCTATCCGGTACAATGCCAATCTATTACGGATGTACAAATTTAACTAAATATTTCCCAAAGGAGTCTTTTGTAAGTATAGATTTAAATAATCCAAATGCAATTAGCATAATTAAAAAAACTATAAATTCGAACTTATGGATTAGAAACAAAAAAGCAATTGAATATGCAAGAGATCTTATCCTAGATAAATATCAGATATTTCCCTTCCTGACTAACTATATTAATAAATCGGAGAAGGAATCGATTAGAAAACGTGTTACAGAATGGATCAATATTCCAAATGAAGATAACACCTTCAATAAAATAAGACATTCAATATATCGATTAAGCCACATAAAGCTTCATATATGATAACGATATCAGTTATTATCTGTACTTATAACCGCGAAAAATATATTGCAAACGCAATAAAAAGCATCTTACATCAAAATCTTAACTATAAGATTCTTGAGTTGATTATCGTTGACAACAATTCAAATGATAAAACCCCTGATATTGTAAAAAAAATAATAAAAAGTAACCCAGAATTTCAAATGAAATTAATTTTCGAAAAAAAGCAAGGGTTGGGTTTTGCAAGAAACAGAGGATTAAAAGAATCAAAAGGAGAATATATAACATATTTAGATGATGATGCTTGGGCGGACGGCAATTGGATTAAATATATACAAAAATGCATAGATTCAATATCTCCAAAACCTTTAGTAATTGGTGGAAAAATACTACCTCAGTACGTTGGGAATAAGCCAAATTGGTTTAAGGATGAATACGAGTCATTTGATTTAGGAGATAAAGGAAGATATTTAATAAAAGGAGAATCTTTTTCAGGTTCTAACATGGTTTTCCGAAAAGATGTTTTATATAAATATCATGGTTTTTCTACAGACGTTGGAATGAAAGGCGATATTATTTCTGTAGGTGAGGAAACATTGGTTTTTGAAAGAATCTGGATGGAAAATGCTTATAGTAAAACAATGTATTATTGTCCGAAATTGCTAATATACCATTTTATTCCCAATGCTAAATTGTCCGTTAAATATCGTCTTTACCGATCATATATTTCGGGACAAGCATTATATGAAAGAAATATAAATATTAAATTATTATTTAAACTTAGGTTGTTATTAAAATATCTATCGGTTTTACTAATTTTTACTATTATATCCCCATTTAGATTAATTATAAGTAAATACCCTGAAAGATGGTTAGTGGATTCATTTACACCGGTATTTTATTCAATAGGTTTTTTATTAAGAACAATCGGTTCTAAAGGATATATGATAAGGATATATGATAAGGATTAAATAATGAAATGTTTTTTGACTAAAATCTTTTTCGTCACAATTTTTCTTAACTGCCTACTTTGGATATTTATAGTACCGATATGGCATTTTCCGGATGAGCAAGCTCATTTCGGGAATGTAGCATTTATCGCGCTAACAAATCGAAGCCCAAACGCTGAGACGCTGGATCTTACTCAAGAGATATACACGTCAGAGCAATTATTGGGAACTTCTCGCGACCAATACGGAAATAATCGCTTTACCTTTCATCCAGAATATAGGATCGATTATACGAATTCATTGAACGGAAAGTATGAATCCAGTATTTCCGCTTTAGCTAACACAAGTTCGGGAAATACTTTCATTTATAAAGAATCTACTCGATATCAAGAATGGTATTACCGAATTGGATCTTATTTATACAGACTATTCATTTCTCATAACCTATTTGAGCGTGTATTCGTTGTTCGAGTGTGGTCTTTTGTGATCTTTATGGGAACGATTACCGTTGTATATTTGCTTGCGAAAAAAATATATCCGGAGAATTTATTACTTGTTATCGCATTATCGGCATTAGTCGGTTTTCAGCCGATGATGGTTTTTGCGAACGTTGGAGTAAACAGTGATGCTATTGGGAATTTCTTCTTTACTCTTTTTTTATATATTTCGTATTCTATAATGTTGGAAGGATCGACGCTCCGAAAAATGTTTTTTTTACTCGCTGTTTCGATCGCATGTGTATTAGTAAAACCCCAATTCATTGTTATTCTTCCGTCTCTCATCGTCATGATGTTTTTGCTGCTCTTCCGAGACAGTCGATACTCTTATAAGAAAAAATTACTGATAGGAATCGGGCTTGTAAGTATATCCGGATTCGCATTTTATCTGATGTATAGATTTCGTCTCGGTACAATCTCTCTAATTGATTGGTTAATCCAGGATTTTAATCTGACAAGTTTTTTAAAATATAATATCGAGTACACTCTTTCTCACACAGTACGCGAGGTAATGCCATGGTTTTGGGGTATATTTGATTGGTTAGGGGTGACCTATCCGAGATTTGTTCACCGAGTGATTAACAGATTTGTTCTTGTTTCAATAATCGGATGTTTTATATTGGTAATTAGAAGTATATGGCGCCGAAAATGGTTTGATCGCCGATACCAGGCATTTGGTTTCCTTATATTTATTTGTCTGCTATTTAGTTTCGGAATATCACTATATGATTGGTTATCTTGGTATAAAACCGGATTCCAGCTTGGGATACAGGGAAGGTATTACTTTCCAATTATTTCAGTAATTATGAGTTTAATTCTTTTTGGATGGCAGGCAGTTTTTCCTACTAAATTTGGAATCAAAGCATTAGCCATAAAGGTATTAATTCTTGCGATTATCCTATTGAATTGTTTTGCATTATATACAGTATCTAAGATCTATTATGACGTTTCTTCATTACAGGTTTTTATCATTCAGGCAAGTCAATATAAACCCTGGTATGTAAAAGGAGTCGGATTGGAATTACTATTGATAATATACATAATTTTACTCGTTGTATTCATCTGTGAGCTTTTTCGGAAAATAAAAAGGAATATCGTTCATTCA
>Ga0172379_10011598_pt1 | contig 10459 bp, 10 predicted proteins | sample GrowelOW334metaG_FD_119756 | JGI IMG/M metagenome (GOLD analysis project Ga0172379, IMG submission 119756) | Groundwater microbial communities from an aquifer near a municipal landfill in Southern Ontario, Canada - Groundwater well OW334 metaG | ecosystem: Environmental > Aquatic > Deep...
CGGTTCTGGTGGTTTGGCGGGAGGGTTATACCCGATCTCATTCCGAACTCGGCAGTCAAGCCTCCTAGCGGCGATGGTACTCATCGTACTAGATGGGGAGAGTAGCTAGCCGCCAGAACCGAGAACTCGAAATCTAAAAATTGAGCACTTGAAAAACATAGATTTTACGCCATATTCGAATGGCTCAGCCGGATGAGCCATTCGGCTTTTTTTGTGCTACGCTTTAATCATGAAAAACTCACAAAAAGGTTTTGCACCTTTGGTGATATTATTGATTGTAGCTGGAGTTTTGGTTGTGGGTGGAGGAGGTTATTGGTGGTATCAAAGTCAAACTCCACAACTTATCGGTGGGCAAAAAGATGAGCACGGATGCCTCGGTCCGGCCGGCTACTCCTGGTGCGAAGCAAAGCAAAAATGCCTCCGTGTCTGGGAAGAAAAATGTGAGGCAACTTCAACAGCGCAAACCTCAGATTCTCAAACTGCCGCCTGGAAAACGTATAAAAATGAAAAGTATGGATTTGAGATTTTATACCCCGCTAGTTATAGATTTGAGAATAATTCTGCAGATTCAAAATTCTCAATCGCGAAGGGAGATGAAAATTCAGAAAATAATTATGCTCCTCGAAATGGCATAATTATTGGAGGTGTTCAAAAACATGCCTACTCATACAATGGCGATATAATTGATTTCGTTAAGGCTAACTACAATAATGGACTGGAGGACATTGAAAGAATTCAATTAGGTATACTGGCGGGTGCAAAAGTTATGGCGAATTCAGAAGATGGCATGGGTACTAAATCTAAAACCGTAACAATTTATGCCATAAATCCAAACCAGCCCGATCTGCTATATTTTGTAAATTTTTGGCAATACAATGCTAATGCCACAGAAGAAACTGAATTTGAAAATATTCTTTCAACCTTCAAATTCACCCAGTAGTTTTGCTATACTACCCACATGTCATGGGCCGCGCGGAGACGAATGATAATTCTGCTTATTGCAGGCGCGGTTGTCGTTGCGTTCTTTGCTGTCGTGCTTATCGCGGCGCTCTACCAAACGCCCTCGTGCACTGATGGTGTGCAGAATCAAGACGAAACGGGGATTGATTGTGGTGGGCCATGTGCCTATCTCTGCACCGAGCAACAGCAGCCACCAGTCGTTCTCTTCACTAAAGTCATCAGTAATGGCGCTGGGCGTACCGATATTATCGCGATGATTGAAAATAAGAATATCAACGCCGCCGCAAAAAATGTTCCCTATCGAATCACACTCTATGATGCTGATCACGTTTTCCTTAAATCAATAGACGGCACACTCGATCTGCCGCCTGGTGCTACTGCCCCGGCATATCTTCCGGGTGTCGTGTCTGGGAATCAGAGAGTGACGAGTGCATTTCTTGAGATAGCGGTGTTCTCACCGCAGTGGTTCACTATGACTTCTGACCCGCGTATTGTGCCGCTCGTGCTGCGCACGACGCGTAGTGGTACCGCAAACGCACCGCGTATCGAGGCGACACTCGCGAATCCGAGCGCCACGGCACTCTCCAATGTGCGAGTTATCGTGCTCGTTAAGGATGCTAAAAAGGGAGTGATTGCTGTGTCAGAGACGATAGTACCAACAATTCTTGCACAAGGACAGGAGGTTGCAACATTTACCTGGAACAATGCTTTTGTCGGAACGCCATCTTCGATAGAGGTTATACCAATCATCTCATTGCCGTGAGCTTTTGGAAATTGCCACAACGTTTTTTCTCTTCTTTTGGTGGGGATTGGACACTCCTCCTCCCCGCACTTGCGATTTCGCTTCTGGGCATTCTCACTATGAGCACATTTGGGCAGGATGCATCACTTGCCTCGCGGCAATGTCTTTGGCTCGCGATCGCGATTGGTCTCTATATTGGTATTTCAGCATTTGACATGCGTTTTATCCGTCGGACATCGTCCGTAATGGCTGTATATATTCTGTCTGCAGTCCTGCTTTTGCTCCTGCTCCTGTTTGCCAATCCGGTCATGGGCGCACGTGCGTGGTTCTCGTTCGGTCCAATCTCTTTCCAACCAGCAGATTTTGCGAAACTTGCACTCGTGATGCTTCTAGCCAAATACCTATCGCGGCGACATGTCGAGATCGGTAACTTCAAGCACATCATCGTTTCTGGGGCATACACACTAACCCTTCTTCTGCTTGTTCTCGCCGAGCCAGATATGGGGAATGCCATTATCTTCGGAACTCTTTGGATTAGCATGATGCTCATTTCAGGAATCTCAAAAAAACATCTTCTCGCCCTTGGGCTCATCGGCATTGTTGTTGCATCGGCACTTTGGTTCGGAGGATTAAAACCCTATCAACGCACTCGCATAGTCTCTTTCGTAAATCCGGCAAGTGACATACGCGGTGCAGGTTATAACGCATATCAGGCGAAAATCGCGATTGGCTCAGGAGAATTATTCGGAAAGGGTATCGGTTATGGAACACAATCAAAACTACGCTTCTTACCCGAGTATCAGACTGACTTTATATTTGCCGCGTTTGCCGAGGAATGGGGCTTTGCTGGAGTAATACTTCTGTTTGCTCTCTATGGTCTTCTTCTTTCACGACTTATGCAGATCGCAAAAGCATCTGCCACCAATTTTGATGCCTTCTTCACGATTGGAATCCTCGTTCTCCTTGCTGCACATCTTGCGATACATTCCGGCATTAGCTTGGGGCTTCTGCCGGTAACTGGGACAACCATACCTTTCATGAGCTCGGGTGGCTCACACCTCGTGCTTGAATTTGCCGCGCTCGGTATCATCACGTCGCTCGCGCGTCACGGCCGCGGTGCCGTGCGCGATGTGAGCGCAAACGAGTATTTGGGCGGCTAAGAACGGTACAGATTAGTGGTTTTTTCTAGCATATGCACAAGCGAAAATCCACTCATATCTTTAGCATCTAAAATCTCACTAACACCTCCAACGCGATTTGCTTTAATTTGCAGGCCGGCAACTTTTGCCTCGAGCAACACGTACGGCAGACCTTCTTTTATAGATGGAAAGGCGAAGACATCAAAGCCTAGGAGCGCCTCGTCAGCAGGCATAAACCCAAACAACTTTACACGGTCACTCAGATTATATTTTTCTATTTTCTCCTCGAGCATTTTGCGTTCCTCACCTTCACCAACGATAGCAACATACATATCGGAATTATTTCTCGCTTGTTCGATAAGGGCCTGCTGGTTTTTGTTCCTGTTTAGTTCACCGATCGTTCCTGTGATAATTACTCCTTGTGGGAAGGCGCTTCGAATCTTCTCGCCGGAGCTAAAGATCATATCCGTATCAATACCATTATAGATTCGCACCGCCTTGTGTCCGACGAACGGCATTTTCTTTGCCACGTGCAGATCATAGTCAGAGACGACAATAGTCGTATGCGCCAGAAGAGCCGTCAGCCACGACATGAGATAAATCAGTGCGCGGCTTAATAAATTGCGTTGTTCCCAAAACGGCCAGCCATGTGCGGTGAAAATTATTTTATGTACGCCAGCAAGACGCGCGGCAAGAGCCCCAATACCTCCAGCTTTTGAAGAATTGAGATGTACCACGTCCGGTTTTTCTTTGCTGAAAAGCCGCAAGAGTTCAAAAAAACTTTTGATATCTGCGACCAATGAGACATCTCGCTGAAGAGATTTTATTGGATGCGTGGCAATCCCAGCTTTACGGAGCGCGTCGGCAAGCCGTCCTGGTTGCCCAAATGCAATACTTACTTCAAACTCGTTTTTTGGTAACGCAGTGGCGAGATCATAGACATACCGCTGGGCGCCGCCCCAGTTTGATTTGGTGATAACTAAGAGTATCTTCATAGGTGCAACTGTACAATACATTTTTGCGTTATAGTACCCATATCTATGGCATTTGACCGCCGCGAAACGGCGATTCTTCTTATAGGGGACTTCTTCATATTAATCGCTTCTCTTTGGATTGCGCTCTTTCTCCGTAACCTCGCAATACCTCCTTTTGGTTACTTTGAGACAAATCTCGTTCCATTCCTTCCCATGTTCCTTTTGTCTCTATTCGTTTTCTATATCGCTGGTCTTTATGAAAAGCAAACGCGTCCGATACGTCGAATAATGGGCCCTCGTATTCTAGGCGCCCAAGCGGCGACCGTTGCCATCTCCGCCGTTCTATTTTTCATCCTGCCACTCAACATTGCCCCACAGACTATTCTCATTATCTATCTCATTGTGTCTGTCGTAGCTGAAAGTCTTTGGCGTTTTTATCGTATGCGGCACGAGATTGAGTATGGCAAACGGATACCAGTGATTTTGGTCGGCTCTGGACCAACAGCAATTGAACTGTATGACGAAGTAAATAATAACAACAAGTATATGATTCGGTTCGCTGATCGAATAGAAAAGAATGGTCAATCTGTTAACGAAGTCGGTGGAATTATCGCGATGGATGTCGAGTCTCTGTATGAAGAAGTTTTTGATCGTGTGCCACTCACGCATCTCGATACTGGACAGCTTCTCGAGACATTACCAAAACATCGAGTAATTTATGACAACGCAAAGCGTCTATTCGATATCACGCTTGCGGCGATTGGTTCCTTGATTGCTATCCCTTTGGTTGGCATTGCAGCTGTATTACTTTTTCTTGAAGGTGGCGATATGCCATTTATTCGCCACGAGCGCATCGGGAAGGGCGACCATATCTTTCATATTGTGAAGTTGCGCTCCATGATTTTCAATGACCATGGCGATCCTGAATTACAGAAGAAGAATCGCGTGACAGCGCTCGGTCGTTTCCTGCGTAAAACGCGTATTGATGAATTGCCGCAACTCTGGAATATTCTCATCGGCGATCTCTCTTTTATCGGTCCGCGCCCTGAGCTTCCGAAGATAGCTGAAGTATATGAACGCGAGATTCCGCAATATCGCATGCGGCACATCATCACTCCAGGCCTCTCGGGCTGGGCGCAGATTAACGATGCTGACGCGCCACGCGGCGGGGCAGATGTCCCACGCACCCGCCGGAAACTTTCTTTTGACCTGTATTACTTAAAACATCGCTCATTCGGTCTTGACCTCGCCATCGCGACCAAGACCCTCCGAACACTCCTATCCTTTTCCGGTACTTGACAAAATCTATGGATAGGTATATACTTTAATCTAGAAGCGGGAAGTGAGCTATCTAGCTCCCGCGAGTTCGTTTTGCTCCTGATGGGAAAGTTCATCTGTTGCCTGGAGCGGCCAAACAAAGCTAGTGGGTGGCCAGTAACAAGTTTCGTCCAGACATTTTGTTAGATGAATAAATTTTCAAGAGGAAAGCATCTCGAATTATATAGGTAGATAGGAGTAGAGGGACACGCAAAAACGGTTCAATTGCGGGATTCTCTCGCTACTCTGAAAGTTCTGAAATAAAATTCATGACACTGCCGAACTCTCGGATGTTGAAGACGTGAACCGAGTTAACAAAAATGTCGAGTGCCCCATTTCCGTAAGGAGTGGGGCTTTCTGTATTACAACACACGAAATACCGTAAGGCGTCGCCTCGCGGTAGCTAGGCAGTTAAAGCAGATCTGGGTTCTCGAGGTAGTAAGCTCTCGCTTCTCCAATCATTTGCTTAGCAGGTGTTTTACGCACAATGTTGAATACTTCATCATTGAGAATGGCACGTGTCAGTGATCGTTTATCTTCGTATGCACAAAAGCTTGAGTATGGGTATTTAATGATCTCTTCGATTAAAGCTTTGAGGTTGGTAACTTTACCAGTTTTCCAATCAGGCTCGTATAGCTCCGCTGGGTTGCAGTGCAAATAGTTAACCAAATGTTGGAAATAGCGATCCTTATCTATGTGTCGAGATCTAAACGGCTTCACGAATAAATTTCCTGTTCGCTCATAGCGAGCATTGAAGTACATTGTATAGGCTGTTCCAAGTTTATGCATGAATTTTGTAATTCCTCCCTCTTCTATTTCTTTCAGCACGATGTGAAAATGGTTCGGCATCAGGCAAAATGCGCCTATAGTAACTAGCGTTTTTTCTCGCGGCATCCGCAGGATTTTTTCAAAGGTGCGTGCATCAAAATCATCGCGTCGCAAAGGTTCTTCACTGTTTGCGAGGTAGAGTGCCTCAAGAAATCGGAGGTAATCCCATTTGTCCTCAAAAGTAATTCGTTTATCAACACCGCGATTGTAGCAGTGATACCACTCGCCAACTGCAAACTCTGTTTTTCGCATCGCCATCGCAATTATTATACCACACGAAAAACCGTAAGGCGTCGCCTTGCTGTAGCGCGCAGAAACTACAAAGCATCACGGTTCGTTATCACTAGAATATGAACACTGACAAAAAAATTGCTGTGGTGACGGGTGGAGCCGGATTCATCGGCTCGCATCTTGTTGACGCACTTCTGAAGCGAGGATATGCCGTATCAGTTCTTGATTCACTTGTAGCGGGGAAGAGGGAACGTGTTCCAGCAGGTGTGCCACTACATGTTGTGGACATCCGAGATGCCGAGGCGCTTCCTCCGCTCCTGAAGGGCGCCGATATTGTTTTCCATCTCGCTGCGCTCCCGAGTGTTGAGTATTCAATAAAGAATCCTGCGGAGACACATGCAGTAAATACTACTGGGACAGTGAACATTCTTGCTTCTGTTGGGAGCGGCACGCGCGTCGTGTTCGCCTCCTCTGCCGCGATTTATGGCAATACCGATGTACAGATTGTTTCAGAAGATCTCCCTGCAGCTCCTGTGAATCCGTATGGGCTGCAAAAATATATCAGTGAACGATATCTGACACTCGCTCATACTCTCTATGGCATTGAAACAGTGTCGTTACGTTTTTTTAATGTGTACGGTCCGCGCCTCAATCCTGATGGCCCCTATGCGTCCGTTGTTGGGAAGTTCTTAAAGCTAAGTAAAGAAAAGAAACCACTCACTGTTGTTGGCGACGGAGAACAAATGCGAGATTTTATTCATGTGTATGACATTGCTGATGCTTTGATAAAAGTTGGCGAGAGTTCTTTAGTCGGTAAAGGTGAAGTGATCAATATTGGAACAGGCCACGGAACATCGGTTAATGAACTTGCCGATGCATTTGGTGGAGAGCGTGAATATATGCCATCGCGCGATGAAATCAGAAATTCGTGTGCTGATATAACGCGTGCAAAAGAACTACTTCAATGGTGTTCGGAGGTATCTCTCGCAGATGGCATTGCGGAGTTGAAGAAATAATCTGTTTCGTCTATACTCTCCCCATGACTCGCTTCAGAGTGTTTGCGATTGTTGCCCTCGTCGCAGGGCTTTTGCTTGCCTATTTCGTCTGGACGACCCAGGCGAACCCCACCAGCGCGTACCGCTTCAAGCTCGGCCTTGACCTCGCCGGGGGCACTGAGCTGGTCTATAAGGCCGATATGAGCCAGACGGCATCTGGCGAGCGTGCCGACGCGCTCTCGGCTCTGCAGGGTGTCATTGAACGTCGTGTGAATCTCTTCGGTGTTGCAGAGCCGCTGGTGCAGACACAACAGGCAGGGGGATTCTCCGAGGATCGGCTTATTGTTGATTTGCCGGGAGTGACCGATATCAAGGCAGCTGTTGCCGCACTCGGCCAGACGCCGACACTTGAATTCAGACTCGCGACCACCACCCCATCAATCTCGGGGCAAGCCACCTCAACGGTTACGTTTATTTCTACAGGCCTCACGGGCCGTTATCTCTCAAGTGCTGCACTTCAATTTGGCTCGGGTGCGACAGCAGGATTGGCCGCGCCGCAAGTACAACTTAATTTTAACGGCGATGGCGCGAAACTTTTTGAAAAGATTACGAGTGAGAATATTGGTCAGACGCTTGCCATCTTTCTCGATGGACAGCCGATCTCTACTCCAACCATTCAAGAGGCAATCCCTGGAGGGCAGGCAACCATTTCAGGAAGGTTTACTGCGACTGAAGCACGCGATCTGGTGCGCAATCTAAATTTTGGCGCATTGCCCGTTCCGATCACTCTTGAAAGTAGCTCTTCAGTCGGGCCAACCCTTGGTGCTGCAGCCATCGCAGCTGGTGTCATGGCCGGGCTCATTGGTTTCGCAATCATCGCTCTCTTCATGATCGTGTGGTATCGATTCCCAGGTCTTATTGCGACTGTTGCACTTGCAGAATATCTCGTGTTCATGCTCTCGGTTATTAAAATTATTCCCGTCACCCTGACTGCATCTGGCATCGCTGGTCTCATCATTACGCTCGGTATGGCTGTGGATGCAAATGTACTTATATTCGAACGAACCAAAGAAGAGTTGCGGGATGGCAAGAGTCCTCGCGAAGCGGTACACATCGGCTTCGCACGTGCGTGGACTGCTATTCGAGATGGCCACCTTACCATGCTCATTTCAGGTGTTATTCTTTTCTGGCTGGGGACAAGCATCGTACAGGGATTTGCACTCGTGTTTGTGCTCGGTGTACTCGCCTCATTTATCTCTGCAGTGACACTCTCGCGTATCTTCTTGCTTGCACTCGTGCCGGAGGAGAGAAGCGGGAAGTGGAAGTTTTTACTCGGTAGTGGCGTACGCAACTAATTATGAACATCGTCACCTATCGCACCGTATATTTCTGGATTACTGGCATCATACTCGCTGGAGCACTTGGTGCGATTTTCTTTTTCGGTTTGCCGCTCGATGTCGATTTCACCGGCGGTTCTTTGATGCAAGTGAGTTATCAAAGTGAACGCCCGGCAATCTCTGAAATAGAACAGCAGGTCGCTACTGTCCCGCTTGGCACTGTCTTTATTCGGGCATCAGACACTGATGCCGTCTCGATTCGCACACGCACTATGACTCCTGCGGAGCATGATGCGGTACTTGGGGTTCTGGCACGAAGTGCGTCAACCACAGAAATTTCTTATACCTCGGTCGGCCCGACCTTGGGCGGCCAATTCGCGAGCAAAGCGCTCTGGGCTATCCTAGCTGTCGCGCTCGCCATCATTCTCTATATCGCATTCGCCTTCCGCAAGGTGTCGCGACCAGTGCCGTCATGGGGATATGGGCTCGCCGTTATCGTATGTCTCCTGCACGACCTTATTATCCCAACAGGACTCTTCGCTATTCTCGCGCACTTCAGTAGTGTGCAAGTGGACGCACTTTTTGTGACCGCGCTCCTCGCACTTCTTGGTTACTCGGTCAATGACACTATCGTTATCTTCGACCGCGTGCGTGAACACCTTGCGTATAACGAAAAGACTCGCATTGTAGAAACATTTGAACAAACGGTAGGGAAGAGTATTAGTGAGACCATGACGCGTTCAATCAATACATCACTTACGGTGGTTCTCGCGCTCCTCGCCCTGGTACTTTTTGGAGCAGCCGCGACCCGCACCTTCTCGCTCGTTATGTTGGTCGGCGTTATCGCCGGCACGTATTCATCAATCTTGCTTGCCGCACCTCTCCTCATCCCGCTCGCGCGGAAGTTCGCTAAGAAGTAAAACCCTCACAGCAAGATTTGACGGCTTGCTTCATCATACGCCTCTCACCAGCGGGATACAATATTGACAACAGAAAGTGATACACTACAGATAGATTGTCCTTATCATATTTTTTGTCGGCTGAAAAGCAAAAACAAAGAAAGGGGGGTTATGTGCTACATCGTAGGTGATATAAAAAAGGAATTTTTAGAAGTATTTGACGGTAAACTGATCACACAGCCGCTCGTAGATCTCTATGATTGGCTGAATAGCAGAAGTCGACTTGGCGATCATGCTCTCCTTTCTGACGAAGAAACTGAAGAATTCAGAAAACGGTACAGAAAAATGGTGATATTACCACAGCCACGACGTCCGTTTTGGGACTAGTCACAACCGCGCTAATAGGGAGATTCCCTATGGTGCGGTTTTCCTTTTTGGCCTATTGACTCGCTTTTATACTTCCTATACTATGCCCTTACTGTCCCGCTTGTGGCGGGACGGGGTTTTGATTGACCTTTGACAACTCAAATACGTGTGAAATGAAAAGACCCCAGTGAGATGGGCGCTTCGCGCAATCTCACGGGGCAAGTGTGTGAATTCTTTTGTTCCGCCTATTCTTAATGAGAGTTTGATCCTAGCTCAGGGTGAATGCTGGCGGCGTGGATAAGTCATGCAAGTCAAGGGGGGCTGTAGCAATACAGTCAACCGGCAAACGAGGTAGTAACACGTAGGTACATCCCCCGAAGTCGGGCATAGCCAGCCGAAAGGTTGGGTAATTCCCGATAGTCCCGCAAGGGTAAAGTTTTTCGCTTCGGAAGTGGCCTGCGTAGTATCAGCTAGTTGGTAAGGTAATGGCTTACCAAGGCTACGACGCTTAGGGGCGCTGAGAGGCGGACCCCCACCGATCGGACTGAGATACGGCCGATACTCCTACGGGAGGCTGCAGACGAGAATATTCCGCAATGGACGAAAGTCTGACGGAGCGACGCCGCGTGATGGATGAAGTGCTTTGGTACGTAAACATCTTTTATCGGGGA
>Ga0172379_10011599_pt1 | contig 10458 bp, 15 predicted proteins | sample GrowelOW334metaG_FD_119756 | JGI IMG/M metagenome (GOLD analysis project Ga0172379, IMG submission 119756) | Groundwater microbial communities from an aquifer near a municipal landfill in Southern Ontario, Canada - Groundwater well OW334 metaG | ecosystem: Environmental > Aquatic > Deep...
TCCCCTTCGTCCCAGTCGTCCCAGTCGTCCCAGTCGTCCCAGTCGTCCCAGTCGTCCCCTTCGTCCCCTTCGTCCCAGTCGTCCCAGTCGTCCCCTTCGTCCCCGTCCTTCCGTCATCCCCTCTTCACCATCCTCCCCATCACCCTGCAACAGCAGTGGAACTCCAATCATCCTTACAGCTTAAACGATGGCGAAATGATCCCCGCAAGGGGTTACCAGACCATGGTGAGTGGCGGCTTCTTTGCAAAAGCAGGATTCCTGACCATTCAACTGCGACCCGAATATGTCTATGCCCAAAACCAGCAGTTCGACGGATTTGGCTACGCGAAAGGCCAACCAGAGCCGGTTTGGCAGGGACATTACGAATTTCTTAACAGGATCGATCTGCCCGAACGTTTCGGCAACAAAGCTTACAACCATCTCTCTCCCGGACAAAGCAGCATCCGGCTCAATTTCGGAGCGATTTCGACAGGTATCTCCACCGAAAACATGTGGTGGGGTCCCGGCATCCGCAACTCCCTGCTAATGAGCAATACAGCCGGCTGTTTTCCGCATTTCACACTTAACACCACCCGACCCATCCACACCAGAATCGGCTCCTTTGAGGGTCAGATCATCGCCGGAAGGCTCGACAATTCGGGGTTTTATCCGGATACGGTAGCCTCCTGGAAAGCCCGTGCATGGTACAAAGAAAAAAAAGACGATTGGCGATACTTTAATGGCATGGTGGTTACCTGGCAACCCAAATGGGTACCCGGATTCTTTATCGGACTGTCCAGAAGTTACATGGTGTACGAAAGCGAAATGGGCAACTTCCCGGTTATCTCCCCTGTTAACAAAAAAAATACAGCCGGCGGTACGGAGATCAAACAGGGAGGCAACCAGCTCCGTTCCCTTTTTGCCCGTCTGCTGATGCCCAAAAGCCATGCTGAACTCTATTTTGAATACGGCCGCGACGATCTCTCCTACAACCTGCGCGATTTCATCCTGGAACCGGATTACGCCAGGGCTTATATCATCGGTTTCCGGAAACTGTTTGTACTCAACGATTCCCGCGAGGAGTACATCCAGTTCAATGCTGAGATGACCCAAATTGAGCAAAACACCACCAACAAAAGCAGAAGCATGGTCTATTTTTATGGCCATACCGGCGTCACCCAGGGCTACACCCAGCGGGGACAGTTGTTGGGCGCCGGCATTGGCCCGGGCTCCGACATGCAAAACATGAGTGTAACCTGGAACAGGGGACTCAAAATGGTCGGCTTTCAGCTTGAACGCTATGTACACAACAACGATTTTCATTACCTCTACATCAAAGACATCCGCTCCAACTGGGTAGATTTCAACATCGCCCTATTGGGAGAATACGATTACAAACAATTCCTTTTCAACCTGAAAGCCGAATACATCACCTCATTCAATTACGAACACCTATACTATCCCCTGCCGGGAAGCGTAGAAACCTACTGGGCGCCGGGGCGCAATGTTATTAATCTTCAGGTGAATTTGGGCGTTTCCTATCGATTTTGATTGGAAGAATTGAAACGGAGAAACATTGAAACGGAGAAACATTGAAACGGAGAAGAATTGAAACGGAGAAACATTGAAACGGAGAAACGGTCCCTGAGCGGGGTGGTCCCCGAGCAGAGCCGAGGGGTGAACAAAGTCGAGCGAATTTTCAATAATAAGGTTTCCACAAATCAACATTAACCCGTTTGTGCAATTAGCTTCGCTGATCTTCGATTCGTATTAAATTCGTAAAATTCCTATAAAATGGACACAATAGAACTCAGGAGAAATTTTCATCTTCTCATTGACAACATAGAAAATGAAACGCTTTTAAATAACTTTTATGATCTTATGAAGTCACGATATTCTGCAAAGGATTTTCAATTGTGGAATAAACTAAATACTCAGGAACAAGAAGAACTCTTATTGACATTAGAGGAAAGCAACAATCCGGATTACCTGATTAATCAGGATGAAATGAAAAAGAAGCACAAAAAATGGCTTTAAAAGTCCAATAGACAAAACGAGCTGACAAAAAATTTGATAAAATCATTGCCTATCTATTGTCCGAATGGAATGAAAAAGTTACCAAATCTTTTGTCGAAAATGTTTATGATTTAATTGAAATACTTGCTGAATATCCTGAGATTGGAACAATTGAAAATGAGGAGAATGGAATAAGAGGATTGACAATAGTTAAACAAGTAAATATTTTTTACAAAGTTAAGGATGATCAATTACTTATACTGAACTTCTTTGACAACAGAAAAGATCCTCAAGAAAAAAGATTTTGAAAATAAAAAATAAAGCCTTCCAACAAATTGTCCCCGACTCGTTCGTGAAATTCGTATTAAATTCGTGAAATTTTAAAACAGCATGATGGAAGTTACAGCTCGCATAAATATTGACAGCCCAACCGGACGCAAATTGGTGCGCGAAATCGAAAAACACAAGAAACGAGCATGGGCTAAATCAACAAAAGGCGATGAGAAGATTTAGCATCATCTATTCAAAGGATGCGGATAATTGAAAAAATTGAGTTATGATAACAGTGCAAATGACAGAAGCAGAATATAAAGCATATCAACTTTATATTAAAAGCATCAAAGTAATGCTTAAAGATAATGAGAGTGTCTCCCGTATATCTTCTTTGGACAAATATTTGGCAAATACTGAAAACAGCAATGAAATAGAAGCTGGATTAGAAGATGTAAAGGCTGGACGTATAACCTATATCAACCCTAAAAATATATGGGAAGGTATAAAATAGCTTTAACCGATCGGGCAAAAACCCATCTAGTTGAATGGAAAATGTCAGGTCAGTTAATTGCTTTGAGGAAAATAGAGAGAATCTTTAATGAGCTGTCTAATACTCCATATGCCGGTATTGGCTCACCCGAACCGCTAAAGTACAACCTTGCTGAATTCTGGTCAAGGCAAATTGATAGAAAAAATCGTATTATTTACCAAGTCAACGAAGAAGTTGTAACTGTCTTTATCATTTCCGTTAAAGGACATTATGGGGATAAATAGTGAAATTAGTTTCCAATACCGTTCGTGTAATTCGTCCAAATTCGTGAAATTTATAACTAATTTACAATAATTCCATATTCTATATTTCTCCGTTTCATTTCTTCACCGTTTCCCCGTTTCAATACTTCTTAGTGAAATTTCTCTTCCCCTACATACTCCTCCTCTCAATGCTACCATTCACAGCATTCACACAGTCTCTCCCCGTTGGCACTCCCGGTCTCGAGGAATACTACCGTCGTGCCCAACTAATGGGAATCCTGGATTCAACCATCTCCTTCTGCGCCAACCCCTTATTCATCCCCCCCTCGGCTACGCTCGGGGACCGGGCTTCCAACTCTCAATATATTCCTTTCGGACAGCCACTCAGGGCTGCCCCTATGGTTTCTTCCAACTCTCAACTCTCAACTCTCAACTCTCAACTTTTAACCACTCGCCCACTCGCCCACTCGTCCCAGTCGTCCACTCGTCCTAGTCGTCCTAGTCGTCCTAGTCGTCCACTCGTCCTAGTCCATCTTCTCCCCCTAACCTGGACCCAACAATACAACACCCACCACCCCTACTCGTTGAACGATGGACCAATGATTCCGGCAAGAGGTTACCAAACCATGCTAAGCGGCGGTTTCTTTGCCAAATTCAGCATCCTTTCCATCCAGTTCAGACCGGAGCTGGTTTATGCGGAGAACAGACATTTTGAATCTTTTACGGATGTTCACAAAAATGGTAGTGCCATCGGTGTATACAATGGTTATCATGGATACATAGATCTTCCGGAATGCTTTCCCGGAAAGCCCTACAAAAAGATCTTCCCCGGACAAAGCAGCATCCGCCTCACGGCAGGACCCTTTTCTTTGGGAATCTCCTCCGAAAATCTCTGGTGGGGACCCGGCACACGGAATTCCATTTTGATGAGCAACAGCGCAGCCGGGTTTTACCACTTGACATTCAACACAGTGAAACCCATTCGTACCCCCATCGGTTCCTTCGAATTTCAGGTAATCGGTGGCAAACTCGAAACATCCAATTTTTTGGGGGCTGATCAAAACGGAAATCCACTTTATTACCCCAACAGCACTGACTGGCGTTACCTCAATGCGATGGTACTCAGCTACCAGCCCCGTTGGATTCATGGCCTCTTTATCGGGATAACCCGCAGTTTCATGCTGATGGGAGAGAATACCAAAAATTTCAACGATTATATGCGTGTTCTTACCCCCGTTGCAAAAAAGGGCCTCTATGGTCAGGGAGAACAAACTTTTCCTGAAGACCAGCAGTTCTCTCTTTTTGCCAGGTGGATTTTACCGGCCGACCATGCTGAAATCTACGCCGAATACGGACGCGGCGACCACAACTACGACCTGCGGGATATGTTCATTCGACCCCAGAATTTCAGGGCCTACATCCTCGGTTTAAAAAAACTTTTTTACTACAATACTTCCAATGGCAAATACGTGGAATTCAATCTTGAACTGACCCAGCTGGAACAAAACAAAACCGAACCAATCAATGCTTCCTATTTTGCTGCTTATGGAGCACCCCTGCGCGGCAATACCAACCAGGGACAGATGCTGGGCGCCGGTATTGGTCCCGGCAGTAACCTGCAGACAATATCCCTCTCCTGGGGCAAAGGGTTGGACAACATAGGATTTCAGCTGGAACGCTATGTTCACAACAACGACCTCTATTATCATTTGTCGAACGATCTCCGTGGCCATTGGGTAGATATCAACCTGGCCTTCAAAGGGCAGTACAGCTGGAAGAGTTTTCTCCTCTCTGCCAAACTGGAGGGAATCCGGTCTTACAATTACGAGTATAGTTTCGTCCCGCCAACGAGTGGCATCAACAACTATTGGACCCCCGGGGAGGACATATATAATCTGCAGGGGAACCTGGCTGTTACATATCGGTTTTGAGGGAGAGACGTCTGGGACGACTGGGACGACTGGGACGACTGGGACGACTGGGACGACTGGGACGACTGGGATGACTGGGATGACTGGGGGTCGAAGAGACGATGGAAGGATTCAGTGACTGCAACAGGAAAAAGAGAAACGGAACGCTGAGATCTGGAAAAATGAGACCGGTCCCTGAGCGAGGTGGTCCCTGAGCCTGTCGAAGGGTCGAAGGGCACAATCCTAAATTTCCTGACCACCATGATGAACCTTTGCAAATCCTACCCCGGAGGGGTTAAATGTTAATAGCCCGGGGTAAAGCGACGAAGGAGCGACACCCAGGGTTGGAAATGATGAATAAAGAGCCGTCCGCGGTAGAATGCTGAGAAAAGCAATGGGATTTATTCGGACGGACAGAACGGATGACTAGAAGATGAGGTCGGTCCCTGAGCGAAGTCGAAGGGCGGACGGAACAGTAGCAGTTTTGAAAGATGTAAAGAATTGTGAAATGTATGCTGAGACCAGCGCTTGCAACGAAGTCCACAAGAAACAATAACATACAAACGAATCTATAATTGAAAGATTTCATTCATGAAAATCAAATATGACAAAGAAACAGACATTGTATACATCAGTTTGTCTTCACAAAAAATTGCAGAAAGTGATTAGGAAAAGCCGGACATCATACTTGATTATGCAGAAGACGGTCAGATAGTAGGCATCGAAATTCTGAATGCTTCCAGTAAAATGGAACAAGAAAAAGGGATTCTTTATGAAGTTGCTTAAACCCAATTACACTAATTTTAAACCAATTACACGAACGCTCTTTTCATAATATCACCAATAGAAAATATAATAATAGGGGCGAAACGAAGTTCAGCGAAGCTAATCTCCCTCGTCCCATTCGTGGCATTCGTATTTAACTGTAATTCGTCCCGAGAGCGGAGCGATTCTGGATTCGTTTAAATTCGTATAATTGTTTTTAATGGAATTCTTAATAACATAATCGATGGAAACAATTCAAATAGAACTAAAAAATAAAAATGCACTATCAATTCTGAAAAGTCTTGAAAAAGCAAAGATGATTAAAAATGCATAGTAGTGAAGGGCAATTAAAGGATTCACCCATTCATTTCAAAGGAGCAATAAGCCTGGATAGAGCAATTGAACTGGCCAATGAAATTGAAAAAACAAGAAACGAATGGGATCAAAGAACTACCTGATGCAATTATTGCTGCCACTTGTCTTGTAAATAACTGTTCGCTAATCACGAACAACATAAAAGACTTTGATAAAATTGCTGGGCTTCATTTAGTCAAAGTCGATTAGAAAACCCGTTAAAATGATTCCACTAATTTGTAATCAATGAAAAAAGAACTAGTAATAGATGCAATAAAAGAATTCCCTCAGGATTTTGATCTTGATATTTTGTTCGAAAAATTAATCTTTATAGAGAAAGTTGAAAAGGGACTCTTACAATTAGAACAGGATAAAACTATTCCCCATAATGAAGTTAAAGAGATGATCAAAAAATGGTATAATCCGTATCCATCATTCAGCAAGATTATTAAAAATACGAAAATAAAGTCATTTACACGAACCTTCATTATACCGTTCGTGATATTCGTTTTAAATTCGTGAAATTCGTTCCCCACAGTAATTCGTCCCGAGAGCGGAGCGATTCGGGATTCGTGTAATTCAAAAGAAATCAGTGAGATTAGGAATATAATTGTGGAAAATTTGGAACTTTTTAAAACAAAATGGGATGAGCGTTTTACAAATTACTAAGTCGGCTAACGCTGTGGATATTTGGTTCGACGATATAAAGATGTATCTTATTTTAGATGACGGGAGGGAACTTACGGTTCCAATTAACTGGTTCCCATCACTTCGGGATGCAACTAGTGAACAAAGAAATAAATGGAGATTTATTGGTGATGGGGAAGGTATTCATTGGGTAGATTTAGATGAAGATATTTTAGTTGAAGGTCTGCTGTAATAACACAGGCTAAAAACCCTAATTCCAGTTTTTTCAACCTAAGTAGCGCAATAACGAACCCCCTAATCCTAACTTTATTTACCTTATTGAGATGCAAATCGAATGTGAACAATTTATGAAACATTATCAAAATACATTAAAAGAATAAGGTTAATAAGGTTTTGTGTCGGGTTAGGTATTGTTTTGCTACTAAGTAATCGGAAGTGACGACACTCCAACCTCAAAACAGATAACTCTTGTGGAAAAATTGCCATTGATTATCAGTGAATTAAAAAGAGTTATATAGTAGGTGTTTCTTTGAAAAATAAGGTTTTCCATTCCACACATATAAACGCATCCTCAATTGAACTATCTTTGCTCGTATAATTTAAAAATCAACATGATGGAAGTTACAGCTCGCATAAATATAGACAGCCCAACCGGACGTAAATTAGTACGCGAAATCGAAAAACACAAGAAACGAGCATGGGCTAAGTTAACAAAAGGCGATGTAAATCCATTTGCGAGTTCCATGAGTACATACTGATATATAATAATTTAACAAATATATTTACGAATGAAAGTAGCTGCAATTGAATATCCTTTACCCGAAGATTTGCAAAACTGTACCGCTTTATCGCATAATGAAGTATGGGACAAGGTATGGGATAAACTAAGTAATCATTACGGCGTAGATGTACGAAAACTGCGATGAGAAAATTTGGCATCGTTTATTCAAAGGATGCTGATAATGATTTATGGCTCCATAGTATATATACATCGCATAATTCCGGCAAATGCCATTGAAGGATTGTAATTTACATTAAGTTCTCCGCTGGCAAACATCAATTGGCTTAATACTCCACTTGATACCACCATAATACAGAACCATTTGCATCAAATCGCTGACGACTTCTTTCTTGAGAGAAATAACTCACTTGGAATAAACAAACCACCAATAGAAAACGCTTTGTTAAAAATATCACCAATCCAAAAATAAAGCCTTCACCACGAAACGTAGTTCAGCGCAGCTAATGCCCCTCACCCCGTTCGTGTAATTCGTCTAAATTCGTGTAATTCGTAATAAAATGGAAGCAATTTATAAACTTAAAGCAAATGAGATCAATCCAAATCTTATGGAAGCTATTAAAAAATTATTTGGTCGCAAAGAAATTACCATCACCATAACCACAGAACCCGACGAAACAACCTATCTGACCATGTATCCCGCAAATAAAAAGCATTTGTTGGAAAATATTGCCTCTGAACCAACCATTAGCTTCACAGCAGGGGAATTCGAAAAACACGTTGAAGATCTCCTGAAGCAATCAAAATAATTCAGGATAAATGAGAAAGATAACCTTTACTCCTGAGTCTTATGCTGACTATCTAAATTGGCTTGAAACTGACCGAAAAATATTTCTGAAAATTACTGAACTCATTCGGGAAGCTGCCAGAACTCCTGGAAAAGGAATAGGAAAACCAGAATCGTTGAAGCATGAACTAAAAGGTTACTGGTCTCGAAGAATTAATCACGAACATCGTCTGGTTTATTCTGTTTCTGAAAGTGCAATTGAAATTAGGTCTTGCAAATACCACTATCAGGATTGAACAAAACAAACGAGACACTTAATCCGCAACATTTATCTTAATTCGTTCCCAACCACAATTTCCGCCCCCCGTTCGTGTAATTCGTTTAAATTCGTGAAATTCGTTCCTTAGTGGAATTAGTTTAAATTCGTGAAATCTAGAAAACAATGAAGCACATACTCTTCCTCCTCCTTCTCCTCTCCATAACCCCGATTCTTCTCGCTCAGACAGTCCCTGTTAACCCTGCCACTGTTGATGTGAACTCCCTCAACGATGCTCAGGTACAGCGGGTCGCCCAGGAAATACAGACCCGCGGACTATCCCCCGAACAAGCCAGCGCTTTGGCCAAGGCAAACGGTGTCTCACAGACCCAGATCGACCAGATGATGGCACGGATGCAACAACAGGGAACGAAGCCGGGGACTACAGGTACCTCTTCAGCCGCTTCGGAACCTGCAACTGAAGGTACTTACTCAGTTCCAAAAGGTGAGGCTAAAATCTCTGAAAAAGCGAAAAGAATATTTGGCTATCACCTTTTCAACACGCAAAGTCTAACCTTTGAGCCGGGCGTTAACATTCCGATCTCAAAAAACTATATTCTGGGTATCGGAGATCAGTTGACCATCAATGTATGGGGCGCCTCACAGCAAAAATACATGCTTACCATCGATAAAACCGGTAGTATCACAATCCCGGATGTTGGACCAGTCAACCTGTCCGGAGTTTCCCTCGAAAGAGGAATCGATCTGATCAAAAGTAGACTTATGGGAATATACAACGGTATGGCCGGCAGTTCTCCCAATACCTGGGCAGAAGTAACCCTTGGTACCGGTCACTCCATCAAAATCAATGTAATAGGCGAAGTAAATACCCCAGGCACCTACACGCTGCCATCCACAGCCACCGCTTTCAATGCGCTCTATCTCTCCGGCGGGCCCAACGAGAAAGGCTCCTTCAGGGAAATCAGACTAATCCGGGATGGCGCCACAATCAAGACCTTCGATGTCTATGACTTTTTAATCAACGGCGATCCGGCTGCCAATTTCCAGCTACGGGAACAAGATATCTTGCTAATCCCCAATTACAAAACGCGGGTCGAAATTGGTGGTGAGGTAAAACACGAAGGGCTTTTCGAAATCAAAAGCGATGAAACCCTTGCCGACCTGATCCGCTTTGCCGGTGGTTTCAGCGAACAGGCTTATACAGGTTCATTGACCGTGATCCGAAACAATGAGCGTGAAAGGGAAATCAGGAATGTTGACAATGCCAATTATGGAAAATTCGCATTAAAAACAGGGGATGTCATAAGTATAACGTCCATATTGGACCGCTTCAGCAATAGGGTTTCCATAATGGGAGCCGTATATCACCCCGGGAATTTTGAACTTACTCGCGACATGAAGCTTTCCGACCTGATCAAAAAAGCGGACGGCATTCGTGGAGATGCTTTTATGAACCGTGCGCTAATCACTCGTCTCAAACCAGACAACACACTCGAAAATATCTCCTTTGATCCCAAACAAGTCCTCGCTGGTAGTTTTGATCCGTTACTTCAAAAAGAAGATGTCGTCCAGATTCAATCTATTTTTGACCTGCGCGAAGCCCAAGATATCAATATAACCGGGGAGGTACTCAGACCCGGTTCCTTCGAATACAACGACAATTTAACCCTCGGCGACCTGATCTTCAAAGCCGGTGGTTTCCGCGAAGATGCAGACCTTTCGGGAGTAGAGGTCGTTCGCCGGCTGAGTTACGAAGAGGCCGCGAAGATCAACGACAAGATGAATGAAGTGTACAAATTTTCACTGACCCGTGAGATGAAGCTCTCTGCTGCAGACGCTACCTTCCGCCTGAAACCCTTCGATGCGGTTTACGTTCGCCGCGCTCCCGGATCCATGATCCAGGGAACTTTCACCATTACCGGCGAAGTAACCTATACCGGCACCTACGCTATCTCCA
>Ga0172379_10011600_pt1 | contig 10457 bp, 7 predicted proteins | sample GrowelOW334metaG_FD_119756 | JGI IMG/M metagenome (GOLD analysis project Ga0172379, IMG submission 119756) | Groundwater microbial communities from an aquifer near a municipal landfill in Southern Ontario, Canada - Groundwater well OW334 metaG | ecosystem: Environmental > Aquatic > Deep...
ACCGTGCGCCAAAAGTCATGACGGAACACGAATCCGTCATCGGAACTGTCAACCAGATGGTGAAGATGTTCGAGCGGCGAATAGCCGTGAATTTTTTCGAAATACTCCTCAAAATCGGGTGTCCAGGGGAAAGATAACGGGCATTGATCGTCATTCGGGCGGAGTTTGATCACCCGGTTTACATTCGGCTCGTCGGTGAAAATGCCCGGCATGTATTTTCCGAAATCATAACGGAACAGTTTCGAATACTTTTCATAGGTGTTTTCGATAAAGTCCTGAACGGTATCGGGATTGAGGAGATCGGCATAACCCTCGCCGTTGAATCTCCCGTGCCCGCGGGTATAGCGTCGCTTGTAGAAAACGCCGACTCCGGTCAGATCCGCCGGTTTTTCTTTGACCAGCTCCAGAATGTTATCAGCATTCTTCACGGTGAATGCCACAGCCTGTTCCAGTGCATCGCCATCAAGCGAGGAGGCGTCCTCAGCCCAGGTGAGAGCCATCGCAAGGTTCTCATCCTTGTCTTCTGTGGTTGCCCCGCCGGCGAATCCGCTCGGCCAGCGGTCCTCATCGTAAAGCCAGGCCTCAAGTTCCTGTTCACGGGCGATTTCGACGCCGCGTCTGATTGCCCTCATCCAGTCGTCGCCAAGGTACCGGGTACGGAGTCCTTTACGCGCATGCATGAAGAACCCCCCGAATCCCTTTTTCTTGAAATCACGGATACGGTTCTCGACTTCCGAAGGCTCCATTACATCATTCCATGACCAGAAGGGAGAGGGACGGCATTGTCTCGGCGGATCAATAAATTCTTTCAGGTTCATGACAATTCCTTACAACTGACAGACGGAATGAATTCCGGATTCAGGGTTATATCATTCGGTGCGACTTATTAGGTTCATTCCCGAATTCGTTATCACATACAATGAAGAATAGCATAAATAAAACTGTTTTACCACACTTCAATCTCCTGGTATTCTATCTTAAAAAGGATAGATAATCGCCATTTTGAATACTTCTCCCGGCCTTTACCAAATCCTTATTTTTAAAGAATATCTGGGTCTTCCCCTCTTTCGCTTGCGAGAGAGGGGATTATGGGGTGAGTGATGATAGTATAAAACAAAATGACGGGGAACGGAATCAGTTTTTTTGGCGCGGGGAAGAATGCTTCTCTATCGGTTACCTGCTGTTACGGAAGGTTGCCATTTTATGCACCAGGAGAGCTATTACAATAGCGACCACCCCCATGATAACAAAAGGCCAGCGGAGACCGAACGCAGCAGCAAGTCCTCCGCCGATAAAGGGTCCTACTCCGATTCCGAGGCAGGTTACGCTTGATGTGAGGCCATAGGCGCTCCCGACATTGTCCCGGGAGATTGTATTGGAGACCAGTGCATTCACAGTCGGAATAATTCCGCCTACTGCGATCCCGAGCAGGCACCGTTCGATGAAAAGAATCCACAGGTTATTCGCAAGAGCCTGCGGTATGGAGAAAAGGCCGGATAATACAAGTGATATGACAAGCACGCGCGTGTAGCCGAAACGGTCTCCAAGCCTGCCTGCGTAAGCCGCAGTTATTCCGGAAAGCAATCCGGCCACCGCTATAAATAAACCGGTGAGGGTCGCCACATTGGATGAATTATTGGATAAATCCTTAATAAAGAGCGGGAGTATCGGAGCTACCATTGTGGAAATCACATAGATAAAGAAAAAGATAGCAAGGATGACTTTGAACCCCTCGGTTTTAATGATCCCATTCATTGTTTTGAAACCGTTGAGCTTTGGATCTTCAGGCGGAGTGAATTTTTCAGTCGCAAAGAAAATAACCAGAAGGGCGCCTGTAGAGAGAACAATAAATGCCAGTCCGCATGGGATACGGTATCCAAAGTGATCCGCCAGGATTCCCCCCAAAAGCGGACCGACTGCATTACCCACCAAAAGCCCTGTCTGGACAATACCCAGGCTGAGCCCGAGATTTTTCGCCGGGGTGATACTTGAAACCAGAGTTACTGCGGCAGTTACTGTGCCGGTGGTCATACCCTGCAGGATGCGGAGAAAAAGAATATGCCAGGGGCTTGTCGCCAAACCCATGAGGCCGAGAATCACCGCCCCCGAAAACATGGAACGAATGACCATGAGCTTCCGTCCCCAGCGGTCGGCAAGAATCCCCCAGATAGGAGCGAATACCGCCATGGTGATACCGAATACAATGGAGGTATAACCGAACCAAAGGAGAACTTCTTTCTGTGTTTTTAATCCTAGATCGCCAAGATAGAAAGGAAGGAAAGGAAAAACAAAGCTGAATCCTATCCCCGACAAGAACTGCGCCAGCGCAATAACCGCAAGTGTTGTTCTCCAGGAATGGTGTTCTTTACCGATAGTATCCCGGTTGACGCTAAGCATTATCCTGTATATTTCTTAAAGAGGGGGAAAAGAAAAAAAACATATTGAATAATATAAAAAAATTACGAGTCAAAGTCAATGTTAGTATTCATTTTGACATACTATTTCCGTATGCTTCCGGCAGAACATTTTTTTACCGATACCTGATTTTCATAACAGGCGCTAATCGCTTATCCTCGTTTCACTTGCTTTTACTCCGCCATTCTCCTATTTTTGCCGTAGAAACGGTTGTGAAATGGTGAATTCAGGTTCTCTTCAGCTATCCGGAGTTGTCCTTTTTTCCGTGGATGAAATCATATGACCAATTTACCCATACTACCCCATCCCCGGTATGCTTTTCTGCAATCGAAACAGGCTTTTTTAATAAGCTCCCTGCTCTTTTCACCTTTCACCTGGATATTTGAACCCCCCGGCGTTATTTTTGTCGCCTTTCTTTTGACATTCACGGAAATCACTGCGACAGGAATAGGAGTAATTTCTTCATTTTATTTTATAACGTCAGCGTTTCTGCCGTTTTTTCAAACCCCGCTCAAAAGGCTGCGCATTCATAAAACCGGAACAGTTGCATTAGGCTGCGCCGGCGTGATAATTGTTTCGTCTGCCGTCCTGGCGCCGTTTTTACCTTCACCGATATTTCGGCTCTGGGGGTTTATTGCCCTGATATTTACCGGGAATCTGATTCTTCTTTCTTCACGGCAGATTGTTTCCTCATGGAAAAACTCCCTGTTTTCTGATCCTCCGGGTGTTCAATCCTTATATAAACTGGACATGCGGACGAGTGTTACCGCTTTTTGTTCTTTGATGTTAGCTGGTTTGTTCATAGACTTTACCGGTAACGGAAGCTACTGGTCTTTCTGTGCTGTTTTTGCCGCTGTTTTTTATTCCGGCTGGCTTTCTTTCCAATTTCTTACCGATATCTCCGGTTCAGACATTGAGTCGTTTTCCGAATCCCTCCCTGTGCAGATTCACCGGGATCAAAGCTGTATTACTCCTCCTGTCGTTAAGGCCTTGAGGATTACCGTCGCTTTTTCACTAGGCCTGCTGATACCGTTTTTTTCAGTTTTTCTTGTAGATTCACGGTTTCTTGGAATGGGACTCGCAAGAGCTGCATTTCTGGTGGTCATCCAGATTTTATTCTTCACCATCGGAAACGCTGTTTGGGAACGAATGAAGGAGAGATACGGTTCTTTTCCTATTCTCAGGCTGGGATTGTTTCTCGAAGCGGGCGTTGTAATAGTACTGATTTTCATTGTTTCCTGGAACGGCTTTCTTCTGCCTCTTTTAACCGCTGTTTCAGGTTTGGCGCTCTCCGGGATAAAGGTGTCGCTGCTGGATTTGACTTCCGCCTGTGAAAATGAACCGGAAGAGAGGCTTCTTTTTTCTCCGGGCGGTAATTATTCCGGGTTCTCTTCGGCGGCGGGAGCTTTTTTTGGGGCAATTATCTTCCATGCATCGGAGAACCCTTTTCCCTCCGGTTTATCACCGTGGAGCGCGCTTCATCTCATATTTTTTATCAGCGCTCTTTTCTTTTTTGGCGCCGCTGTCATTCTGTCTTTTGTCTCAAAGAGAACGGACAAAACATTGAAATCGATGGCATATGACCTGTTTCTGGGAAATCCGTTTCTCTTTGTTTTTTATAGTCTTGCGCTTCTGGTCGCCAAAACGGAAGATTCACGGGCGCAGGCGATAATCGGTCTCGGAAAATCAAGAAGCCCCCTTGCCCTTGAAATGCTGACAGAAGCTCTTGATGATCCGGTTCCCCGTGTACGGAAAAATGCAGCTTTATCTCTCGGCAAAATCAAATCTGTTTCGGCTCTTCCCCTTCTGGTAGCAGAACTGGAGGACCGGGAGTCCGATCTGAGGTGCGAAGCTGCCGAGGCTCTCGGAAAAATTGGCAACAAGTATGCGCTTCCCTATCTTTTCCGCGCTCTTGACGATAACGATGCACGGGTACGGAATGTTTCGGTGACCGCTCTGGCCGAGATAGGGGGGGATTCCGTGCGTGAAACGCTGATAAGTAAGTTTTCCGGGCCGTACGACAGTGATATGTTTCCCACTCTTGCCGATGGTCTCTCACGGCTGGGTGTTACGGAAATTGTCGAGCCTGTGATGAGCCGTATTGGGAATTATCAATCAATTGTTTTACGGTTGCAGCTTCTTAATTCAGTCTGCCGTCTGCTCGGGGCGGGCAATGCGTTTTACCGGATTCTTTCGAAACATGAATACGAACGGGTGAATGAAGTGAACAAGATCATTCGCCACGCCCAGGGGAATGTCCAGCGATCCCCCCTTTTAAAACGTGAGCCGGTGGCGCATATAAACCGGATTCTTGAAAGCATCGCTCTCTCCTACCGTGAAGAAGACCATAAAACATTTCTCACTTCGGTCTGGGAATTCATGGCGTATATTCAACTGGTGATGCCTGACATCGCTTCCCATGACGACGAGGCGGTATTTTTACAGGAATCGGGCAGACGCAGCCTTCGCCCTTACCTTGAGGCGGTAAACCGATTTCTCCTTCTCAAAAAAAACGAAGACATCAAAGACGAGGGCATGGTATTTCTGGTTATTTGTCTTGACTGTCTACTAAACGAATTGTAATAAAAGTGAGAGAACTCCGGCAGGAAAGATGTGAACCCTTTGAATGATGATCGATAAAACTGTATTTTGCAAAGTTCGCAAAGAAAAAATACTTTTTTTAATAATTTTTAGTTAATTAAACCACGAAAAGCAGGAAATACACGAAAATTGTATGTTTCTCATTTCCTTTTCTTTCGTGACTTTCGTGTGGTTCGTAGTTAATGTGTTATTCGCACTATGGTAAAAAATTATTCAGATGCCATACCGTATCTGTGATGCAAGTTTTTAGTCTTTCTTTTCCTTGTCGACTTTACGAACTTTGCGAGAGAATAACTCAAAGATTTCAATTATTTATGGTTTTGACAGGAGCATTTGTTTATGGCCTCGAAAGTAGTATTTGACGATATCGTAGGATTTCTCCGTAAGAATGGCTGGGAATTCGGTATCGGAAGCAGTCAGGCGGTCAGTTTGTCATTCGAAGGGGAACACAGCGTTTATTCCGCATACATTTTCTATCCTATGGAAAAAGAAATAATCCTTATGTACGCAGAATATCCATTCCGTGTCCCCGAAACCAGGCGTGAAGAATTTTTCGAACTCGTTTCAAGAATCAACTGGGGATTGCTTTTTACAACGTGCGAATATAATCCGGAAACAGGCAAAGTCCGATTCCGCGGAACCATGCTCACTGACGGAGCTCCGTTTTATTCGGAGCAGTTTGCCACTCTTCTGGCGATCATCTGGTCCACTATCGACCGGTATGAACCCTCTTTCCGGGCGGTACTGAACGGGGAACAAACAGTCAAGGAAGCTCTTTCATGATTAACAAGCTCTGTTCAACCTGCATGAATACCTGCAAACAGACAACGGAAGCAAAAGTCTTGCACTGCCCGAAGTTTCGTAAAAAACTGTCCGAAGATGAATTTCAGAATTTGATACGGGAGATCGATTCCATGGAAGAAAGAACAGCGGAATTGAGCCGCCGTGTCAAAAGCCTGATCGAGAAAGCATTGTCCGGCAAAACCGAATCCGAGGAAAATCATGGAAATTAACGTTTATGATTGGACTGTCCTGGTTATCTATTGTGTCGTTCTCCTTGGAGTCGGTTTTGCCAAAGGGAAACGCTCCAGTTCCGGCGAGTATTTTATGTCGAAGGGAACTCTCCCCTGGTGGGTGATAGCGGCGGCATTTGTGGCAACCGGGATGAACACAGAGCAGCTTGTGGGCCAGAACGGCATGGGGTATACTATCGGCCTTACCATGGTGAACTGGTATATAATGGCTTTATTCGTCTATACTCTCCTCGTGTTTGTCTTCCTGCCCATCTATCTCCGCAACGGTATAGTCACCATGCCCGAATTTCTGGGCAGACGGTATAACGAGGCAACGAGAAATGTATTTACCATACTCCTTTTATCGAGTTATGTTCTCTTGAATCTCGCGGTAGTATTCTACGGAGGCGCAAAACTCCTCGAGGTGGTGATGGGCATCAATATCTGGTACGGGGTTCTTTTACTCGGGGTGATTTCCGGCATATACACCATGTATGGCGGAATGGCAGGCGCTTCCTATGCGGCAGTGTTCCAGTTCCTGCTCATCTTTATTTCCGGCACGCTGATTTTCATACTGGCGTATCTCCGCCTGCCTCACGGCTGGAGCGATGTGGTCGCCGCCGCGCCGGGAGGATTTCACCTCATGCAGCCCATGAATTACCCCGTAATTCCCTGGCACGCCATCCCGCTGACATTTCTGGGGCTGCACCTCTATTATTCCTGTGTCAATCAGGCTCTGGTGCAGCGCAGTTTCGGCGCCAAGACAGAATGGGATGCCCGAATAGCAATAATTGCCGCCGGATTCTTTGTTATCCTTCGGCCTTTTGTGGAAATCTTCCCCGGAATGATGTGCCGCGCTATCGGAGTGGTCGATCCACGGTTCAACCTGTCCGGTCAGCCGGTAGACAATGTGTTCCCCCTTCTCATCCGGGAACTTATACCCGCCGGATTCAGGGGGCTGATTCTGGTCGGCATTCTCGCTACAGTTATGTCGACTATCTCGGCTTATCTGAACTCCATCTCTACACTGTTCACTTTCGATGTCTACAAAAAATGGATAAATCCTGCCGCCAGCGAAAAGAAACTGGTGACTGTCGGAACCATCGCAACCCTTATTCTCATGATTTTCAGCGTTCTCTATTCTCCATTGGTGGGAATCATCGGAGGAGGAATATTTCACTATTTCCAGATGCTTGCATCCTATCTTGCGGTGCCCATCGCCACCGTATTTTTGATAGGTATTCTCTGGAAGCGTGCAACTCCGGTCTCTGCGCTTACCGTGATGATCGTTGGAATTCCCCTCGGGATTCTCATAGCCTGGCTGATCCCGCAGATATTCGCCGCTGAAACGGTTGCCCGATACAGTCTGGACAATTTTTTTGTAAACAGCGGCATAACCCAGGCATTTTGCGTTGCTCTCATGATAGGGGTGAGCCTTTTCACCCGGCCTAAACCGGTGGAGAGCATTTCCTCGCTCATGTTCAAAAAAGAAACGATCTTTCTCCCGCCCGACGAGCCGAAACGGCCGTTCAGCCAGTCCATCTGGCTCTGGTGGGGTATTTTTGTGGTGGTATATGTGGTGCTGTATATAAAGTTGTGGTAACTCACTCACCCCATGATCCCCTCTCTTGCACGCAAAAGAGGGGGAAACCCTGATGAGCTTTAAAATAAGGATCGGGTTAAAGGCCGTGGGAAGAAGCACTCACCCCATAATCCCCTCTCTAACAAGTTAAAGAGGGGAAAACCCGGATGTGCTTTTTAAATAAGAATTGGGGTTAAGGCCGTAGGAAGTATTCAAAAATAGTGCCTCTCCTTTTTTTAACACAGCAAAACAATGCATTGAAGTACTGCAGGATAGAATGGATTATGGTTAACCAAATCAGCAGTTTATTGAGAAATTGAAGCACCCGGGCCGAGATAAAATTCTGGAAGTCTGTTCGTGACCGTAAAATTGAAGGAAAGCGAATTGTCAGACAGCATCAAATTCCATTTGAGTTGGAAGGGAGCAGACGCTTTTTTGTGGCCGATTTCTACTGTTTTGAAAACAGGCTGGTTATTGAAATTGACGGCGGTATTCATGACCAACAAAAAGAGTATGATGAATTAAGAACGCATGTAATCAATTGCCTGGGTATTAAAGTAATACGCTTTACCAACGAACAGGTGCTGAATGAACTATCATGGGTTCTCCATGAATTGAGAAAGGAGCTGGCTCAAGAATCCACTCCATGACACCTGCAGGCTTTATAAAGCAGCAGGGAAACTTACCGTATGGGTTTATTCAATACTACCCGATAATAACCTGCCGGCCTTTTACAGCAGGACTGAATAAAAAGTAACTGGGTCTTCCCCTCTTTCGCGTGCGAGAGAGGGGATTATGGGGTGAGTCGTTTCTTTTAACGTTCGGAATAACCCAATTTACTATTTTTAATAAAAAAGTAACGCAGGGGGTGAGTATGAAACGTTACAAAGTCGGCATTGCAGGGCTTGGCTGGGTTGCAGGAGCGCACATTCAATCATTCAAAGAAATCCCCGGTTTCGAGACAACTGCGATCCTTTCGCGAAGGAATCTCGATCCGGACATGATAAAAAAACAGTATGGCATAGATGTCCGTATTTACAATGATTATGATACATTCGTCCGTGACCCCGATATCGATATTGTGGACATCTGCACTCCCCATCCGTTTCATCCCGAGCAGACTGTGAAAGCAGCCGAGGCAGGAAAGCATGTGATTATCGAAAAGCCGATCGCGCTCAACTTTCCCGACTCTGTCCGTATGCTCAACGCTGTCGAGAAAAACGGAGTGCATACCTCGGTCTGTTTCGAGGTACGGTTCATTTCGGTCGCGCAGGAGATGAAATCGATCATCGGGCAGGGGCTGATTGGGGATGTTTACTTTGCCGAGTGCGATTATTTCCACGGCATCGGGCCCTGGTACGGACAGTTTGGCTGGAATATTAAAAAAGACATGGGGGGGAGTTCCCTTCTCACCGCAGGCTGCCATGCCCTCGATACCCTGCTCTGGCTTGTCGGCAGTGAAGTGGAAGAAGTTTTCTCCTACGCTACCCGTAATCCCAACGAGGTCTACCGGCCGTACGAATATCCTACCACCACAGTCACACTCCTTAAATTCAAGGACAGGGGCATTCTCGGCAAGGTCGCCTCGGTCACCGACTGTATGCAGCCCTATGTGTTCAATATGAATATGGTCGGCTCGCAAGGTTCACTCAAGAACAACCTTTTCTATACAAAGAAAATCACGGGACTGAATGGCTGGAATACTATGGATGTTCAGCTTGTGGACAGCGGAGATGTCGCCCATCATCCCTATCGCGAGCAGTTCATCCATTTTGCGGAATGCCTCGACAAGGGGATCGACCCTCACAACAACCTTCGGAGCGCTTTTGAAACACACCGGGTCGTTTTCGCCGCAGACAAGTCTGCCGAAACCGGAAAACCGGTGAGGCTGGATGAATTTCAAATGAAGTGAGGAAAATCCGAATTATGAAATCTGAAATGTGAAAACGGAGTGCATCCTTTTGAAAACGGAGTGCATCCTTTTGAAAATGAAGTGCATCCTTTTGAAAATGAAGTGCATCCTTTTTGAAAATGAAGTGCATCTTTTTAAAAACGGAAATATATAAGGAAGGGTGAATTTTTTCGGATTATTCATACAAAGTATTAAAAACCATAAGGAATACTCTCATGATCAATGATTGGCCGTTCGAATTTCCCGGTGCTTACTGGCTTGATGAAAAAGAAGAGGAAGCGGTGCTCGATGCGATCAGAAAGCGCACCCTCTTCCGTCACTACGGCCCCCAAAAGCCTGTGCATGTGAACAGATTCGAGGAAGAAGCACGCAAGTTCTACGATGTAAAATATGCACTCGCGGTCAACAGCGGTACAGGTGCGCTGGCGACTGCACTCCAGGCTTTCGGGATTGGACCCGGTGACGAGGTGATCATGCCCTCGTTCGTGTGGATTTCCACAGTGAGCACCGTGGTTCACCAGAACGCCATACCGGTCATCTGCGAGATCGATGATTCATTTACCATCGATCCCGAAGACCTTGAAAAAAAGATCACTCCGCGCACACGGCTTATCGTTCCCGTTCATATGGCCGGGGCTCCGAGCAATATGGCCGCTATCATGGAAATCGCGCACCGTCACAACATCCCGGTTCTGGAAGATTGCGCACAGGCAAACGGAGGTTCTTTCGGCGGCTGCAAACTCGGCACATTCGGGGATATCGGTATTTTCAGCCTTCAGACAAACAAGAACATTACCGCGGGGGAGGGCGGCCTTCTGGTCACCAATGACCGTATCCTGTACGAGCGGGCGTTTGCCGGTCACGATATGGGGTTTCTTTTTGTGGACGGGCAGGCGTTCAATCCGCCGTCTCATGCTGTAATGTGGCCTGCCGG
>Ga0172379_10011601_pt1 | contig 10457 bp, 6 predicted proteins | sample GrowelOW334metaG_FD_119756 | JGI IMG/M metagenome (GOLD analysis project Ga0172379, IMG submission 119756) | Groundwater microbial communities from an aquifer near a municipal landfill in Southern Ontario, Canada - Groundwater well OW334 metaG | ecosystem: Environmental > Aquatic > Deep...
CACGCTCTTTTTTCGGGAATATTCGATACTTTCGCGAAGAACTAGCCTCTCTCGAAAAAGCTGGTTGGAAGGTCGCGATTTTCGCAGAGACGGACCCCCAAGCCGAAAGAATTAAGACACTCCTAAAGGAAAGCGCCGCGACTGTTGGAGTAGCGAGTATTTCCGGCGGGTTTTCCGTGCCTTCGCTAAAATACCAAGTAGTCCAAGAAGGGGAAATATTCGGGAGGCGAAAGCGTGTCCCGAAATCGGTTCGCACGACACGCTCTGCCGTCATCGATAGTTTTGTAGAGCTTTCGCCGGGAGATTATGTCGTCCATGTGAATTATGGCATCGGTCGCTTTGCCGCGATCGAACGCATGCGCGTTTTGGGCAATGAGCGGGATTATATAAAAATTGAGTATGCCGATGGAGAAACCGTTTTCGTTCCGATCGAGCAAGCCAATCTTGTACAGCGCTATATCGGAAATGAAGGTGATGATCCCCGTCTCGATCGCCTCGGTTCGAAATCTTGGGAGAACCGCAAAAACAAAGTCAAAAAATCCGTTGAAGAACTCGCCGAACGTTTGATACGCATCTATGCGCGAAGAAAAGCCGCGCGCGGGTATGCCTTTCCTCCCGACGATGAATGGCAACTTGCCTTCGAGGCGTCGTTTCCTTATGAGGAAACGATCGACCAGTTGCGTTGCATCGAGGAAGTTAAGGCGGATATGGAAAGCACCAAGCCAATGGATCGCCTTATATGCGGCGATGTCGGTTACGGAAAGACCGAAATAGCCATGCGCGCCTGCTTTAAAGCGGCTGTAGCGGGAAAGCAGGTCGCATTCCTCGCGCCGACGACGATCTTGGCGGAACAGCATTATGAAGGCTTCAAGGAGCGAATGGAAACCTATCCGCTCAAAATGGCGATGCTGTCGAGGCTCGTCGAAAAAAAAGAACAGCGAAAAATTCTAGCCGCCCTGAAGGAAGGGCAAATAGATCTCGTTATCGGAACCCATCGCATTCTCCAGAAAGACATGGAATGGAAGGATCTTGGCCTTCTTGTCGTGGATGAGGAACAACGCTTTGGAGTCAAAGATAAAGAACGACTCAAGGAGATCCGGGCAGGCGTCGATTCACTAACCCTAACTGCTACACCTATACCGCGAACGCTCCATATGTCGCTGCTTAAAATACGTGACATGTCGGTCCTGCAAACTCCACCGCAAAATCGTCATCCCATCGAAACCATTGTCGAAGAATTCGATCCTGAACTCATCGCGAAGGCTATAAGGCTCGAGATCGAACGCGGAGGACAGGTGTTTTATCTCCATAATCGAATCGAAAGCCTCGATGAAATTCAAACCTTCCTCGCTGGAGTAGTTCCCGAGGTTCTTGTCGAAACCGCCCACGGGAGAATGGATCCGACCGAACTAGAAGACATCATGCACCGCTTTATTCACGGCGGTTTCCATGTTCTAATATCGACCACGATAATTGAGAACGGTATCGATATCCCAAACGTCAATACCATCATCATCGACCGCGCGGATATGTATGGAATCTCGCAGCTTTATCAACTTCGAGGACGGGTAGGGCGCTCCGATCGGCTTGCCTATGCCTACCTTTTCTATCCGGATAAGCGAGCTTTGAGCGAACTCGCCATGAAACGTCTGCAAATCATCTCCGACTTCACCGAACTCGGCTCGGGCTTCAAGATCGCCATGAAGGATCTCGAGGTGCGAGGAGCTGGTAACCTACTTGGCCGAGAGCAGTCCGGCGATATTTATGCCGTCGGCTTCGATTTGTATCTAAAGCTTCTCGATGAAGCGGTAGCTCGCCTCTCCGACGAAAAATGGCAGCCTGAGGAAGAAACCTATCTAGAACTTGACTACCAAGGTTTCTTGCCCGATGAGTACATTTCCATGCCGACCGTGAAAATGGAAATCTACAAGAAAATCGCATCCATTTTCACCGACCAGGATCTAGAGGGTTTGCGGGCCGAGCTTCTCGATCGTTTTGGCCCTCTTCCCGAAGAAGCGGAGAGCCTCCTAGCTCTTGCCGAGATACGCGTAATATGCAGAAAGCTATCCGTCGCGAGTCTCAAAGAGAGGGGAGGAATCGTGATTGTCGAGTTTACAAAGGTCGCGAAAGTTTCCGTCGAACGGGTATTGCGGCTAATGCGCGACTCGGGTGGGCGGATCAAGCTCGATCCGCATCGACCGAATGTCCTGATAATCAAGACCGGGTCCATCGGTTTGCGTGAAAAAAGCGAATTCCTCAGGGAGAGGCTGGCTTCCTTACTAGTTTAAGAATCATCCCTCCTTTTTTCCATAATCGTGTTTTTGGCAGATCCTCGAACTATTTGTATCTTTATTTCCTGCTTATAGTGAAGCTAGGCGATAAAGCCGGTCCAACGGTAAGTGCCCTGTTTTGGGCTTCCTTCTTAGAACCAGAGGATTATTCGATGGGAGCAGGTTTTTTTAGGCGAAATGGAAATTACGGAAAAAGCGCTACTCGGCATGTCTTTGGCCATTCTTGAGATAGCGCATAGGTTATTAAAGGAAAATGAAAAACAGCAATAATTCTTATGTATCGGACCTGTGATCGATAGTAATGCTTTGTCGACAACTTGACGTGGTTCCCGCTCGCCATTAGTCTAGGGATCGCTGATATCGTCAATGCGGGCGGAGGAGTACATGAAAGAAACCGGTCCCTTGCGTGTACGCGGCGTACATAGTCTCCCGGAAAACAGACTTAATATTCATCCTAACGAAGGTGCCGATCTCGGGCTTATGACAACTAGATATAGTGTCGATCTTGATGGAACCGGACCTTCGGAAATTTTCTTGCTAAACGAATGCCCTCCCGAAACGATAGAAATCAACTCGAAAAAATGGGAAAAACTCGGCAAGCCCTCGAAAGCTAAGCTAGCGTATGAAGAAGGGAAACTCTATATCCGTAAGGTATGATTTCCTCCTTTTCTTCTCGCTGTGTAACCAATTTGCGTGGCTTGCTCCGGCCGATAGAATGATGCTAGCCTTGAAAAATGCAGCACGACATTCAATCGATTCTTTTTTCCTTCGATTCAGAGGAAGAAGAAAATTCCGGCTCCCTCGCTCCACACGGCGATCAACCAGCCTGGGATCTCGGTCAGGAATATGATTCCTTCGATGATCGCCGGTTTATCACCGATCTTGCACAGGTTAAATCGCTCGCGTTAGAAATAGAATCCCTCGAGCCTGTGATTGCCCCTGTTCTTGAAAGAGCTGAGGCCCTTCGTCCCGAAGAAGAAAAAGAACTTCTTGCATCAGTTCGCCTGATGCTTGTTCTTAGTCTCGATTGTGGCACCCTCTTCTCAAATCTAGCTGTATTCGCGAATTGCGTCGCCTCTGTAAATGGTTCAGACACTAAGGCCAAGGAATCGCGCGGCATACTCGCATCTGTTGGCGCGCGTCTTGAAAAGGCGGAGAGTGTCTTGGACTTACTTTTGGCGCGTGGCTCGGCAAGCTTCGTGGAAAGCGTCATAAGCAGCCAAGAAGGTAGGGCCCATGCTTTTCGTATACGCCAACTACGAAAATATAAGAATAGGCTGCTCCCTCTAGCCGAGGAAAAAGTCGTGGCGACATTGGTGCCCGACGGACTTAAAGCATGGAGCACTCTATATGACGCCATAGCAAGTACCGCTAAATGCTTACTGAAAACGAAAGAAGGAGAAAAAGCCATCGGCATGGCGGAGGCTGCCTCGTTATGGCGCGACTCCAAGCCCTTCATTAGGGAAGCCGCTTGGCGAGCTCAAAGTGAGACATTCGCCCTTCATGAAGAAAGCCTCGCAGCCATATTAAACTCGATCGCTGGTTGGCGCCTCGCCGAGTACGAACTCAGGTCAAAAAAGGAAACTGTTCATTTTCTCGATGCCGCGCTGGCGCAAAACCGCATGTCACGAAAAACTCTTGATGCGATGTTATCTGTTGTAGCGGAGGCTCGTGAAATAGGTCGTGAAGCGCTTCAGCTCCAAGCCCGACTTATGGGAGTGCCAAAGCTTGCGTGTTGGGATATTCTTGCTCCATGCCCAGAACTGCCGGGGCGAATTGCTGGATCGGCACAAGCTCAATACTCATTTGTGGATGGGCTTGCACTCGTGCAAAACGCTTATGGAAGAGTCCATAAGGAGATGGAGGATTTCGTCCTTGAAATGCGCGATAAAAAAAGAATCGAAGCGCGAATCCTTCCGACGAAAAGACCCGGCGCGTATTGCACGCGCTTTGCCAAGTCGAGAACTTCCTGGGTTTTCCAAACCTATCGAGGCTCGCTAGCCGACGTTTCGACGCTCGCCCACGAACTTGGTCATGCGTATCATGGCAAACTCCTTCGCGACTTACCTCTCCCGGAAACGCGCTACCCTATGGCTCTGGCCGAGACCGCTTCCACATTCGCCGAAACCGCGCTTGGCGATTATCTGGAAATAACAGCCACTGATACGCAATCGCGTATGGAGATCGCATGGTCCGACGCCCAGGACGCGGCAACCTTTCTCATTAATATCCCAGCACGTTTCGCATTTGAAAAAAGATACTATGAGCTCAGATCGGAAAAACCTCTTGGCGCCGCGGCACTATCTGAGCTCATGCGCGCGACTTGGGAGGAATACTACGGCGATTCTTTGTGTGAGTACGACTCGGGCTTCTGGCGATCGAAGCTTCATTTTTATATGAGTGGCAATAGTTTCTACAATTTCCCCTATACATTCGGATATCTATTTAGCCTCGGAGTGTATGCGCGAAGGCAAACATTGGGTTCTGACTTCCATACCGCCTATACGGCGCTTCTTCGCGATACTGGCCGCATGGAAACCGAAGAACTCGCCGCAAAGCATCTTGACGTCGACCTAACGGCTTCCGATTTTTGGCGAGCTTCAATCGGCGTCGTTCGAGCGAAAGTGGATCGCTTCGCCGGACTTGTTTCGGCAATCGGCCGCTAAGGAGCTGAATCTACCTATGAGCGGTTGCATTGATTCAAACCAGAATGGGGCTCAGGGCTTAGTCTCACTCTGTCATTATCTTCTTCAAAGTCCACTTCCGAAAAATCGGATCGATGCCGCTCGAATTTGGCTCGATGCGTGTTCAGCGGAGGACATCGCGATTGCGGTCGATTTTCTGGTGGCGGAAGGCCTTGAAATGGAAGCGTTAAAACGCGTCGTTTCGAAGCTACTCAATCTGCATCATCGACAGTTGGCGGAAAAGTCCTTCGAACCACACGATCCTTTTTTTCGGACTCTCGTACTCGAAAATCGTCGCATCATTAGCGCTCTCGATCGCTTGCGCGCACCGGTGGCGGAGCTGAATCAGGCAGCGACTCGGCGGAAATCGGATGATGATCTTTGTTTTCTCGCTAATGTTTCCGATATATTCGCGGCCGCCAATGCTTTTGCCACAGCTATCGAGCCGCTCGAGGCGGCTACTATGCACTTCGTCCGAAAAGAAAATGTGCTCTTTCCTTATTTCGAAGCCCGTTTTCCACGTTATCGTTGCCTATCGCTTATGTGGTCACTTCATGACGATGTCCGCTCCGCTCTTTCCTATCTTCGCCGCCTCTGTTCGATTCTGTTGACGCTCGGTGGAAAAGGAGATGGCGCATCCGCTATTTCAACGATTGCAGAGATAACATTCGAAACCGGCCGCTTGTTTTTTGCCGTACATAGCCTGGTTTTTAGGGAGGAGAAAATTCTTTTTCCGCTCATGGTGAGATTATTTGAGGAGCAGGAACTCGTATCTCTTTACAGAGAAATAATTAATCTCGGCCCTGGATTGCTCCGATTGGAAGACTTCGAAGTACTAGAAGCCATCGCGAAATCTACAGAAGGGCTAGTAGCTCATAATTCAACAATTTCACAGAGTGATGTATCGAAGAGCCATATGCGCTCTATACCCGCTCAAGAAGAGCATATTGCTTCATTGCAGCTCGATTCGGGTAGCCTCGATCTCGGTTTACTCGATACTATTCTAAAAAATCTTCCTCTTGATATGACTTTCATTGACGCGGAAAATCAGGTGCGCTATTTTTCCAATGGAGCGAATAGAATTTTCCCTCGATCTCCAGCCATCATCGGACGCAATGTAGCTAATTGCCACCCAGCTTCAAGCGTAGGAAAAGTACTTCGCATCATAGAAGCGCTTCGTACCGGAGAACAGGAGGCAGAGACTTTCTGGATCGAACACCAAGGCCGCTTTATCAAGATCGAATACCAAGCGCTCCGATCCAGTAGCGGCGAATACCTAGGAACGCTAGAAATAAGCCAAGATATTACCGATCTCCGATCCCTAAGGGGAGAGAAACGGCTAGCTTCCTTCGAGGCCCCATGAATCCAACCTTGAATCACAAGGTCGGAGCTCTTCCGGAGCTCCTTTTGCCTGCCGGTAGTTTTGATGCGGGCATAGCCGCTTTCGAAGGTGGCGCGGATGCCGTCTACCTCGGCTTCTCTGATTTTTCCGCCCGCAAGCAAGCTAAAAATTTCTCCAGAGAAGAGTATAGGAGATTTTTAGGGCTGGCTAGGAAACTAGGCAAAAAAGTCTATGTAACAATCAATACGGTGCTTCTCGAATCCGAAATCGAAGCCGCCTCAGCCCTGCTTTCCTTTTTGGGGCGTTTTCCTCCTGACGCGATCATAATACAAGATTGGGGGCTTGCGACTCTCATTAAGGAGCGATTCCCTGGCTTCACTCTCCATGCCTCTACCCAAACCGCGATAAGGACCACGGCTGCAGCCAAGCTAGCCGCTAGAATGGGAGTCACCCGCGTCGTCCTCCCTCGCGAATGTTCCCCCCTCGAGCTTTCGGCTTTCGTGACAACAGTTCCAGAGCTGGAGTTCGAAGTTTTTGTCCACGGAGCTTTATGCTATTCTTATTCGGGCCTCTGCCTCGCCTCGGGCATGTTACTCGGAAGATCGGGCAACAGAGGTCGCTGCGCTCAAGTTTGCCGCTCCTATTATGATGCCGAAGGTCCTGGTATGAATGGGTGCGGTTATTATTTTTCCTGCAAGGATTTATCTCTTTTCGACCATATAAGCGACATCGCTTTGGCCGGAGCGACGAGCCTCAAAGTCGAAGGGCGGATGAAATCGCCTGAGTACGTTTTTGCCCTTGCGCGTCTATATAGAGCCGGCCTCGATAGGTTGACAGGAATTGATGTTCTCGATTCTAAAATGTTGGAGCTAAAAAACGCTGCTCGTACCGCTTTTTCCCGTTCGCCCACTTCAGCCTATGCCGCCCACCATTCGGGAACAGATATTCTTGACCCAAGCTACCCCGGTCATCGCGGAGTACTAATAGGGCGAGTGCTTTCGTACAATGCCCCCATGGCTCTAGTCGAGCTTTCTGGCCCCCTTTTTCAAAGGGACGGTTTGTTATTCATCGAAACCGTTTTGGCTCAGGAATCTGCGGACCGAGAGAAATCAAAAAATCTTCGACTAGAACCAAAGCTTCCAGAGCCTCTCGCGTGTTCCGCTTCATTATTGCGCGATTCCATCACCGGCAAAGTGATTTACTCCGCCCAAGCGGGTCAAATTATCGAAATTCAAGTTCCATCTTCGGTGCGTGCTAATACTCTCGTTCATAGAATTTCGGCGCGGGCGCAAGATAGGCGATTGCCCAGCCCTGAAGAGTATGCGCCGCTTGTATCGAGCATTAATGCGCATATTACGCTAATCCAGCTAACCGCGGACGAAGAAAATTCGACAGCTCTTTCGACCGGCTTCGATGCCAGAATTGGTCTTGAACTGGAGTTGCCACGTTTTGACGGCCAGCCCGGAAATGGCGAATCGCTACTTATTGTAGACTGCGAGTCAATTTACTTTACCGCAGCGAGGAATCCTGGCGGGTTTGAGCGAGCTCTCTCAGTCTTCAAGGAACGAGGAAACGCGGATTTTGAAATTAGGCTTGCGCCACCTCAAGCGAACATCAGTAACCTTTTTGTCCCGCCTTCTGTGCTTAAAAAAACAAAAAACAACCTTTACGCTCTGGCGAAAGCCGCGATGGAAACGGCTGAACGGCAATATGCCGCCGAGAGCGCACTCACTAGAAGAAGGCCTAATTCTTCTAGTCCCTTAAGTATTATAGATCCGCCTCCACGGGCCTCATTGGTTTTCCCTTACCCCAATCTATCGTCGGGTATGCCCTTCGCGACACCCCGGCTATTGCGCGAGGGGATCGGCCTTCCTGAAATTAATGGTCGTTATTACCTTCCTATGGCACCCATTGTCGCTCATGATATCGACTACGAGAGACTAGTAAAAAAATACGTACAAAAAACAATAGAAGAAGAGAAAAATATATGTGTCGGGATCGATGCTCTTCATCATGCCGCATTTGCAGCCAGTCTTTGTGCCCTTGATCCTAACGGAAACCGATTATCGTTTTTTGCGGATATTCACCTATATATCGCCAATGCTTTTGCTCTCGATGCATGGCTGCAACTTGTGCCTCGACTTGCCTTCGCATATCCCTATATCGAAGAAGCGGATGCTCCGGATTCATCGACTATTCCGATGGCTAATTTTTTCGAAGACTTCGGCTTATTTAAGCCGCCGCTTTTTATTAGTAAAGCATGCCTTGCTCGACAGTATTTAGGCAAAGGACATTGCCCGGTAGCCTGCAAAAAATCTTATTCTTTTCAGCTTAGCGATAGAGAGCGCAACTATACCGCGATCACCGAAGACTGCATTACCATGCTTTTCATGGACTCCTAATCGACTATAATTGCTTCATGATGTATGATTAAGTGCTCACTCGTTGCCACCATCTCGCTTTTGGAGCATGCTGCGTGCTAAATGTCACATGATCGAGTCGGGCTACTTGAGCGATTCCTTCTATGCCATTTATTTCAATACCAGTATACTTAGTGAATGACGCTTCTTATCGTTGCGGATATTCATGGTTGCACATCATGCCTAGAAGTGATAACTGACCGGATTGCTAAGGTCGATATAGTTCTTATAGCCGGCGATATTACAGAATTCGGTAACGCACCTGAAGCGAACGAGATACTAAAAATCTTTGAAAAGCACCAAGCAGTAATAGCTGCAGTTCCAGGGAACTGCGATCGTTCCGGTGCGAGAATTTTACTCGAACAGCGCGGGATTTCCGCGGACGGTAGAGTTCTAAAGCTTGAAAAAGCTCTTGTCGCGGGTGCCGGCGGCGGAAATTGGCGAACGGGTCTCACCCCATACGAGCGCAAAGATGAAGAGCTTTCCGAAGCAATCGAATCCGCGGTTCACCAAGCCGAACGAGCCATTAGAGATGGGGAATTGGGAAAACCCTTGATTCTTTTAAGTCACACCCCACCTTTCGGAACGAAGGCTGACGTTCGCGCTGGTAGGCATGTCGGATCTCCGGCACTTCGATCTATGTTGGATTCCTTAAGGCCCCTGCTCTGGGTCTCGGGACATATACATGAAGCGCGTTCTATTTCGCGATCGGGCAATACTCTTATCATCAATCCTGGCCCTCTTCGTGAAGGAAAATTCGCCAGTGCCCAAATAAATGGGAATTGTGACCGTTGGCAGGTTGAGGCAGAGCTTAGTTCAGGCTAACATGGCTAAATTAGTCACAGGTCAAATAAAGGAAGGCAAAAAAACAAAGCGTATCCGGAGGCAGTGGGCTATAAATCCACTATCCTTTATGCGCCCATTCCATGCTATTTCCTCGCCCCCCTTCATCGACCTGCGCAGAATCATGCTTTTAACGAGTCGTTTGCTAACGGCCTTTAGTGCTATAGAGATATTTGAAATAGTCCATATCGGTGGATAGCGTTTTTTGGAACGAGGGAAGGGTCAGCCGATACGATTCGATTGCTCTCCAAAACTCAAAGAAGGACGGATCGCGACCATACGCGTCAGCGTAGATTTTGGTGGCCTCAGCGTCTGCCTTTCCCTTTCCGGTTTCGGCTTTCTGGTAAGCTCCGGAAAGAATAGTGCGTTTTTCGTTTTCGAGCTTTCCGAGCCATTCGGACTTCTTACCTTCGCCATAGCTTCGGAAAGCTTGAGCGATCTGGTTTCTCTCTTTAATCATCCGTTGATAGACACTTTCAGTCAATTCGTCCGAATATTTTATTTGCCGAGGAATAATATCGAGCACCTCGATACCGTATTCGGGTACGATCCCTGCCACAAGTTTTAGCATCTCCTGCGAAAGCATCTCTCGGCCTTTTTCGATGTTTTCATGATTTACATCGCTCTGGGTCAAACTATCGAGTGCCGCTGAGCCCTCTGCATCTCCCGTCTGGAAAGTTTCCCGCGCAGCCGTACCGACGAGCATATTCGAATTCCGAACCGCTTCGCGTAGATAATTAGAGGAAATGACCGTGCGTACAGCTGAATCGATAACATCATCGAGCCTGCCGTATGCGCTTTCCATGCTACTTACCGACTCATAAAACTTGACTGGATCGGATATCCGCCATCGTGCGGTCGCGTCCACCCAAATATA
>Ga0172379_10011602_pt1 | contig 10455 bp, 11 predicted proteins | sample GrowelOW334metaG_FD_119756 | JGI IMG/M metagenome (GOLD analysis project Ga0172379, IMG submission 119756) | Groundwater microbial communities from an aquifer near a municipal landfill in Southern Ontario, Canada - Groundwater well OW334 metaG | ecosystem: Environmental > Aquatic > Deep...
AAAAGCCCCCCCCCTGCCCCCCGGGCCCCAAGGGGTAGGCGCCCCGCCTTCTAAGGGGGAAAAGTGGTTTGCTTCCCCCCCGGGGACCCCCCCCCCCCCCCCCCCCTTGAAAAAAATACAAAAACACGCTATCTTGTTCGGACAAGTCAGGTTATTAGCCAACTGACGACCACAGGCTGATAACGGAAGTCATCATGGTGGCCATGGTGCAAAGGTTAGCACAGCGGGTTGTGGTCCCGTTAATATGGGTTCGATTCCCATTGGCCACCCCATAGTAAATACCCGACCCCTATCAGGGGGCGGGTATTTACTTATATGAGATGTCTATGGGAATCGAACGGGCGCGAGAGGTGCGAGCTGGCGAAGCGCCAGTGCGCCCTTTGCCTCGGCAAATATCTGACAGCCTCGGCAAAGCCTAGGCGACCCTTATCGCCCGTCGGAGCTCATCGATTTGCGCCGACCCCCGGACCCCGTGCGGAGCGCGAGGCGATTCCCATTGGCCATCGCCCAGTCAATCTCTTGTATGAGTCAAGTTGACGTATCCAATCTGATATGTTATAAATATACTGTTTTTATGATATATCGTATCTAGTATGTTATTAGCTTTCGTATATGAGTTTTAACCCAAAAATACCCCATAATCTCGACCTTCTTCCACCGACTATTGACCTCAATTCTCCTAAATATGGTAAATTGCTGGTGAAAGCTCGAGCCGAACTGGCGGAATTAAAAGGATATAGTGTGGGCTTACCCAATCCGCTTCTTTTGCTGTCGCCCGCAATATTAAAAGAATCAGTGGCTAGTTCAAATATTGAAAATATCCACACGACGGTTGCCGAGGTGCTCCAACAACAATTGTTTCCGGAAGCGGAGCGGCGCGGAGCGGATAAAGAAGTATTGCGCTATCGCGAAGCGATTATGCAGGGATTCGTGGAGCTGGATAAACTCCCGGTGTCGAGTCGTCTCATTGTCGATATCGCACGGATGCTCGTCCCATCCGCAGGTGGCTACCGCAAAACTCAGAACTTCATCCACAACAGCGTTACAAATGAGATCATATATACGCCCCCGCCGGCGAATGAGATGTCGCGGCTCATCGGTAACTTAGAAAATTTTATTAACGACAAGGGGCTAGATGTGGACCCTCTGATTAAGAGTGCCGTTGCTCACTATCAATTCGAAGCCATCCATCCTTTCGGTGATGGTAATGGCAGAACCGGACGTATTTTAATGGTGCTTTATTTAGTCCAGGAACACCTTTTGCATTATCCGATCTTGTACATTAGCGGCTATATCAATAAACATCGGCCGGAGTATTACCGCCTGCTTCTTGAGGTCACCAGAGCAGGGCGATGGGAAGACTTCATCCTTTTTATGCTGGAGGGATTCTATCAGCAGGCCAAAGAAACCAAGGATACGCTGTTTGATATGACAACTGAATTTTTTCAGTATAAGAAGGAAACTAAGGAGAAACTGCCGAACATCTACTCATCCGAGCTTGTCGAACAATTATTCTCCCATCCGGTTACAAATCCAGCCGCGCTGGGGAAAGCGCTGAATGTGCATTATGTTACTGCTGGCAAATATCTTAAAGCACTCGCCACAGCTGGCTACCTGAAAGAATCATGGCATGGCAAGTACCATCTATATACGAATAAGCGGTTGCTCGACGTATTGCATGCACGAAATCCCTGAGCCGTCAGTACTGGAGATGTGGCGAACAAACTTGATACAATCGCCAACTCATGAGAATAATAGCGTCACATGTCCGCAATCGCGCTGATCCATGGCTATGCCGTCAGGCTGACATCGCCCGTTGTCCGCCGGGGTTTTGGTGAGACGACCGGTTTTAAGGCCTTCTCGAAAGATGTGGGCTCCGGAACGGCGGCTGTGTTTCGCTGGGGCATCATCAAGGAAGTATCGTGGCTGGCGCTGCTTGATCCGGTCGCACAGTACCGATTTTACCGCGACGAACTGGCGACGGCCTTGAGTCCTGCCACCCAGGTGCTGCTGCAAGAATTCCTGGAACGCGAAAATCCGTCCGTCATTGTTGTCCATTCCATGGGAGCGACTCTTCTGCACGCTTACGCGCGTACGCACAGCCTGCCGCCGTCGGTGCGCTATGTAGTCATGGTGCAGGCTGACTTGCCGTGGGGTGCTGACCTTGAGGTCTTCCCCGGCGTTTACAACCTGTACTGCCCATGGGATCCGACGCTCATGGCCTCTTCGCTGTTTTCTAGACGGCGGCGCGCGGGACTTGGGCCGGTGTCTGGCAGTAATGTGACAAATCAGCTGCTGCCGGCTCATCGCTTGCCCAACTTGCATACATCCGCGCTGTGCGACCAGAGGCTGCGAGAAATCGTCATGCAATTAATGAGTGGCTAAAATGGCTCATGGCGGCACCGAAGCCAGCTCCGACACATTAAGTATCGCGATCGCAACAAACGCGCTCATCATATTGGTTCCCGCCGTGCTCTACACCCTGACGACATATTTTTTGGCTTAAACTCTACTCGCACCGATTCGATCAAGATTGGGACATCCCTACCCTGACGGCTGGTCGAATTCGCGGATAAGAAAAACCGGTCCGCGAGCGCGAGCCGGTTTTGCTGATGAAGCAGGATTCACCGATCAGTCGGCCAGCGTTTCCGCCGCTGGCTGGACCGGTTCGACCTGGTAAGTGTCGACGCGATGCAGCGTGATCCGGATGCGGGTGCCGCGCGGAACCACGATGTCCAGCGGCGAGCCGCTGTGAACTACGCAAGCCTCCTTGTCGACGAAGACAACGAAGCTCGGGCAGAGCTGGTCGGCGGCACACTCGCGGACAACGCGATCATACGTCCCCTCGCAGACCACCCGGCCTTCGGTTGAATACGGCGAGCTCTCCAACCGCGCGGCCGGAGCAGTGACTTGGCCGGTTCCGACATCAGCGGATCGCGAGTGCGATTCCAGAAGCGCGCCGCCGATCAGGAAGAAAAGTCCGACCGTGATCAACAACGCATCGCCTGTGGTGAATTCCGTATTCATCACTCTCATGTCAGGACCTCCGTGTTCTGATGGTGAAAGAAAGGAACGATCGGCATCGGCTTCAGAACCAGACATCGTCGTCGAGCCACTCGTTCTCGCCGCTGTAGCAATTGATCATGCAGTACCTGATGCTGACCCGGCCGAAAAAATTCTCGTACACCGAGACATACAACCGGCAGCCATCCTTGGGCTCCAGCCGCAGCGGGATATCCGGAGGTTCGCTGAACTCCCAGACCAGGCCGTCGCGGAAACGCAGGCGCAGCAGCCGATTGCCGACGCCGCCGTATTCGGCGAACAGGAACTCGCCTTCGACCAGTCTGACGTCGGCGAAAAGCATCCACCAGATCGAGTAACCGAGAACGATGATCGCGGCCAGTTGCAGACACAAAACTGCAGCTGGTTTCTCCGCAAAGCGGAAAAAAAAGATGAGATAGACGAACGCGGACAGCAAAGTCAGGCACAAGAGACCGTCCAGCCAGGATATGAACATGGCCCGGGTCTTGTCGGGACGAACGTCGGTCTTTTTCATTCTCCGCCTCCTTGTTTCTGTGAAATTGTAAGGAACTTCCGACCGAAAAAATTAACACAAAATAAGCTCCTTGTCAATCCTGGCGGCCGCAAATCATGCCAAATTATTATCCCTGGCACTCTCCAACACCACAGACCGTGGACAAACAGTGGATAACTCCAGCGGACAATAAAACCGCCCCAGATCTTTCCGACTCAATTGACAGGGCCGTTTTTTTGCTCTAATATGCGGGTTCAGAACTAACTCGCGCTCACGAATCTTATGAAGATCGACGTCAAGAAACTTCCCAAGAGCCAGGCCGAGATCACGATCGAACTCACGATCGAGGACGCCCAGCCGTATCTGGAGAACGCCGCCAAAAAACTCTCTTCCGACAAGCCGATCAAGGGCTACCGCCCCGGCCACGCGACCTACGACGTGGTGAAAGCCGCGTACGGCGAAATGGCCATCTACGAGGAAGCGCTCGAACCGATCTTCCGGAAATTCTACGTGAAAGCCGTGCTCGACAACGAGCTCGTCACTTACGGCGAACCCAAAATCGACGTCAACAAACTCGCTCCGGGCAACCCGATCTCTTTCACAGCCGTCGTAACCCTCATCCCGAAATCGCTCTCTCTGCCGGAACTCAAGAGCGTCAAGATCAAAGTTAAGAAGTCAGCGGTCGAAGATAAGGAAGTCGAAGCCGCTCTGAAACAGCTCCAGAAGATGCGCACCAAGGAAGCCGCCGCCGACCGCGAGGTCCGCGCCGACGACAAGGTCGTGCTCGACATGGACATGTCGCTCGCCGGCGTGCCGCTCGAAGGCGGCCAGGCGCGCGGCCACGGCGTTTACCTCAACGAGGATTATTACGTCCCGGGACTCAAGGAACAGATCCTCGGACTCAAGTCCGGCGAGGTCAAAGAATTCAATCTCAAATTTCCAGAGACTCACTACCAGAAGAACATCGCCGGCAAAGATGTCGGTTTCAAAGTGACCGTGAAACAGGTCTTCGGCCTCGAACCGCCGGCGCTCGACGACGAGTTCGCCAAGAGTCTGGGCCAGGACGACATGATGAAATTGCGCGAACTGCTGCGTAAAAACATCCTGGCGGAAGCGGAAGACAAAGCCGCCCAACAGGCCGAGAACGAAGCCTTGGAAAAACTGGTCGACAAATCCAAATTTGAGGACGTGCCGGAAGCGATAATCAATCAGGAAGTCAACCGCATGTTCCACGAACTCGAGCACAGTCTGCATGACCGCGGCTTGGAACTCGACGGCTACCTCAAGAATCTCAAAAAGACCACAGCCGAACTCAAACTGGATTTTGCGACGCAGGCCGTGAAGCGGGTCAAGACCGCCTTGCTCATGCGCGACCTCGCTATCCGCGAGAAGGTCGAAGTCCTGGATTCAGAACTTCTGGCCGAGCAGCAGCGCCTGATCAACGCTTATTCCGACAACCCCGAAACCCAGGCCAAGGTCCGCTCCGAGGATTATCTCGACTATCTCCGGACCGAGATCATCAACCGCAAGGTACTGGAACTCATCCGCGCGGCCTGCATCGATAAAGAGGCCTGAAGCGCTCGCTCGCTGGCCACCAGACCATAATCTTATGCGGCTTGGCGCTCATGTCTCGGCATCAGGCGGAGTCCAGGAAGCCCCGCTTCGGGCTGCTGAACTGGGTCTCCGGTGTTTTCAGTATTTCTCGCGGCCGCCGCAAGGCGGTCCGGCCCCGAAACTCAGCCGCGGCGTCATCCAGGCTTTCACTAAGAATTGCGCCGCGAACAACATCGAATCCCACTTCGTCCACGCCCCCTACATCATCAATCTCTCCTCTCCGAACGACCGTTTGCGCCTTAATTCCGTCGCGATGATCCGCCAGGACCTGAAACGCGCCTCGCTCCTCGGCAGCCGCGGCGTCATCGTCCACCTCGGCAGCTCCGCGGACCGCGACACTTCCCAACTTACCAAGCGATTGGTCGACTCCCTGCGCCGCGTACTCGACGGCTATCTGGGCAAAGCCCTGCTGCTGCTTGAGAATTGCGCCGGCGCCGGCAACACCATCGGCCGCGATTTCCAGGAGCTGGCCGGATTCCTGAACACGCTCGATGACGACCGCGTCGGGATCTGCCTGGACACCGCGCACGCTTTCGCCGCCGGTTACGATCTCCGGACAGCGGCCAGCGTCAAACGCACGCTCGGCGTCTTCGGCCGGACTATCGGCTTCAAGCGCCTCCAAGCCATCCATCTCAACGATTCCGCGGCCGACTTCCAGGAATTTAAGGATCGCCACGCCCACATCGGACGCGGCCGCATCGGACTGTCCGGATTCAAAGCCCTGCTGGCGTCGCCGGCGCTGAAAAATCTCGACCTGATCCTGGAGACTCCGATCGACAGCGGACGGAAAGCCGACATCCGCATCGTGAATTCGCTGATCGCCAGATCATCTAAATGCTGACGAACCCGTCTCTTATTATGTTGGTCCGATCCGTCCCGCAGCGCATCCGGGTCAAAGCCCACGCGCGCGCCAAACGCCGCGATCTGCGTCCGAATGCCGACGGGTCTTTCGACATCTGGACCACCGCCGCGCCTGATCGCGACCGGGCGAACGAAGACATCATCGAGATCCTGTCCGGACACCTGTCCGTGAGCAAGAGCGCTATCAGTCTCGTCTCCGGACGCACCGCGAACAAGAAAGTTTTCGAGGTCTCGTATTATTGAGCCCACTAGGAGTACGCTCGCTAAACGACATAAAAACCGCTTAATGAAGCGGTTTTTTCGTGGATTCATTTTTTGACGAACGGCTGCCACCAGGTCCGGCGCGGCGGCACCGGATCATGTCCGCCATCAGCCCACGGATGGCAGCGCAGGATCCGCCATGACCCGAGGATCAACCCGCGGATCACGCCCAACTCAGCGACCGCTTGATAAGTGTATTCGGAACAGGTCGGCCGAAAACGGCAGCAGCCGTGAGGATAGAAGATCTTGGTCCAGCCGTGATCAGGCGAGAAGGTCCGCTGATAAAAACGGATGGCCGCCAAAGTGGTCCGTCTGGGGATGTCGACGATGAACTGGAAAAAATGTCGGGCCCACATACTCAGCGGCTCGGCGGCAAAAGTCCGGACTTGATCAGCGTCCGCCGCACTTCAGACTCCAGCTGCGGGAAGTCGAGCTTCAACGCTTCCGGCTTGGCCATCAGCACAGCATCGAAACCGGTCTTGATATCCGGCAGCCTCTTCCGGACGATCTCGCGCATCCGCCGCCGCAGCAGGTTTCTTTTCACGGCGCGCTTCGAGACCTTGACCCCGACCACGAAAGCGAAGCGGCTGGCTGGCAACTTGTTCAGCGAGAACTTCAACGTCAAAAAAGAACCGGAGACGAACCGTCCGGACTTGAAGATCCTCTGGAAATCACGATCAGTCTTGAGACGATTTAGCTGGGAGAGCATGGTGGTCTGATTCTGGTGAGTGCGGACTTTCATTATTATACTGGCGCGGCCCAAAAAAAGCACCCGCCGGTTGGGGCGGATGCTCTGTAGGTCTGGATACTAGTGCTTGACCGTCAGGCGCTTGCGGCCCTTGGCGCGGCGGCGCTTCAGGACAACCCGGCCGGTACCACGGCGCATGCGGGCGCGGAAACCATGGACCTTATTACGACGTCGCTTTTTCGGCTGATATGTGCGTTTCGGCATAAAATTCCGTGTTTCACTGGTTAGACAAGCGGTATTTTGTCATCTTTGCGTCATTTTGGCAAGAGGTTGGTGTTTTCCGCTCAGCTGACGGCTATTAACCAGTAGATAATAAACCGTCAGGGGCTTGCCGAATGCCTTATAGTTATGCACAATCCATGCACAGTCTATCCACGGGTGGGTGGGGTTTTCAAATGTTATCCACTGGTCTAAACTAGCTGGGTCTAACACCCGAGAAATCACTATCGGTTTATGAGCAACCACGAACTCTGGCAGGCGGTACTCGGAGAACTGGAATTGTCGATGAGCAAGGCGAATTTCACGACCTGGTTCAGCAAGACTTTTCTGTCCACCTGCGAAGGAGAGCGCGTGGTCGTCAGCGTGCCGAACACTTTCACTAAAGCCTGGCTGGAGAAAAAATACAGCCCGGCTATTTTGAAATCTTTGCAGAGCATCACTTCCAGCCGGATCCGCGAGATCGTCTATAAGGTCGATATCAAACCAGTGATCGTCGCCAAGAATCCGGCCGAGGAAACGTCCCAGAAAACCGCTTCCGAAGCGCCGTCAGCGTCCGCGGCCGCAGAAGCAGCTTCAGCGAACACTGCATCGCGGACCGAGACCGCTCCGCCAGCTTCCAAACGCGAATATTCCAACGATTCCAAGCTTAATCCGAAGTATACTTTCGACGCTTTCGTGGTCGGCAAAGGCAGCGAACTCGCGCATGCCGCCGCTCTCGCTGTAGCCCAGAATCCCGGCACGAAATACAATCCGTTGTTCATCTATGGCGGCGTCGGCCTCGGCAAGACCCACTTGCTCCAGGCGATCGGCAATGAAGTCCTGAAGCGCGCGCCCGGATCCAAGATCCTTTACGTCACCTGCGAAAAATTCACGAACGATTTCATCGGCGCCATCAAGAATAACCGCGCTCGCGATTTCAAAGAGACTTACCGCAGCGTTGACGTCCTGCTGATCGACGATATCCAGTTCCTGACCGGCAAAGAAGGGACGCAGGAGGAGTTTTTCCACACCTTCAACGCCCTGCACGAGAACAACCGCCAGGTCGTCATGACCTCGGACCGGCCGCCGAAACAGATCCCGGCTCTCGAGCAGCGGCTCGTCTCCCGTTTCGAGTGGGGCATGACCGCTGATATTTCCAGCCCGGATTTCGAGACCCGCATGGCGATCCTCGAGACCAAGTGCCGCGAACGCAATTATGACCTTGATCCCGAGACCCTGCGCTTCATCGCTTCGGTCATCCAGGCCAACGTCCGCGAACTCGAAGGAGCACTGAACAAGATCATCGCTTTCCACCAGTTCAAGAACACCAAACCGAGCCTGGAAACGGCCAAGAATCTGCTGGCGAGCTTCGGCTCCGGCCAGATCCAGCGGAACATCACTCCCAAGCAAATTCTGCATGCTGTAGCGCAATATTACGATGTCAGCGTCGCTGATATGCTGGGCGCCTGCCGCGAAAAACGGCTGGCTTTCCCCCGCCAGGTCATCATGTATCTGATGCGCGAAGAGACCAATTCCTCGTTCCCGAGCATCGGCCACGAGGTCGGCAACCGCGATCACACCACAGTCATGCACGCCTGCGACAAGATCCGGCGCGAACTCGAGACCAACACCAAGCTCCGGCAGGACCTCGAACTCATCAAACAACGCATCCACGCCACGGCCTGAGTGTGAATAACTTGTGGGCTTGTCCGTGGAGAATCTCCGGATAGCCTGGTGCAAAGCCAGTGGATGACCTGAGGTCAAAAAACGTCCGTTTCAGACCCCGGCCGACAACGCACTTTTTCTCCCCTCCTTTGACCGCAAAGTTTCCACCGGTCGAACGGCCTGAAACCGCCGCAACGACGGGCTCCGGGCGACTTATCCAGATTGCCCACAACACTCACTATCACTACCGATTCAATATATCTATATAACCGATATCGTAATGAAGTTCTCGTGCACGCAGGAAAATCTGAACCAGGGATTGACCATCGTGAGTCACATCGCGAACAAGAACGTCAATCTGCCGATCCTGGGCAATGTCCTGGTCAAGAGCGAGGATAAGGTCCTGAAGTTCATGACCACGAATCTGGAGATCGCCGTGAGTTGCGCGGTCCGCGGCAAGGTTGAGGAACCGGGCGAATTCACGGTCCCGTCACGTCTCTTCTCCGATTACATCAATCTTCTGCCCAAGGACCGGGTCGATATCGTCCAGGACGGCAATGCGATCGCCGTGTCCTGCGGTTCGTTCCAGACGCGCCTGAACGGCATCCCGGCTTCCGAATTCCCGCTCATCCCCTCGGTCGAGAAGAAACGCCGCTTTCTGGTCGATATGACGGTCTTCCGCAAAGCCGTCGGCCAGGTGTTGTTTGCGGTCGCGCCGAACGAGTCCCGGCCGGAGATCAGCGGTGTCCTGTTCAAACTGGTCACTGGAGCCGACGGCGCTGAACTGGTCCTGGCGGCGACCGACAGTTATCGCCTGGCCGAAAAGACGGTCAAAGCCCAGCTTCCCGAGCCGGCGGCCGCCGGTTCTGAACCCTGGTCGGTCATCGTGCCGGCCCGGACCGTGGCTGAGATTGTTCGGATCCTCGGCGTCCTCAAGGATTCGCTCGCCGGCAACGACCAGATTGAGATCGGCGTCGGCGACAGCCAGATTGTCTTCACTTACGACAATGTCGAGGTCATCTCCCGGATCATCGAAGGCCGTTATCCGGATTATCACCAGCTTGTCCCCGAGCGTTTTGAGACCGAGGTGATCATCGCCAAGGATGATCTCCAACGCGCCGTCAAAGCGGCCAGTCTGTTTTCTCGGACCGGCTTGAACGACGTCCATATCAATTTCAGCCCGGATGGCCGAGTGCGCTTGAAAGCCGGTAATTCTCAGGCTGGCGAGCATACGGCTGAGCTCGCTGGCAAAGTTCAAGGCAAAGAGAACGAAGTGACCGTCAATTTCAAATATCTGCTGGATGGCGTCAATAACATCGAAACCGAGGCAATCGGCCTGCAGATGGTCGACAAGGTCAGCCCGTGTCTGGTGCGTCCGGTCAAAGATGATCGGTTGGTGCTGAATGACTTCATGTACATCGTGATGCCGATCCGGCAGTAGTCAAAAACAACCTGGATTCAAAACCGGACCGCTCAGGCGGCCCGGTTTTATTGACTAGTCATTTTATTCTGACTCCGTCTCTCCCTGACTCCGTCTCTCCCTGACTCCGTCTCTCCCTGACTCCGTCTCTCC
>Ga0172379_10011603_pt1 | contig 10453 bp, 5 predicted proteins | sample GrowelOW334metaG_FD_119756 | JGI IMG/M metagenome (GOLD analysis project Ga0172379, IMG submission 119756) | Groundwater microbial communities from an aquifer near a municipal landfill in Southern Ontario, Canada - Groundwater well OW334 metaG | ecosystem: Environmental > Aquatic > Deep...
CGTTGCGACGAGTTTATCATCGTTTGTCGTAGCCCAAACCAGAGCGACGAACCAGCCGATGAGCGTCCATCCGAGAAAGAGATTTACGAGAACGATGGCGTTCTCGTTCTTTTTCTTCTTTTGGTGAGCGAGGATTGAGGGGAGAAAATATATGAGGATAATGACTAATGCGATGACGATACCATTTTCCATAGATTTTATTTTTATTATTAAATTTATACAAAAAATCCGGCTATTAAGTAGCCGGCGCAAGAAACAGTGGATACACTGAACCCCACGCCAGCTAGGCCTTTCGACCACACACCAGTTTCCCGATGTGACCCAACGAAGAGTCGCTGAACGTGGGGTTCAGTGTCTTCGTTGGGTTTTCCCGACCATATCCTTCGGCAACACCAAAGGGGTTAGGTCGCTGGCCTTTCAACCAGAATATTCAATTGTTAATGAACATGATAGCACAAATTAAACTGATAATCCATGTACCTTAGCTTAAATAAAGGAGGTTGCGAAGAGGGTAGTTATCAACAGATGTTTTTGGGATTATCTGCATTGTAAACATAAAGCCAAGTACCTTTTTTTGTGGTAAAATTATCATATAACAATATGTTACCGACAATAAAATTAAGAAATGATGTCCTTAAAATCCTGGAGTTGCAGGGGTATAGTGTTAGTGCAAGCGGTTTTTCTCTGAACGACGAGGAGCGGGACACAAAAAGACAAGCGCATTATTTGGCGAAAGCGGAACGAATGCTTGATAACGAAAGTTTGATTATTGACCAAAGCGATTTCGTCAAACAGTTCATGGTCGACGGGAAAGAAATAGACGTCGCAAAAATAGATCCAGTCCTCATAGAGGTAACGCCCGGCACAAAATGGGAGATTCTTTTTCGCTGGTGGAATCTTGTTTGGTGGAGTTTGCCATACGAACGTGCCTATGGAAGACAAATGCGTTTTATTTTATGGGACAGATATCATAAAGCCCCAATGGGTCTTATTGGATTGCAAAGTCCGATATTGAGCTGGGGAGTAAGGGATCAGTATTTGGGTATAGGAACGGCTGATCGGGATTTTTGGGTAAATCAATCTCTAAACGCACAACGTCTTGGTGCACTGCCTCCTTATAACATGCTCTTGGGCGGCAAGTTGGTCGCGATGATGATGGCAACGAATCAGATAAGAAAGAAATTCAAGAAAAAATATGACAAGCTCAGAACAATCCTCAAAGACCGGGAGATTCCCGCCGATCTTCTTTTTATTACCACCACAGGCGCATACGGGAAAAGCAGTGTTTATTCACGGCTGAAAATGAACGGAGATGAGGTCGCAAAATTTCTTGGATACACAAAAGGGACAGGGTCGTTCCATATACCCAACTTCATTTACGAGGACATGATTGTATTCTTGAAAAACCAGAACCTTGAGGTGCAAAGAGGATATGGAAACGGGCCATCAAGAAAAATACGATTGATCGATCAAGCCATGACTCTATTAGGATTTAAAAACGGTATTAATCACTCCATAAAACGCTCGGTTTATCTCTTTCCTTTTGCTTCAAATGTAAACGAAGTAATTGCAAAAGGGGAAAAGCCAAAGTGGATCAAAAGATCACAACAGGATGTTGCTAAGTTTTGGAAAGAGCGGTGGGCCCTGCCGAGAGCAGAAAAAGATAAACGATATCTTGAATTTTCAAAAAAGAAATTTCTCGAAGATACTCTCGTAGAGATGGATGCTTATAAGAAAGTTTACAAAACACTCAAATCGCTGTAAGTTACTCTTATGGATACGGACGCAACACAATCTTCACGAGGTTATGCCCATCTTCCCGAGGAACTCCTTGGGAAGATTCTTGAGAATGTTCCTGCTACTGTCGACAAGATGAATCAGTTGTTCGATGTGCAAGACGAGCCGATTCAAAATGGGATAGAAATTCTCAAACAAAAGGGGCTGATTGCTAAAAATTCTACAGCAGAGTTTTCGCAGTCGCTCATTGCTGTGGATGGAGGGGTTGTGCTGGAAAAGATGACGGGCACAGATATACTTCTTGCCGTCGCTGTCGGAGTTGAGGGGCTGACGGAAGACCAGAGTTCTGGCTGGCGTAGCGACAAAAACCAATACTATCAATGGCAGACGGTTTTACCACATGACGAAGCGAACGCGCGTTTGTGCCAAGGGGTCATGTTCCTGATGGAACAAAGCGTCCTCGCGAATGCTGACCACGAGATTCGTATTATGGACGGCACGCACTTTACCCCTTTGTTGAAAATTAATAGCTTGCTTTCAGCTAGAGAAGAAAATGCGGGCCCACAATACACACAAGCATTGAAAGATTTCCTCAGAGAAACCTACAAAAAAATTATCCCAGATATTCCCGATATCGTAAAATCGGCTCTTTCGGACGAAAGAATTATTGCCATTGCAAAATACAGCTCATCTCGAGATGTTATCGATGCTTTTCTCTCCGGAGAGGGTATCAACGTCGATGACAAAACTTTTTTCTCGTTGGGTTTGAATGAGGATGAGTATTTTACACCTTTGCCTGTTGGACAAAGCAAGGAGGAACGAGAAAAAATCTGGGATGATTTACATATAAAATGCAACCTTGATATCCCCGAACAATCCGCACTCAATATCGCCCTTGAAGAAAGTATTAAAACTCTTCGGACCAAAAATCTTCGTCCTGGCGATAAAGAATCAGATCTTTATTTCACGTACTACAAACCATACCAAGACGGACCGGCCTACAGAATTGAGATAAAAAAGAGCTTGGCCAAGGATGTTGCAAAATTTGAAAAATATTTATTAAGCATAAAGAAGCAGATCGTCTTTCCTGAAATCAGAGAACCATTTCCCCAGTATCTTGTTGACCTCATGGCTAAGAGCGTTGCGAGTGGTTTGTTCGCTATTCAAGAGGCAATACGTCTTTCCCCAGATCTAAAAATAGAAAAAGGTAAGTTCAATTTATTATTCAACTATAGAACATAATATATGACTGAATCAGAAACAAATCTTTCACAGGAAGTTTTAGAGAAAGTCAGGGATCCAAACAACCTGGCGTTAGGCATCACCGGGTCTCCTAGCAATACATTAGAAATAATTATTGATATAACAGAAAAAACAAAAACCGACCGTACTTTGGGGCAAATGGTTTGTGTTGTTGTCGAGGAGGATAAACGAAATATATTGGTAATTGGTCAAATTATTGAAATAGAAACAAGCAACAGATGGCATGAAGACCCCGCCTTTAAAGGTGTTATTAAAAGGCATGGGAGTCTACCTCACTTAAGTGGAGCAGCAGATAATCGCGTTGCCAAGATAAGCGTTCAAGCTTGTTATGACTTGGGATCTAGCGAACCAGAGGGCCACACACTTGGAACATCACCGTCCACAGGGGAGAAGGTGCAAAAAATGAACAACGACATTATGTCGTCACTGATGAAAGGAAATCAAGGATCATTAACATACATGGGAAAGGTTTTTGGAACGAATGTTGACCTTCCTTTTTGGTTTAAACATTTTGATAAAAATGACGATATCAATAAAGAATATGGGGCAAATGATGCATATCACATAGGTGTATTTGGGAAGACCGGTTCCGGTAAAACAGTGACGGCCGCGATGATGTTACTTGGCTATGCTAAAAATAAACACAATTTAAGCACGCTGGTTCTTGACCCCCAAAAACAGTTTTATTTGGATAATAATGTACTACCGCAAGGCGTCAAATTTGAAGAAAAGATAAAAGAATTTGGCTTGAATTATGAAAAATACAGTTTGTTGGAAGATGTATGTCTCCCCGGAAACCTTTATGAGCTTTTTGCTGAACTTTTAGTAAGTAACGGTTTCATTAAAAAAGCATTTTATCCTATTTATACAGAAGAAAAGGAAGAAGCAGCGAAGCTCGCTATTCTTGATTATTTTGTTGGACGAAGTAACCACCCAGCTTTTTCGCTTAATAATTTGATTAATGGGAAGGGTTCAGTTACCAGACAAGAAATATTAAAAGAGATGTTGGAAAGTTTTGCCACTGTTGAGGAAGAAACTGTGGTAAAAAACAAGAAAGAGGTCACAAAGATGAAGTACTCGACATTCGTTACCAACATTTATGGTACCCCAGCTACACAAGAAAGATTGGTGACCAGAATAAAAACCGCCCTCGGTCGCTTTGCCTCAGAGACTGAGATGATAGAAAAATGGGAAGCGGCGCTAGAAATCTTTTCTGCAAATAAAAAAACGGGGGGTGGAAAGAAAATCCAAGTGGATGAGATAGTAAGAAAGACCGTTTCAGAAAACGGAAATTTTATCGTATTAGACCTTAGTCCTAAAGATGGCGGAATTGAAAACGAAAATCTTCAAGCTCTGTTTGTAAAACTTATCGAAGAGAGAATTGTTGAGGCTGGGGCTAAGCTGTATGCAAGTGGAGAGAAAGCCAACTGCTTAATTGTAATGGATGAAGCCCATAGATTTATTTCCAAAGATTCATCGGATGTTCGAATTAAAGAATTAACACATGAAATTATAGGGTCTGTTCGAACCACCAGAAAATATGGCATTGGGTATATGTTTATTACCCAAACAATTGAATCTCTGGATGACGAAATCCTTCGCCAAATGAGAATTTTTGCCTTCGGGTATGGACTGACTTCTGGATCAGAATCTAGAAAAGTTGGAGAAATTATTAATAATTCAGCTTCTTTACAACTTTATAAATCTTTTATTGACCCGAGCAGTAATCATAAGTATCCGTTCATGTTTTTTGGTCCAATCTCACCCCTTTCGTTTACTGGTTCCCCATTATTTATGGAGGTGTATAAGGATTTTTCAAGCTTCAAGTAGGACTTAAAACAAAGCAAATAAAAACACGGCCACTTTCGGCTGTGTTTTTTGTGCAAAAGTTACCTACTCGGGTCGCTCTGGACTCCTTCGAGCGGTTGCGTCATTGATTAGATATATGGAAATAATGCAAATGCCAGCGGGAACCAGGGCTAAAATTGAGGTTCCGACGGCGGTAAAATACTGCCTTTACGCAAGGAAAAGCACCGAATCTGAGGAAAGACAGGTGCTATCAATAGACAGCCAGATCAAGGAAATGCTTCAACTGGCTGATCGGGAAGGGCTGGAGGTCGTAACGATGAAGCGTGAATCCCACTCGGCGAAAGAAACCGGGCAAAGGCCGGTGTTTAACGAGATTGTTGAGGAACTCCGTGCCGGAAAGTTCAACGGCATCTTAACATGGGCACCCGATCGCATCAGTCGTAACGCGGGCGATCTCGGGAAAATCGTGGATTTGATGGATGCCGGAAAACTTCATGAGATACGAACATTCAGCCAAAGTTTTCGAAATAACCCGAATGAAAAATTCCTTCTGATGATCCTCGGGTCGCAGGCCAAACTCGAAAATGATAATCGAGGCATCAACGTAAGGCGCGGACTACGAACGAGATGCGAAATGGGTTACCGTCCGGGAACTGCACCGACAGGATACCTCAGTCAAAAACTGATGGACAAAAAATGCCAGGTCATCGTCGACCCCGATCGCGGACATGTTATCAAAAAAATGTTCGACAAAGTCGCACACGAAAAATGGTCGGGAAGAAAGGTATATCACTGGCTTAAGTTTGATCTGAACTTTCACACAACAGGAAACAAACCGCTAGCCCTCGGAAATGTATATAGAACACTCTCGAACCCATTCTATTATGGAGTTTTTGAATATCCGACAAAAAGCGGAAATTGGTACGAAGGAAAGCATGAACCGCTGGTATCGAAGGAATTGTTCACAAAAGTTCAAGAACAGCTCAAACGCGACGGTATACAGCGAACCTCGCATGAATTCGCATTTACAAAGCTTATGGTATGCGGGGCGTGCGGTTCTGGGATCTCTGCCGAAGAAAAATACAAGCCACTCAAAGACGGCACGACAAAAAGATACATTTATTATGGATGCGGAAGATCGCGAGATCACAGCTGTAAAGGAAACAAATATGTACGAGAAGAAGAACTCGTGGAAAAGATCGCCGAGTTAATCGACCAAATCGACGTGAATCAATTTGGAATACGAATGAAATTTCAGGAAGAACTTCGACGATTCAACAAATTCCAAAGAAGCGTTCTCGGCGGTGCAGGTACTCAAAACAAAGACACAGAAATCGACGTAAAGACCTACTCCAAATACATCCTCCGCGAAGGCACGAATGAAGAGAAGCGCGAGTTGATGGGATGCTTCAGATCGAAGATAAAGATTGCAAAGGGGGTCGTGACGATTGAATAATATTCTACTTAATGCGAAGTTTTTTCATACGCTTTTTCAGCGCTATTTCCCCACCCTCTAAAATAATTATGATTTCGTCTCTACGGAACGGGTTTTCTATCGCGCCAGTTGCATACTCAAAATCATACCTACCATCAGGGTGTCGATTCGTTTTAGAGGTTATTATTTCCTCACTGTCTGCGCAAACGACAAGGTTAGCGTTGTGGCTTACTATAATGATTTGTCTTTGCAACTTTTCTTTCATCACAAATCGTACCAGGTCATTTGCTACTCCACTTACGTCGAGATCGTCTTCTGGTTGATCAATAAGAATCGGGTACTTTTCGTCCGATAAGCTAAATATAAGTTCAAGAAAAGTGATTGCCCTTTGTCCCCCAGTCATGTCTTTGAAATATATCTCATTCTCTGAGGACTTTACGGAGTTTGGGTAGTCGATAACATACCGATTTTTGAGTAACTGACCAAGAACCGTTGCCGTATCACCAGCGGCGGCTTTAAATTTAAGTTTTCCTTCCATCAGGTAGGATATTATTTTCTCGATGACTTCCGGCGTTGGCTCGACGGGATTTTCACCGAACAATCTTTCAATATCTATATCCGCCTTTACCGTAATCGAATCGCGCGTGTTGATGTTTCGCTCGACAAAATCTTTCAATTGCACGATGTCGTACTTGGTGGAAATATCAATATTCACAAACTTGAACTCTTCACTGAGTTTTACGCTTCCATAAATAGCCGCCTGTCGTTGGCTAAATTCGGAATTTGTCGCGACGAGCGACAATAGTGCCCGACCATATTCATCATTTGCTTTATTCCGCTTTTCCGTAAGATTCGATATCGCTGTTTTAGTGTTTTCGAGCTCTAGAAGCTCTTTAGATAAATCTGATACGGCTTGATTTTTCTCCACCTTATCCTTCAGTTCGTCTATTATTTTTTTGTGGGCATTAGCACTTGCCGTTTGTTCTGTAATTTGTGTTTCTATTTCCTTGACGTGAACCGAGACCAACTCTGCCAACGCCTCGCGACCGCGTTTTCTCAAACCCTCATGAATCAACTCTCTTCGGCTCGGAGAAAGTGAATTTAGGTCACTTTCGGAAACAAACACACTTACGTTCTGCGGCGTGAGAGCAACGAGTATCTGCCTATCTTGATTCAAAATATCGAGTTCCCTGAACGTGGCATCAAAATCTTTCTTTGCTTTTCCATATCGTTTAAGATCTTCCTCCGTTAAATCCACACCCTTATACTTTTGTATCTCGTCATTCTTTTTCTCTATTTCTGCAGATACCTCTTTAAGTGAGCCGAGTTTCCTTAGTTGTTCGGACGATTCTTTTAGATTACGGCTTGATGCAACCAAATCCTGTATGCCGCTTTGTATTTTTAGATCATTCTCAGCCACAAAGGAATTGAACGAATCTACCGCGTGAGCAAACCGCGCATTCTTTTTCAAAAGCTCTGTAAGAAATTTATCACGCTCTCTTGCCAAATCCCCATCATCATACGACAACGCACTTAAATAACCCTGCGGTATGTAAAAAACACTCTTCGGGCTTTCGTCCGTTCCACCATTGATCTGACCATCTCCCCAAGTAACGGAAAAACTGTCGAGAGGATATGGTTTCTTCTTGTCGCGCTCGCTGAATTGAACAGGATCTATACGATATGCAATATTTTTTAACAGTGTAGATTTTCCGCTTCCACGAACTCCGATAATAGAATTCAACTCGGTATTTAACAGTATTTTTTTCTCAACGCCAGAAATATCTTTGTACATAACCTCCTTTACCACCACTCGGGACGGCTTTGAATCCGCGGGGTTCCTTTCCTGTATTTTTAGCCTATCTTCGGATTCGTATAAAATTTGTCGCAGTCCATCAAAGGTTGAGTCGGCCTTAATCCATAACAAAGTTTGGCCAACCCGCTCAATACGATGAGCGTCTGATGAATGAAGAACGAGACTGTTCAGATTATTGGTCGCGAGTTCGCTTCTGTTTGCCGCAATTGCTGTCGGGTCATCGTTTGCCGTAAGACAAAAATCTGCATCATTTATAAGAGTTCGTTTCTCTGCGGCAGATTGATCCCAGCGAGAATGATCCCATTCGGAGTATCCAATCGCGGTGAGAAACTTACCCTTGAAACAATCCTTTTCTAAGAGCTTTAAAATGTCTGTCTTGTCATACGTGATGTTGTCGAACCCTACTTCTATGTCAGATTTGGAGTGCACGGTATTACCCGCTGGAGCGGCGGCTTTAATTTGTTGACCAAGTAGTTCCAATGATCGAACTGTTGGCGTTTGTTGCCACTCTGTTCCGTCCTGAATTTTATAACCGCTCGATAAGCTACCAAGTAGTTGCTCTCGAATATCGCGCACATCTACCGATGGATCGAACAACACATGAAAATTATGACGCTTGGTATTGTTCGCTTGCCCACTAAAGGTATTGAGGCGAAATTCGATGCTTGGAATAATCAGCTCAATATTTGGTATTTCCGAACGACGAGTCAATAATGTCTCATATCCATCACAAAAGAGATAATCGTTTATACCGAGTATCTTTACCTCTGTCGGAAGAGAGGCAATTGCTCCGACAAATGCGTCCCAGCTCACCTGCGTGTCACCTCCATATTCTTGAACTATAGATTTTGGGGTATGAACATGTAAATCCCATTTTCTCCACATTGATCCTTGTTGGTCATTCATGGTAGTTTCATATTACTCTTTTTTGTGCGAAGCAGCCATAAATATAGCAAACCACGATTACCAGCTGTCTATATGACAAAGTCGCACGCCACTAAGATGGCTTGCGTCGTGCGTGGCATACTGACAAAGTGAACGCCAAAATACGCCTCCGCATAGGTCCGATAAAAAGTACTGTTGGCGGAGGGTAAGAGATTCGAACTCTTGGAGGCTTTCGCCTCGCCGCGTTTCCAACACGGTGCACTAGACCACTATGCGAACCCTCCATTCGTCATGAAATTGTTTTTTCACTATATCAGAAAATAAAGTTTTTTGCACGTTTTTTGAAATGAAACAAACGATCACAAGAGACGGGATTTTTGGATGAGGTTTCGTTTATTTTTTGAGGAGGTTGCGGGGCTGTATAGTAATACTGCCCCGCGAGCACCGGAGAAAAATAAACAAAAGATCACCAAAAAGACGGCTCGCAAACTATGCCATTTCTCGCAAGGCTTTGATCCTCTGCTCCACCGGCGGGTGGGTCATGAAGAGAGTGGCGGCTTTGCCTTTGAAACCGGTGGGGCCGAAGGGGTTGGCGATGAACATGTGGGCAGTGGCGCGGTTGGCGGTTCTCATCCCTCCTTTGTAGCTTGATATCTTTTCCAATGCCAAGGCAAGCCCTTCGGGATAACGAGTCAAAAGCGCGCCGGAAGCATCGGCAAGGAACTCTCTTTTTCTTGAAATCGCGAGTTGGATCAGCTGAGCAAAAAGCGGAGCGAGAATGGATAAGATAATGCCGACAATGATAATGAAACCGCTTCCCTTTTCATCGCGGTCTCTTCCCCCTCCCCAAAAAGTGGAACGAATGAAAAAGTCTGCAAGGAGTGTTACGAAGCCGACCAAAATAACAACGACCGTTTGTAAAAGAATGTCTTTATTTCCAATATGAGAAAGTTCGTGAGCGATAACTCCTTCCAATTCATTTCGCTCCATCATTCCGAGAAGTCCCGTCGTAACCGCTACGGCGGCATGGTTTTTATCGCGTCCGGTCGCAAATGCGTTCGGCGCGGGATCATCTATCACATACACTTTCGGCATCGGCAAGCCTGCTGTGATGGAAAGATTTTCAACAACATTCCAGAGATCAAAATAAGCGTTGCGGGTTATTTCTTTCGCTCCCGACATGGACAAAACTATTTTGTCTGAAAACCAATAACTGAAGATATTCATGAGAATACTGAAAAAGACAAAACCGTAAAGAATGGCGGGACTTCGGTAATACCAGCTTGCCGCCCAGCCGAGCATCATGATCACGATAAAAAACAATGACATGAGAAGCCATGTTTTGCGGGTATTCGTCTTTTGAAGAGTATAAAGTGTTGCCATAAGTATATGGTATAGTGAAAAACCGAAAAAGAAAAGACCGCCCATTCTAAAAAATCGGACGGTCTTTTCTGTTGAATAATGAATTAAAACTTCACTTCCACCGGTTGTCTGGCGGCTTGTTCGCC
>Ga0172379_10011604_pt1 | contig 10452 bp, 4 predicted proteins | sample GrowelOW334metaG_FD_119756 | JGI IMG/M metagenome (GOLD analysis project Ga0172379, IMG submission 119756) | Groundwater microbial communities from an aquifer near a municipal landfill in Southern Ontario, Canada - Groundwater well OW334 metaG | ecosystem: Environmental > Aquatic > Deep...
CGACGGTCTGTGTGTCGAATGGCGGAGTGTGGTATTGCCCGGTGCCGGTGGCGGATACGACGCTCGGCATACAGGTGACGAAAGACGGATATGTAGCGGATGCGACATCGTTCCTCTTTAGCTCGGACCGAACGGCGGCGACCGACGGCCAGATATCAGCGACGACAGGGGCTGTTAAGACGGCGTTCAAAATCACTTCTATTATGTCCGACGGCAATGTTGATATCACGCTAACGGCGACGGGAGTAGTGACAGGCGACGCGCAGGGAACAACATGCACGCTGAACGCCGGCGCCTGGTATTGTCCGATGCCGGTGGCGAATACGACTCTCGCGATACAGGTTACGAAAGATGGATATGTGCAGGATATTACCTCTTTGAGCTTCAACACGGATCGCGTCGCGAACGCTGATGCGCAGGTGAGCGCAACGACAGGAACCGTGAAAACAGCATACAAGATAACATCAATAATGACGGACGGAAATGTTGACATCACTCTAACGGCGACCGAAGTGAAAACCGGGGATGCGCAGGGAACGACATGCGCGCTTTATTCCGGCGCATGGTATTGTCCCGTGCCGGTGGCGGATACGACGCTCGCAATACAGGTTACAAAAGACGGCTATGTGCAGGACATTGTTTCGTTGGCTTTCACAGGCGACCGCGCGGCGCAGACCAGCGCGCAGGAAACCGCGACAAACGGCGGAACCGTCAAAACAGCATATAGAATCACATCGATCCCGACTGATTCCGGAGTGGATATTGTAGCGACTGCGACGGGAGTCAAGGCGGGCGACGCGCAGGGCACGACATGCGTTTCGAACGCCGGCGCGTGGTACTGTCCTGTGCCGGTTGCCGACACAACGCTTGGAATACAGGCAACGCTTGACGGCTATGTACAGGATGCGACATCGCTGGTGTTCAACACTGACCGAACTGCGGCGACGGACGGCCAGCAGAGCCTGACAACCGGGAGTGTGAAGACGGCGTTTAAAATCACTGCGATAACAACTGATGGAAATGTTGCGATAATCAACACAGGCGAGACGGTGAGCGCCGGCAATGCGCAGGCTACTGTCTGCGTGCTGAACGGCGGCGAGTGGTATTGCCCGGTGCCGGTTGCGGATACGACGCTCGGCATACAGGTGACGAAAGACGGTTATGTGGCGGATGCGACATCGTTCCTCTTTAGCTCGGACCGCACGGCGGCGACCGACGGCCAGATATCAGCGACGACAGGGGCGGTCAAGACAGCGTTCAAAATCACTTCTATTATGTCCGACGGCAATGTTAATATCACGCTTACGGCGACGGGAGTAGTGACCGGCGACGCGCAGGGAACAACGTGCGCGCTGAACGCCGGCGCCTGGTATTGTCCGATGCCGGTGGCGAATACGACGCTCGCGATACAGGTTACGCTGGACGGATATGTTCAGGATATTACATCATTGAGCTTCAACACTGACCGCGTCGCAAACACGGATGCGCAGGTGAGCGCAACGACAGGAACCGTGAAAACGGCATACAAAATATCATCAATAGTATCTGATGGAAACGTTGATATCACAACGACGGCGACAGGAGTGAAGACCGGGGATGCGCAGGGGACGACCTGCTTATTGTATTCCGGCGCATGGTATTGTCCCGTGCCGGTGGCCGATACGACCCTCGCGATACAGGTCACTAAAGACGGGTACGTGCAGGACATAACATCGCTGGCATTCACAGGCGACCGCGCGGCGCAGACCAGCGCGCAGGAAACTGCGACGGCCGGCGCTGTGAAAACAGCATACATGATTGCATCTATAATGACAGACGGCAATGTGGACATTACGGCGACTGCTACGGGCGTGAAGACCGGAAACGCGCAGGGCACGGTCTGCGTTTCAAACGCCGGAGCGTGGTACTGCCCGGCGCCGCTTGCCGACACAACGCTCGCCATACAGGTGACTCTTGACGGGTATGTGCAGGATGTGACATCGCTGGCATTCAACACTGACCGGACTGCGGTGACGGACGGCCAGCAAAGCGCGAAGACCGGAGCTGTGAAGACAGCATATAAAATCACGTCTATACCGGATGAACTTACTCCTGCGACGGAACTGATCAACACCGGCGAAACCGTTAGCGCTGGCGACGCGCACGCGACAGTCTGCGTATTCAACGTTAACGCATGGTATTGTCCCGTGCCGGTCGCAAGCGCAAACCTTGGGGTATATGTTGCCAATAATGGATACATATCAGATCAAACGTCATTGGTTTTTACTTCGGACCGGGCAGCTCAGACAGATTCTCAGGTTGCGGCTACGACGGGCGGAATAAAGTACGCTTTCAAAATTTCAGCGGATGACGAATTGGGCAGCGCTGTAACTTTGACTGATTTGAATTCCGCTTTGACGGGCGCGAACCTAACGGTTATTTCCACGAAAAGCATGTCAGGATTATTATATGTCGCCGGCACGACAACAGGGGTCGGCGATTTTACATTGAGCCGAACCGGTTTTGTAAACAGCACAACAACCGCCGGCACATATCAATATGTAAATACGGCTCAGCAAGCCATAGCATACACCGGCGCTCTAGCTCTGAAATACGGGCTAAAGGTCACCGTTTATGACGAAACCGGAAGGCCGGCTTCGTACTGCACTGCGACGCACAACAATCTGCCGCCGAAATTCGCGGATCAGGGCCCGAACAATAATATCTATTATTTCGACACGGTTGGCGCCGCGAATCTTAAAATAATCAAAGCCGGTTTTCAGACAATCGGCATTATTCCGACAACTAATCTCGTGACGCCGGGCGGCGGCGCGGTCGCGCAAACCGTCATCGAACTTACAGGCAGAACGAGCGGCGATATCGGCACTGTCTTAGGCGGCCAGACCAAAATCGCGAACGGCATTAAGTTCGCGACAAATGTTTTGGTCAAGGTGGCTCACGAAGGCGATCCCACCGGCCTCACGGGACTCGGCAACCTGACGAATTTCTTCTTCGAGGACGCTGTCGGCTCTCGCGTGACGCCTACCATGTTCATTGAAGTCGATCCGTCGAATCAGCCCGGCGCCTATCAATTCAAAGTGCCGACAACGGCGGCTGTCCTGAAGATCAAGGATGTCGATTTCGACAGCGACCCATACGTGGATTTCGATGAGTCCGCGCCTGTCAATCTGGTCGGTCTGACTGATACGACTCTGACTGATTACGGAACTTCGACGCTTAATTTCGCGGTCGATCATATCGCTCTGTCGGCAAACAGCCAATTCGCCGCCGGCGCAAATGATGTAGTTACGATCACTCTGTTCAATAACGACGGCGCGACGATGACAACCGGCATCCACGCAAACACGGAAGTGGAAGTCGAACTCGCCGGCGGTTCGGTAACTCCGCCTACCCAAAAAGATTATTCAGGCGCTTCGTTGACCGCGAATTCTTTCAGAACTTCAGGCGGCTCAAAGTTTATTAAAGGCGGGCTCACAGCCGGTTCGGCGACTGTAACCGTGACTGACAATGTCATCACCGGCGACACGAACAAACTGCTTTTATCGGTGGCCGGCACAAGCGGGATCTGGCCGCAGAAAGCCGCTTCAAACACTGTCGACCTGCCTATCAAAGTAGTTACAGCCGCGCCATCGAAAATTATTGTCATCAATCCTTCGGACCTCTCAACCGACGCGACAGCCACTGTTGTCCTGCAGGTTCAGGACGCACGCGGAAACGTTGTCGCGACAGACACGATATTTCGAGTCACCGTTTCAGGCTCCGCGAGAATAACAGGTTCCACGCCTGCCGGCCAAATCATTCTCCAGTCAGCGGTTAATGATGTGAGAGTTATGGCCGCTAACGGCATTGTCACTCTCAGCGTAAAAGATTCAGTCGCCGAAACAGTGGACATAAATGTGTTCGATGATGTTATGTTCTACGGCTTGAACGATGACTCCACGCAGAACGTGGTCTTCTCCCCGGGCGCCCCGGTTTCAGTTGTGTTTGTCACGCCAGCGCCAACGACGCAGACGGTGACTCAGGCGATAACAGTCGGGGTTCAGATCCGCGATGCGGGCGGCAATGTCGTAACAACAAGCTCCGAGGCGTTCACCGTTAAGGCCCTCGGATCGCCGACTCCATCTCTTTCGACCGCCATGTTCACATCGATAACTGCGCCGGCGACTATTGTTTCAGGCGTGAACACCAACACCGTGGCCGTGCGCGCCGCGAACGGCGTCGTAAGCCTTTCGCTAACAGACAACACCGCCGAGACCGTGATTCTTTCGATCGAAGGAACGACGCTCAATGCATCGTCGCAGACGAGCGTCAGCTTCACTTCCGGCGCCGTCAATAAGCTCGTTATAAAATACAATCCGGCGGACTTGACGCTCATTGCAGGCGGCGCGCCAACGGGATATATCGTTCAAGTGCAGGACGCGCAAGGAAACCCGATAACATTAGCAGCCGACCTCACTGTTAACCTCACGACATCACAGACAACCACGGGCAAGTTCTACGCAACTTCAGCGGGAACTACACCGGTGACTTCAATAACAGTCGCGACCGGGGCCAACAGCAATTATTTTTATTACAGAGATACAAAGGCGACGACTTCATTGACCGGGCAGACACACCTCACAACATCCGGAACAGGAGTCTTTTCTGACGGCATCGACATTAATGTCAATCCGGCGACTCCGGTCACAGGCTACACAGTAGTTACCGCTTCGTCCACGGAACCGGAACAGCCCACCGGAGTCAAAAACCGGCAGACTGTTTCAATCAACGATTCCGACGGACTCCGGACGCTCGTTCTTGTCGATTATCCATATACAAGCGCCGCATCGCAGATTGACCGGATTGTCGCCGATGGATTCACTCGCGGCATTATAAGAATCGAAGCGAAGGACAAATACGGCAACGCAATATCCGGCAAACAGGTGTCGTTCATCACAACCATGGGCGGCGTGACAAAATCAGGACTCATTAATCCTGCCGCCGACATGACGGATACCGACGGGAAAGCGCGCTTCGAGATCACGTCAACGGAAATAGGAGATGTAATAGTAACAGTAAGGATAACTGACGGAAGCGTCATTACATACGGCGAAATGTTCACTGTGCGGTTCAAGCCGGATGACCGTACGCCGCCTGAGATCACCCGCTATTCGAGCGATAAAACGGCGATACTCGACGGCGACTACATCGCCGCCGCCGGTCCGATACGCATTCACGTGTCGATAACAGATCCGGGTTTGAATCCGTCGGGCGTCGACCTCAGTTCGATTCAGGTAAGCGTTAAGAACACCGCCACGAATCAAACTTACAGCGGAACAACGCCTTCCCTGACTGGTTGCGTCGTTGAGTCAAACTGTTTGATCGAGTGGAACCCGCCGACATCATTGCCGGCCGGACCGTATGAAGTTTCGCTGTCCGTGTCGGACCGGAACGCGAACATCCAGACGAAGAAATGGAGCGTGGCGGTCGAAGGCGGCACGGTATTGAGGAACGTCATGGCAGGGCCGGGAGTTTTCGATCCGCGAAACGGCGGATCGATGCAGATCGGATTCCAGTCCCCGCAGGACGGCGCGATAGTGAGGCTTGAGATATTTGACCGCTCCGGCCAAATTATCAACACGCAGATAATGACGGCGCAGGCTGGATACAACGCATTCGACTGGAACGGGCGCGAAAGTTCCGGCGACATTCCCGGCAACGGAATCTATGTTTTCAGAATCACCGCCTCAATCGGCGGGCAGTCGGTTTCTCAAAAAGGTAAATTCGCAATATTTAAAAGATAACTACTACTTATAGGGGCTAAAGAAATTGAAGAGAAAACTCTTACACTGCACGAAGGCGGCGCTGATAGCAGCCGCCTTGTTGGCGTTCCTGCCGGCGGCGGCTTTCACATCATCGCTCAGGACCGACTTTTTCAGCGAGGGCATTTCGGCCCGCTCCTCGGGCATGGGCAACGCCTTCATCGGCGTCGCCGACGACATCAGCTCTCTGTACTGGAACCCCGCAGGGCTTGCGTTGCTTCAAGGCAACACATTCGCCACCACGCGGACGACTCAGGACCTGTTCGAGTTGACGACTCAGACGCTCAGTTACGCCATGCCCGCATGGCGCGGCGCGGCCGGCTTCCATGTTGTCTATTCGTCTTATGGCGAGGGCGTGGCCTGCAGCGGTGATCCGCGCACGGACTGTAACCCTATTCTTGTCGGCGAGGATGACACCGCGTTCTCTTTCTCTTATGGCCGTAAGTGGAGCAAGAACCTTCTGCTCGGCGCGTCGGTGAAAAGCGTCACTCAGAAGATCACGCCTGCCGGCTCTTTGTCAGGCATGGGGATTGATATAGGCGCGCTGATGGATGTCAGCGAAAATATTCGCGCCGGCCTCGTTCTCCAGAACGTCGGCAACCTTAGCCTCGGCGTCGACAATGTGCCTATGAACGTGCGGCTCGGCGCTTCATACAAAGCTCCGCGTTACAAGAATCTGCTGCTCGCATTTTCCTATGAGTCCGCGTTTCAGAACGAATCCACGTTCAACATCGGCGCGGAGTACGCGCTGTCCGAAAATCTGCTGGCGCGGATCGGAAGCGCAGGCGGCAATTTCACCGCAGGGCTCGGCGTAAGGTTCGAAAACCTGCAACTCGACTATGCGTTCAATAGAAACGAGACTCTGGGCGACCAGTCGCGGCTGACTCTCGGATATTATGTAGCACAAAAACAACCTAAACCCAAGGTGAAGGTTGAAGAGAAAAAGCCCGAGGAGCCAAAGACGGAAAAATTGCCGGAGAGAGGCAAACGGCCGACCAAGGTCGAACCTGCCGAACCAGCTAAGGCTGAAACCAAGGCTGAAACGCCGGCGGAAGAAAAGCCGGCCGGCAGGGCAAAAAGAGCCGAGGCAAAGGCGGAGCCGGCGGCGAAGGAAGCTCCTGCGGAGAAACCTGCTGTGGAAAAGAAAGACGAAACCGTCAGCGCCTCACGCTCGATTTCGGAAACGACTCAACCTGAAAGCAAAGCCGCTGCCGCGAGAAAACAGGCCGCCGCAAAAGTGGAGCCGGCAACCGGTATGTCCGCTGAAGGCGCGGGCGCGGTAGCGAGCGGCAGGAAAACTGATCTGCCAACGCTGGAAGACTTGCTCGGCGCCGCTGCCGCTCCGGAGCCGGAACCGGCCACGCCGACCGTTAGACTTAAACCCTCGACTATCGGCGAGGGAGCTTACCAGCTTTCTGAAGAATAATTCGGTACCGGCGACGCCGGACAAAATATGAAATGCAAAAGCCCCGCGCCCAAAAGCGCGGGGCTTTTTTTTATGAGCGTGGATTGCGTCATTGCGATGAAGCCGAAGGCTGACGCGGCAATCCCGATCTCAATTATTATCTACGTGTCCGAGCGCCCTTCGCTCGCAATGACGCTTTTGCGGATTATCCATATCTAATGAAATAATCGAGTTAGCGATGCATGATTGCAGTCTTTACTTTTGCAAACCCGGATTCGTAAATAGGACGCCGAATCCGGAGCAATGTTCATAGCGGCGATCAGGTTCGTTATCGGCGCATTATTTTGTTCATGAACCCAAGTGCTATTCACTTCAAAAATATGCCTTCATCCTCGCATTTAATACACTCTGAGCCATTGCGCCCAAGTCCTAATGGCTGATTTGGGGTAAAACGCGCTGACGCAAAAAGGCGCGACTTATATGCCGCGCCTTTGATATGCATAGGATGCTTTACAGCGGTTCAGATGGGCGACTATTGGTCCGCCTGACTGCCTAACAGATTAGTGTCGGTCACGGTTCCGGGAGCAATGCCGGTGAAGGGAATGCGCATGATTTTTGGCGTGTTCGTTAAGGAGTCGGTAAAGACAACTGAGTTGCCGCTTTCATTCCATTTTGGCGCAGTGTAATATTTCACGCCGGTAGAGACTGCGACCGGATTGCCTGAGGAGAAAATATAAAGATTATTGCAAATGGCTTGAGGCGGTTGTTGGCCGCCATCGCCAGCTTGGCATGCAGAGTCGAATTGGAAAATGATATTTCCGGTTGAACTGGAGTCGGGATTCTTGGCTGAGCAATTGCCGGCGCCTGCGGGACAGGAAGGCGCGCCGACTCCTGTCGGGTTGTAAACAAGCGATTGCGCTCCTGCGGGCAGCGTTAATTTCCACAGATTTGAATAAGTTCCAACTCCCGCGCCGCCTGATGTGTCACGATAAGAAGCGAAAACCAGTCCGCTGTCTCCGGACATCCACGAGGGCGAATCGTCGCGCGCCGCGTGTGTTGTGATCCGCGTCGAAGCGCCGCCGGCGGCCGGCATTGTATAAATGTCATATTGGCCGGGCGCATCGGATGCGTATGCGAGATTCACGCCTGTATGAGACCATGAAAGCGAGCGGTAATGGACGCCGGTCGTTGCAGTCATCGCTGTTTGAGGTCCGGCGCCGGAGCAGGGAGCGCGGTAGATATTCTGGTTGCCCGACGCGTCTTCGCGCACGAAAGCCACTGTTGTCCGGTTCGGAGTTAATGAAACAGAACTCTGAACGATTCCGGGCAGATCGTTGTAGATAACTCTTGCTGAGCCGGGAATCGCAGGGTCGGCGGTGAACGCGCGGCTGTAACCGTTCTGCGGGTCAACCGCTATATAAACGATTGAACAGTATGATTTATTGTCGTAATAAACATTTCTTACGACCTGATAATGAGTTGATCCGTGATAGGCGTCAACAGTTATAACAGTCGGGTTTGACGCGATTGCCACGGCAGACTTGCTGAAGTTGCCAATGGCGTCGACAGCGACCGAAGCGCCGTTCACCGTGACAGTTGCGTCGGCGCTTGTTCGCCCGGTGACCGTCAGAGTGTTTGAGGAGTAAATCTGACCTTCGAATATCGGAGAACTGACAGTGAGGAAGAACCCGCTCGTGGGAGACGCGCTCACGCAGGCGGTTCCGTTCCACGCGCAGCTTGAATTTGCCACGCAAGCTAACTGCGTTGTGTACGAGGCGCATCCTGTCGGCAGCGCCGCGCCGCCGCCTCCTCCTCCACCGCATCCAGCCATAAGGAAGGAAGCCGCTAAAACTGTTAAAACAGCAATGCAAAAGCGGCCGCGTTTTTTTCCTGTCATAAATTTTCCTGTTTCTTGACCAGCCGGTCGAGATTTTTCGCCTTCTCAAGAATGGCGCTCAGGCAATGGAGCGGGATCATGTTCGGGCCGTCCGAGAGAGCTTCGTCGGGTTCGTCATGCGTTTCGAGGAAAATCGCGTCGGTTCCGACCGCGATCGCCGCTCTGATCAGCGGCTCCACGAATTCGCGCTGGCCTCCGCTCGACGTTCCCGCTCCGCCCGGCAACTGAACGCTGTGTGTCGCGTCAAAACACACCGGGTATCCGTACTGCCGGATGATCGGCAGCGACTTGAAATCAACCACGAGATTGTTGTATCCGAAAACCGAGCCTCGCTCGGTGATGATCACTTTTTTATTCCCTGAGATAACGCATTTCTCAATAATGTTGCGCACGTCCCAAGGCGCGAGAAATTGCCCTTTTTTTATATTCACCGGCTTGCCGGATTTCGCGGCCGCGACGATGAGGTCTGTTTGCCGGCATAAGAACGCTGGAATTTGCAGAACATCGAGAACGCCGCCGATCCGGTCGATCTCCTCCGGCGAGTGAACGTCAGTCGTGACCGGCAGGCCAAGCTCACCTCTCACCCTGCTCAACAACCGCTTTCCGGCCTCTATGCCGAGTCCGCGGAATGAGTGTATCGACGAACGGTTCGCCTTGTCGTACGACGCTTTGAAAATGAGAGGAATGCTCAGATCGCGGCAGATGCGCTTAAGCTCGACAGCAATCGAGAAGCATCGGTCTTCTTCCTCGATTACGCACGGGCCGGCTATGAGAACGAAAGGATTTCCGCCGCCTATTGGGATGCCGCTTATGTCGAAACCCGCCATCTGACTGTATGTCTCCATTTATATTGCGCTATTGGATATTATAGGGCGCCGCAGCCTTCCGGAACAGATTTCCCGATAAAGTCAGAATTTCCTCGGCGTGCCCGCCGCCGGCGATGATCGCTATATCCACCCGTAGTATCAGCCAGCGGCAGCGCGGATTGAAATTTCCGGGCAGCCGGGCAGCGTCCTTTTCCGTCGTCACAATATAATCAGCGCCGCAGCGGATCGCTTCGTCCTCGACCCGGCTGAGGTCGCCGACTCCGAACGGGTGGTGGTCGTCGAACCGGAACGCCGGATTTTCTTGCCCTGTGATCCGGGCGACAACGTTCTCAAACGCGGCGGGGTTTCCGATGCCGCTGACGCAGACGAGTTTGCGGCCTATCATATCGCCGGCGCCCGGCGCCTCGCAACATTGCTTATAAGCGACTATCCCCGAAGGCTCGTGCCGCGATTCTATCACAGGCTTTCCGGGAAATTCGCGCGCGATTCTTTCCCGTATCCCCGTAAGGGCGTCTTCGCCCA
>Ga0172379_10011605_pt1 | contig 10452 bp, 10 predicted proteins | sample GrowelOW334metaG_FD_119756 | JGI IMG/M metagenome (GOLD analysis project Ga0172379, IMG submission 119756) | Groundwater microbial communities from an aquifer near a municipal landfill in Southern Ontario, Canada - Groundwater well OW334 metaG | ecosystem: Environmental > Aquatic > Deep...
ACCCCCGCTGCTAGGTTCGTTCGCTTCGCGAACATCACCTATCACCGGGTATCCGAAATGCCTGCCCCTCTGCTTCGCAGAGTGTCAGACACTTCGGATCACCCGCGCGCGTTAGGCGAAATATTGCTCATTATTGACAAAAAGTTAAGATTGGATAAAGATTGTATTAGTTCTCTTAAAATTAAATATTCTTAGGGGGTGTTCGTTCCATATTTTTAACGGGAGGCACTACAATGCGCCGTCGAGAAAGACTTGCGAACTTCGTGACTGGTACGAATCATCAGATCAGAAAGGGCCCCATATATGCCATCATCGGTATCGGCATTTGTGGCCTTGTCATCGCTCTCACTTCGGTGATGCAGAAAATCCTCCTCAATGAAACACACTTCAGTCGAGGGGTGATTGGCCTTTTTCTTTTCATCGCTTCTTATGTGGTACTCTATGATATCGCGGAATCTATCCGCGAAAGAGAAAGAGGGCAAGCATAACGGCCATCGTTCAGTGCCAACCGAGGGAAACATTCGTATTCCCTCACCCCCTAAGAATATTTATTATAAAAAACTCCGCAATACATCAGCTAACACAGCATACGCGGCGAGCCCATAATATAAAAAAATAATAATAAAACCATGACAACTACAATAGAAATTTCCCTATTTTTAGCCAGATTTTGGGGCAGCCTTTTTTTAATTCTCGGCCTGCTGGCCATTGTAGCCAAATTTTTAGGCCGGGTCATAGCCATGACTGAAGATAGGACTATTACTATCTCTACTGGCTATATCACTTTTTTATTGGGACTAACCACCGTGACCTTACACAATCTCTGGGTAGCTGACTGGCGACTGACTATCACTATTTTGGGCTGGACGACGCTACTAAAAGGACTTGAAAAAATTGGCTTTCCTGATCGCGTTAACAGAAAAGCTCAAATGTTCAAAGGTGGACAGATGCTCTGGGGCGGCGTTATATTTCTTATTGGCGCTTGGTTTTTTTGGATGAGTATTTAATCTACAAAAAAATGAAAAAAATACACCAACAATGTCAATCCTGCGGCATGCCACTAAAACAGGACAAAAAAGGCGGTGGCTCAGAAAAAGATGGTACATTAAGTAAAATGTATTGTAGCTCTTGCTATGAAAATGGCGAATTTAAAAAACCAACTATGTCTTTAGAAGAAATGCAAAAACTTGTTGATGATGTTCTAAAAAATGAAATGAAATTTCCTAAAATATTCCGTTGGTTGGCCGTAAGACAGATACCAAAACTTGCCCGATGGAAAAAAAATTAAAAAAATATATCCCCCCTTATCTTTGGAATGGTATAAAACTGGCTAAAACAATGCCAGCTAAAGTTAAATTTCAGCAAGCTCCCCTAGAGCCGGCCTGGCTTGGCCAAGAACAGATAAAAAATTTGCTTGGATCTTTTCCGGAAGTAAAAAAATATAATTATGACGAACAAAGCTGTCGTCAAAGAGGAAATGAGCGAGCACTTTTTTTGGCCAAACTATTTTCAGGTTTACCCAGAGGAAAAACGATCTTAGAATTGGGCTGTGCTGACGCCATGACCTCGGTGGCCCTCAAAGAAAATGGTTTTAATCCGATTGCTCTCGACATTAGGGATCAAAGAATAGATGTGGCTAAAAATAATGATATTCTGTTTGTAAAATCCCCGGCAGAAAAAATTGCTCTCCATGATAATGCCGTAGATGCTGTTTTTTCATATAACGCCATGGAACATTTTGATAATCCTCAAAAAGTTCTGACTGAAATCAATAGAATTCTTAAGCCGGGGGGATATTTTTACGCTGATTTTGATCCTCTGTATTATTCTCCTCGTGGATTGCATGCTTACAGAAAAATAAATATTCCTTATTTACAAATTCTTTTCAAAATTGACGATCTTAAAAAATACGCCGATTTACACCAACTAAACTGGAACGAATTGCCTCTTGTAAATGGCTACACTATTAAAAAATTTAGCTCGCTTTGGAAGCAAGTGGATGATAAATTTGAGATAAAAAGCTATGAGGAAACGCTGGATATATCTGGACTAGACCTGATAAAAAAATACCCCTCTTGTTTTAAAAAAGAAGGAGTAAGTTTCAAAAATTTTATTATTAGCGGTATTAAAATATTACTAATAAAAAAATTATGAAAAAAAATTGGGCACTAGGCTTCTTGGGATTTATGGGTATACAAGGAATACCCGCTGTTTTAAATGGAGAATGGCTACAAGCCATATGGATAGTTTGGTTTGTGTGGTTTATATATTTTATTCCCACGAAAAAATAATTTAAACTAACAAAAAAATATCCTAGTCAGTGGGACTGACTATTCTTTTATATATTAGCAAAATATGTTATAATAATAACGACTTAAAATAAAAGCTAAAATAAAAACTATGGAACCATTTTATCGTAAAATTTTCAGCCAATCGTGGCAACTAATTAAACAAAACTTTCAACTACTCTTTTTTGGACTATTTGCTTCACTGCTAGGATTCAACGAAATCAAGATGGTATTTGATTTTCAAAATGCCACGCCTGATTTCTTGGGATCATGGCTTGTCACTTGGTGGACAAACATCCAAAGATTAGCTGGCAACACTACTATAAACTGGTCGCAGGCCGACAGTTTCATCATGCTGGTTGGTCTGTTTATTATTTTTGCGATTATAGTGATACTGGCTGTTTCTTCCCAAGGCGCCCTAATATACAATGCTTCCAAATTTTTAAAAAATGGCCGAGGCAAAACAAACAATGGACTCGCCGTAGCTTTGGATAAATTTTGGCCACTCTTGGGCATCAACTTAATTAATACTATTCTGGGTTATTTCTTTATTGCCTTCATAATCAGTCCGCTGGTCGAGCTGATAGCCATAAATAGTGGCCTGACTTTTTATTTTCTACTTTCTTTAATTGTCTTTTTCCTCTTGGTACCATTGATAGTCACCCTTTCCTTTGCTACCCGCTTTGGTATGGCCTATATAGTAATCTACAATCAACCGCTTTGGAAAGCCTTCAATAATGGCTGGGAACTATTTAGGGCCAACTGGATAATCACTATTGAGAGTGCCATCACAATATTAATTTTCACTGTAATTTATGTGGCTATAGGCTTAGCCACTCTGGCTTTCATTTTTGCCCCATTCATTGTTTTGGCTATGCTTATGCAAATCAGCCCAATAGTATTTTATATCCTAGTAGTTTTGGGCGCTTTTGTTACGGTAGTAGTCTTTTTGCTAATTACTTCATTTTTTGGCGCCTTTTACAATCTGCTGTGGGCTAATATTTTCTTGCGCCTCAATGGCAAAACACCAAGCTACAGCAAAGTACACCGCCTAGCGCATCGCCACTTGCCAGCCCTAACTAGATAATATTAATATATATATATATATTCCCAATCCATCCATACTCTTACAATAAGTTGGGTGGATTTTTTGGTTGACTTTATGCTCTGGCAAAAGTATAATTTAGAAATATAAGCCAACAAAAATCTATGGACGACCCAAAAAAAGCTGCGCCATTTTCCGACGAGGTGGCACAAAAACTAAGCTCCAAGCTTAGTAATATTGCTATAAAGGAAAAAGAAAATGAAATAGAAAAAAAAGCCACGGCCCTTGGTTTGTCGTATATTAGTTTGGAAAAGTTTCCCATTTCCCAAGAGGCCTTAAAATTGATCAGTGAGGATCAGGCCGAGGCCTTACAAACTATTTGCTTCCTATTTACTGGCGAAGAAATACGCCTCGGCTCCATCAATCCCAACAACCCCCAAGTATCCAATCTAGCCAAAGAGCTGGGCGACAATCACCACGCCCGCGTCAAGGTGTACATGATCTCGGAAAATAGCTGGCAATTGGCTTACAAAATATACGAAAAAATACCAACCATCATTCATCTAGAAGGCATAAATATCACTGAAGATGCTTTAAGCAAATTTGATGAAAAAATAACCAACTTTGATGCTTTGCAAAGCTTAGTCAAAGAAACCAGTCTCACTGAAAGCATTAATTTGATAATTGCGGCCGGCATGAAATTTTTGGCTTCTGATATTCATATTGAAGCTGAAGAAAATGATGTTAAGGTTCGCTTCCGTATTGATGGTACCCTGTACACTGCCCTATCTATGCCCAAAGAAGCCAATGAAAAAATAAACTCCCGCATCAAGTTGCTAGCTAGTTTGAAATTGAACACTGGTGGCAAACCACAAGATGGCCGTTTTACAATTTCTTTGACCAAAGACAAGGTGGATGTCCGCGTATCCATCATCCCTTCGGCTTATGGTGAAAGCATAGTAATGCGTTTGCTTCGGGCCTCTAGCGCTGGGCTACAATTTGATGAATTGGGCTTGAAGGGTAAGGCCTATAATGACCTACAAAAACAAATGAGCAAACCCAATGGCATGCTGATTGCCACTGGTCCGACTGGCTCAGGTAAAACCACCACCCTTTACGCAATCTTAAACAAACTCAATAGACCAGAAACAAAAATAATTACCCTAGAAGACCCCATAGAATACAAACTAGCTGGCATCATCCAAAGTCAGGTAGAAAACAAGTCGAACACTGACGCTAAATCGGAAATAGAAAAAAGTACCCGCTATACTTTTGCTCGCGGTTTGCGAGCCATATTGCGCCAAGATCCTGACGTGGTGATGGTTGGCGAAATCCGCGACTTAGAAACCGCCGACGTGGCTATCAATGCCGCTTTGACCGGACACTTGATGCTCAGCACCATGCATACCAACTCGGCAGCCGCTACTATTCCCCGCTTGCTGGCTATGGGCGTACAGTCATTTTTACTAACTCCGGCACTGGATGCCATCATTGGCCAGCGTCTAGTCAGACGCCTCTGTCCCTACTGCAAAGTTGAGGATGATACCATAGATACTGCTACCACCACCGAAATACTAAACACCCTAAATAATATTGCCCCCGAATCTGGTCACGCTGTCGCTGATATAAACAACCTAAAATTTTTCAAAGCCAAGGGCTGCGACCAGTGTCATAGTCTTGGCTACAAAGGCCGGGTAGGTATTTATGAAATATTTATGATGACCCCGGAAATAGAAAAATTAATCCTGGCTGGTAATGTCTCGGAATATGAAATTGAAAAAGTGGCCGTCAAAAATGGCATGATCACTATGTTGCAAGATGGCCTACTCAAAGCCCTCGAGGGCATCACTTCAGTACAAGAAGTATTTAGTAAAGTAAAAGATTAAAATAATTGATATAAAAATAGCCCCAAATTATGGGGCTATTTTTTTCTTGGCTTGCGCTAATTTTTTTCTAGTTTCATCCACTATTTGTCGCGGAGCATTTTCAGTAAAAGCTTTATTGGCCAACTTGGCCTCCAAATCAGTGATATATTTTTTCATGCTCTCAAGCTCCTGCTCTTTGAGTGGCTTATGTAGATTGATAATAAAATAACCGTGACTAGTGTTGAACTTCACGCCATCAATAACACTGTTCTGCAAAGTAACGCCAGCCAGATAAGCAGCTGTTAATTTTGACTCCTTGATCAAAAAATCATTTTCAATATAGCAATCAGGTTTGTCAGCACCACGCATTTTGTTCTCAGCTTTGAGGTTTCTAATCATGGCCACTAGCTCCATGAGCTCAGCAAAGGCCTTGATGGCTTCCTGATCTTGATTACCGACTTTTGGCCAATGCTCAACTATCATCAGGTGCGGGGCTTCAAATTGCTTCCAAATCTGTTCAGTAACAAATGGCGTAAAAGGATGCCATAAAATTAATAAGCGCTCCAAGATATACAATAAAATTTCATCTTTATTTTTTTCAAACTTGGCTAATTCCAAATACCAGTCCGCTAATTTTGACCAAGTAAATTCGTACAATTTTTCACCAGCGCTTGATAAATCATATCTGTGAAAATTGCTAGTAATCTGTTCTACCAAGTCATTATACTCTGACAAAATCCAAGCATCGGCTAATGTTTTTGGTTTTGGTTCACTTTCTATTCTTTTTATTTTTTCAACTGAAGAAAAAATAAAGCGAGAAATATTCCAAAGTTTATTAACAAAATTGCGATAGCCAGCTATCTTCTCTTCGTAAATACGAAAGTCATTTCCCGGAGCAGTGCCAATGATGGTAGACAAACGCAGAGCATCAGCACCAAATTTATCAATCATCTCAATCGGATCCAGGCCATTACCCAAAGACTTGCTCATTTTCTTTCCTTCTTTGTCGCGCACCATGCCATGCAAATATACCAAAGCAAAGGGCTTGTCGTTCAATAAATACTCGGTCATCAAAATCATCCTAGCCACCCAAAAAAATATAATATCATAACCAGTTTCCATCAACACAGTTGGATGATAAAGTTGCAGATCTTTGCTGTTGTCTGGCCAGCCCAAAGTAGAAAAAGTCCATAAGGCGGAAGAAAACCAAGTGTCTAAAGTGTCTTGATCTTGAGTGATATCTTTACCATTGGCCTTGGTCTTGGCTTCAGCTTCATCGTGAGCGACAATTATCTGCTGATCAGCAGTGTACCAGATAGGAATACGATGCCCCCACCACAGTTGCCTAGAAATACACCAGTCATGCAAATTTTCCATCCAATGAAAATATGTTTTTTCAAAGCGATGTGGCATGATTCTAATGTCTTTGTGCTTGATCACTTCAACAGCCAGCTCTTTGAGACTCTTGTCTCGATGGGGAATCTTTTTATCAACCGCTACAAACCACTGCTCAGAAGTCAATGGCTCAATTGGTGTTTGGCAACGATAACAAATTGATAAATTATTGACTATGTCCTCTATTTTTTCAATTTGACCTACTGCCTGTAAATCAGCTACAAAATTATTTCTGGCCTCAATAGTAGTTTGGCCAGCGTATTTACCACCACTGACTAATATCTTCCCCTGTTCATCAATAAGTTTGATGATTTCTAAACCATACTTAGTGGCAAAATCATAATCAACCATGCTGTGGCCTGGAGTGACACCAATAACGCCCGAACCAAACTTGGGATCAACGCTAGAATCTGCAAAAACTTTTACTTTTATTTTATGGCCAGCCAAATCTATGTCTAAACTTTGACCAATATATTTTTGGTATCTAGAATCATCTGGGTGCACAGCCACACCAGTATCAGCCAGCTTAGTTTCTGGCCTAGTAGTGGCCACCACAAAAGGACCGTACTTTATATAATACAATTTACCTTGCTGTTCCTCATATTCAACTTCATCATCAGCCAAAGTCGAAGTACAGCGCGGACACCAATTCACTATGCGATGACCACGGTAGATCAAGCCGTCATTGTACATCCTGATAAAGGCCTCGTTGACTGCTCGAGATAGGCCATCATCAAAAGTATAGCGCTCCCGCGACCAGTCACAGCTTGAGCCCATTCGCCTGATTTGCTCCCGAATAGTACCCTGGGAGTCAGCCACATATTGCTTTACTCGCTCTAAAAATTTGTCCCTGCCCAAAGTGTGCCGATCAGTGCCTTCGGTGGCTAATATTTTTTCCACTTTAGTCTGAGTGGCAATGGAAGCATGGTCAGTGCCGGGTAGCCACAAAGCTTTGTAACCCTGCAAACGTTTGTAGCGAATTACAGCATCTTCAATGGCTAGTCCAGCGGCATGTCCGATGTGCAAAATACCCGTGGCATTGGGCGGTGGCATAGAAATAGTAAAAGCCGGTCCATCAGTGCGTAAATTGTCAGGATTAAAAAAACCACTATCCAGCCACAGTTGATAAATTTCTTTCTCGTGCTGAGCTGGCTCGTAAGTTTTTGGTAAATCAATTTTTTTATCTAAATCATTCATATTTTAACTAACACGCACTCGCCTAGTTTGACCTTCAATATAGTCAATATTAATATTTATGGTGTTTTTTGGCAAATTAGCAAGGCGATCAGCCCACTCAATAACCACAACATTTTCTGGATCATCAAGATAGTCGGCCAAACCAATTTCGGCTAGATCTTCGGTCTTTTCCAAGCGGTAGCAATCGACATGAACCAATCTTTTTATTTTCTGATGTTGAGTTTGATATATTTTCATCAGCACAAAAGTAGGACTAGTAATATTGTCTTCTATACCCAAAGCTTTAGCCAGTCCTTTGACAAAAACTGTTTTGCCAGCGCCCAAATTTCCGATCAGCGCCAATACTTCACCGCCCTGCAGTTTCTGCACCAAACTTTGAGCAATTTTTTCTGTTTCGATCTGACTTTTTGATATATATTCTTTCACCCCGTTAGAAATTAATAATTATTGTGCTTTTATCCCGTAAGTAATTAGGTGTCCTAATTTCTAACGGGGTTCATTTTATATTAGGTAATTTATCCTTGTATTTAGCTAATTATACAACACTAAGCTCAATACTTCAAAAAATTATTTTTCAACTAATTGCCAATTAGCTAGTGGCTCGAGTTTATAAGCTTTTTCACCTAAAAAAACTTTGGCTTGCTTATTTTTTATCTGATAATAAGCAGCTGCACCAATCATAGCCGCATTGTCTCCGGTAAACTTTAGATCGGGCGGAAAAAATGGCAAAGCCAGTTTATCGGCTTCTTTTTTCAAATTTTGTTTAAGAAAAGTATTGGCTGAAACACCGCCCGCCAGCATAATGGATTTGGCCTTATATTTTTTGGCAGCTAAAAATGTTTTTTTAACCAAAACTTCAGTAACTGCCAATTGAAAGCCCGCGCAAATGTCGGCCACATCTTGCTGGTTTATTTTTTGCTTTTTTTCCATAAAATATAGTATGGCGGTTTTCAATCCTGACAAACTAAAATCAAAATTATGACTGTTGATCATGGGTCTAGGAAAATCATACTTATGGGCATTGCCCACTGTAGCCAACTTGCTAACAATCGGACCACCCGGATAGCCCAAACCCAAAAGTTTGGCCACTTTATCAAAGGCCTCACCAACTGCATCATCAAGCGTCCGACCCAATAATTGATACTGGCCGTGACCGGTCATTAATATCAGCTCGGTGTGTCCACCAGAAACCACGGCAATGACACTGGGAAAATATTTTTTAGCATCGGCCTGCAATTCTTTGTGCGTCAACCAATTGGAATAGATATGTCCTTCTAGATGATTGACTGGCACTAGGGGCTTATTACTGGCCAAGCTCAAGGCCTTGGCCGTAGCCACGCCCAAAACCAAAGAAGTCACTAGACCCGGTCCTTGAGTAAAGGCAAGGTAGTCAATTTTTTTTAACTTGTTTTTGCCCAAAGCATGATCAAGTAAGGGTATGATGGTTTCTAGGTGTTTTCTAGAGGCCACTTCCGGCACCACCCCACCATATTTTTTATGAATATTGACTTGCGAATAGACCAAATTTTTTTCTAAATACAAAAAACCCCTTTGCTCGCCCAACACGGCCAGGGCTGTTTCATCACAGGATGTTTCAATAGCTAAAATCTTCATAATACAATTATAGCAGATATATTATTTTAAGATAAAAAGCCCCCCATGTCAATGACGCTTAACTGTTTTACTTTTTGCTAAAATACGATAAACTCTAGCTATGCCCCGCCATAAATTAAAAAAATTTATTGAACTAAAGACCTTCCAAAATGTCTTGCAAATTGGCGATCTTGATATTAATAAAAAAATTAAAAAATTTATTGGCAAAGAAAATAAAATAATTTTAGAACTGGGTTGTGGGAAGGGAGAGTATAGTGTGGCCTTAGCCGAAAAAAATCCTCACAATAAATATGTTGGCCTGGATATCCAGGGCGAAAGATTGTGGCATGGCGCTAGATTGGCTTTGGATAAAAATTTAGCAAACATAATTTTTATCCGTTTCCAAGCTGAACATCTTAATAAAATTTTTTCCAAACACTCTGTTGATGAAATCTGGCTGACTTTCCCTGATCCTTACCCCCGAAAAAAACAAGCCAAAAAAAGATTGGTCTCTCCACAATTTTTAAAAATTTATAAAAGCTTGTTAAAAGATAATGGTTTAGTGCATTTAAAAACCGATGACAAAAAATTATTTAACTTTGCTATTGCTTCGTCCAAAATTGAGGGGTTTAAAATAAATAAAAAAATAATTGATATCTATAAACACAAAAAAATTAGCCCTGATTTAATGATAAAAACCTATTTTGAAGAAAAGCACTTAAAGGCAAAGAAAAAAATCTACTATCTTAAAATAGAAAAATAATTAATAAGACGCAGAGAACCCGCCGACCCCTATACTGTCATTCCCGCGAAGGCGGGAATCTACCATTATCATACCAATGGCAAATCAATGGTAGATCCCGGATCAAGTCCGGGATGACAACGGGGGCCGGCGGTTTTTTAATAAGGGGATTTAAAAACGGCCTAAATGTGGCCTTTTCTTAGTACGCAAAAGAATCAAGAGCTTGGAATCAGCTGGACAGGTACTAGGTAGTTAATACCCATGTGCGTACGCTCATTGTTGTAATAACTTAAATACTTAATTAAAGCTTCTTGTAAGCTAACAAGA
>Ga0172379_10011606_pt1 | contig 10451 bp, 3 predicted proteins | sample GrowelOW334metaG_FD_119756 | JGI IMG/M metagenome (GOLD analysis project Ga0172379, IMG submission 119756) | Groundwater microbial communities from an aquifer near a municipal landfill in Southern Ontario, Canada - Groundwater well OW334 metaG | ecosystem: Environmental > Aquatic > Deep...
ATTTGGCGTCTTCACCGGCGGCGCCGATCCGGCCAACGGCACTTGGGTTTATTTGACTTCAAAAATTTCGACCGACTGGTCAACCAGTAGTATTTATGTCCTAACTTTTGACTCGACCAACGGCAAGATCTATCTCGGCGGCGATTCCGGCAGATTCGGCGTCTTCACCGGCGGCGCCGATCCGGCCAATGGGACTTGGGTTTATTTGACTTCAAAGATTTCGGCTGACTGGTCTACAAGTATCGTCTATGCTCTTGCTTTTGACTCGACCAACGGCAAGATCTATCTCGGCGGCGCAAGTGGTAAATTTGGCGTCCTCACCGGCGGCGCTGATCCGGCCAATGGGACTTGGGTTTATCTTTCCTCTAATGTTGTAGAGAAATTTGTCGGATATGAAATTAAAGCTAGCGTCACTGACACAACAAATAATATTATTTATCTCGGCGGCGTAAGCGGCAAATTTGCGGCCTATAAAATATCAGATGGCACTACGGTAAATTTGACTGCAAAAATATCAGCCAACTGGGGGACGGCCTCAATCTATGCTCTTGCTTTTGACTCGACCAACAGTAAAGTTTATCTCGGTGGCGGTGGTACCGGCGCTGCCAATTTAGGAGTCTTCACTGGCGGCGCCGATCCGACCAATGGGACTTGGGCTTATCTGACCACCCAACTTGCCACCCCCGATTTTGATGGTGCAAGTTATTGGTCAACAAACATTATTTATACTCTCGCGTTTGACTACACTAATGGTTATGTCTATCTTGGTGGCGCCGCCGGCAAATTTGGTGCTGTGCAGGCAACCGCTACTCCCGGAAGTGTTACTACTTGGACATATCTGACCACCCAGCTTACTTCACCGAGTTTTGCCAGTTCTTGGTCAACAAATCAAGTATATGCTCTAACCTTTGACTCAACCAATAGTAAGATCTATCTTGGTGGCAATGGCGGCAAATTTGGCACTGTCCAAGCTACGGCTACTCCCGGAGACGTAACCGGCTGGACTTACTTAACCACCCAACTTGCCACTCCCGATTTTGATGGTGCCAGTTATTGGACAAATTCTCCTATTTATGCTCTCGCGTTTGACTACACTAATGGCTATATCTACCTTGGTGGCGCTAGCGGCAAATTTGGCACTGTCCAAGCTACGGCTACTCCCGGAGACGTAACCGGCTGGACTTACTTAACCACCCAACTTGCCACTCCCGATTTTGATAATGCCAGTTATTGGTCAACGTCCACTATTTATTCATTAGTTTTTGCCGGGGGCAAGATATTTCTTGGTGGCGCAAGTGGTAAATTTGGCGTCTTCACTGGCGGCGCAACCCCGGGCAGTGTAACCACTTGGAATTACCTTTATTCAAACATCTCAAATATCAATGGCATAAATCAGATTAATACTCTAATTTACGTCGGTTCAGTGGCGACCATATATATCGGTTCAGCGACCGGTAATTTCAATTCCTTCCTCATCGGTTATACTTCAGACAAAAACGGCTTCTCGCTGGCAGTAGACAATACTGCCCAGCCAATCTCAAAGGCGACTTTAACTGCTACTGATTCTAAACCTACAAATACAGCTATCAACTATTATCTTTCCAGTGATGGTGGTGTGAACTGGAGTGCTGTTAGTTCTGGTGTTGAACACACCTTTGCTGCTGCTGGCTCCGATCTACGCTGGAAGGCCAACATGACTACGACTGACGCCTCTGTTACACCGGAATTGACCATCGTCGCCATTAGCTACAATTACTTTACAGCCAACAGCGGCACAATGAGTCTGATCTATGATGCGTCGCAAGCTGTCGTCCCGACGCAATTGTCGTGGAATCACACTTTGCCGACCAATACGACGCTGACCTTCAAGGTTCGCTCGGCCACCAGTAGTGGCGGCTTGAGCGCGGCGACCTGGTCCGATACCGTCAGCGCCGGAGCGAGCCCAGTCAACTTGAAGACGATCAATGTCGGCGGCACGGCTGGCGTGGCTGAAAATCAATTTTCTGAGGTCTATATTACTATGGCCACCTCGGACGGTTTAGACACTCCTGTCTTGGCCGACCTGACCGAACAGTATGTCATCAACGCCGCGCCGGAGCTCCAAACCTTGACGGCGACACAGACGACGGACGGGACGAAGATCGTCAATATTAATTATCAGATGAAAGACTCCGACAGCTCACTCAACCCCTACAATCAGGATCAGGTATCTGTCGCTTTTCAGTACTCCCTTGATTCGGGTGGAACATGGGAGAATTGTACCACTGTGACCAACACTGGATTACAAGATGTGAACACTGACAACACCTGGGCAACTTTGACCGCCGCTTGGAATGTAGGGACTGACTTAACTGAGAGTTACTACAATGGCACTGTCCAGATTCGCATTAATGCCGATGACAATGAGCAGGCTCACAATACGGCTAGCCTCGATTCGACCAGCCTCTCTGTTGACACAACCGATCCGGTGATCAATGCCATTAGTGGCGGCGGTACCGGTCTGAAAGTCAATGATGGTGGCAGTTGGACGAACAGCGCCACTGTCGATCTGACTCTCTCTGCCACTGACGACACGACCAAATACATGGAAGTTCGCAACGATACCAGCTATACCGGCACCAAAGAAGCCTACTCGACTTCTAAAGCCGACTGGGCTTTGTCTGCTACCGATGGCGCCAAAACGGTCTTTGTTCGCTTCTATGATGCCTTTGGCAACTCTACCGACGCTAGCTTCAACATCCTTTTGGATACGACCGCATCGGCGACGCCGACTGGCTTTCAGCTCTTTGACGCTTCTGATTATCAGGAGCAAGTTTACTCAATAATTGCCGCTTGGACTCCAATTTCTGATCCGGGAGACTTCTCGAGCTACACTCTCGAGCGCAAGACCGATATTGAGGCTGATTGGTCTACCCTAGCCACCTTTACCAACATCGCCTCCGATATATATAATGACAAGGTTTTGAATAGCGCCAGGACGTATTCCTACCGTTTCCGAGCGACTGATATTCATACGAACGGCTCGCCTTACACTGAGATCGTATCATTACAACCGGTCGGTACCGACACAATCCCGCCGGCTATTACCGGTCCGGGTCCGACCACATCTACATCTGACATTACAGCAACCATCTCATGGATAACTGACAAACCGTCTGATTCGTATGTGGAATTTGGCGCAACGACGGACTATGGCACGATCCAGGGAGGCGATACCCTCACTCTCAACCATTCCGTCGACCTGATCGGACTCACACCTTCAACTACTTACCAATTTCGAGTCAAGTCGCGTGATGCCTCAAGCAATCGCGTCACTTCAACCAACGGCAACTTCACAACCCAAGCTACTCCTGACACTGAAGCACCCGTTATCGTCTCCAACACTGCTCCGACCGGCACGACGGGGGATAGCGCCACTGTCACTGTCTATGCCACCGACAACATCGGCGTGACCAGTACCGAGATCTCCGTCAATTCCGGAGATTGGACAACCATGACTTCGGCCGTTGGCAACAAATACACCTACGCCGTGGCTGTGCCATCAGGCTCGGTATCAACCATCCACTACCGTGTCCGAGCCTCCGATGCCGCCGATCACACCACGACTGATGACAGTAAGGATATCACAGTCTCTGACAACGATGTGCCCATTATCAGTGCCAATACCACCGGCACGGCGACGACCGGTGATACTCTGGCCATTACTGTCTCAGCCTCTGATAATCTCGCTATTACGACGGCAGAGATTAGCTTCGACAACGGCAACAGCTGGACTGATCTGGCCAATCCCTCAACCGACACTTACACCTATAGCTACACTGTCCCTGCCAGTGCCACCACTGTCAATTATCAAGTTAAGTTTATTGACGCGGCCGCCAATACGACGACTGACTCCAAGAGTGTCAGTGTTTCTGACAATGACGCGCCCGCGATCATTTCCAATACGACCTCTGACGCCACGACCGGCGATTCACTGACCGTCACTGTCTTTGCTTCTGATAACATCGCTGTCTCGACGGCCGAGATCAGCTGGAATGCCGGCTCGTCCTGGTCTGACCTGACCTCTGCCGGCAGCGGCTCCTACACCTACAGCTATACCGTGCCGACGACTGCTACATCCCTGACCTATTCAATTAAACTCAAAGATGCCATCAACAATGAGACGACGGCCGATCGGACTATCACTGTCACCGACACCATCCCGCCCGTCATCACCAGTGCCTCACCGACTGTTACTGCTGTTGATGTCAGTGCCACCATAGCTTGGACGACTGATAAGAATGCCGACTCCTACATTGAATTCGGCACGACTTCTGACTATGGCCATCAGCAGGGGCAAGACGATGCTGTCCTATATCACTCTGTCGAGCTAGTTGGCCTCAATCCGATCACGACCTACCACTATCGGGTCAAGTCCAAATCAGTTACCGGCAACCAGACTGTCAGTACCGACTACACCTTCACGACGACTCTGCCGGTCGAATCTGAGGACAGTCCACAGATCACCGGCTCGACCGCCCAAAAGCCGGGCGCGGATCCTGAAGAGGTGACAATCATCTGGACGACCGACCGCTATACCTCAAGCCAGGTTTTTTATGGCACGGACAGCGCTGTCCTTGACCAGCAGACGACCAAGGATATCATCCTCAACAGGACCCACACTGTCGGTATCACTCACTTGAAGCCCAACACGAAGTATTACTACAAAGCTTACTCCGAGGATACCTATAGCAATGAGGTTTGGGGTGAGCTCAAGTACTTTATCACTGCCACTTCAGGGCTCGAGACGCCGACTATCACCGCGGTCAAGGCGACCGACCTGACCCTCTCATCCGCCATCATCTCCTGGAACACGACGACAGTGGCGACCTCTATCGTCGAGGTCGGCCTAGCCGCCGGCACCTATGACACGACGATTGAAGATCAATCACTTGGTTCGACGACCAATCACCTGGTCAGATTGTCTGGTCTAACCAACGGTGCTACTTACCACTTCCGAGTTCTCGGTAGGGGCTCAGATCAACATTACACTGCTTCCGATGACTATACCTTCGCCACGATCCCCCTGCCGGTCATCTCCGACATCAAAGTCAGCAATGTCGCTTCAGACGGAGCAACAATCAGTTGGCGGACCAATATCGATGTCGCCGGTACAATCGTCTTCGGGACGGATAAGCTTGATCAGACTCAGGGCGATGCCATCGCGGCCAAGGATCATTCGCTCACTTTGCGCGCCCTGAAACCGGCAGTGAAGTATCAATTTAGCATCAAAGCCTCGGACTTTTTTGGTGATACTGTCATCTCTGACCCGCAATCATTTACCACCATCGTCGACACTACTCCGCCAATTATCAAGGATATGAAATCTGAGGTCTCAATCATCACCGATCAGGCCGGCAGTACCTCAGCCCAAGCGATCATCTCCTGGAGTACTGACGAGCCGGCGACGAGCCAGATTCGCTACGCTATGGGAGTAGCCGCCGGTGATGATTATCCGTTATCGACGACTGAAGATACCAACTTAACCACCTCCCATATACTTATTATTACTAATTTGAAATCTTCTTCCACCTACCATCTCAAGTTAATATCAAAAGATGGTTCGGGCAACATTGCTGCTTCCGATGACTATACTGTCTTGACCCTAAATCAGCAAAAATCCCTTCTGCAGTACGTCATTCAGATATTGGAGGAGAAATTTTCCTGGATCAAAGGATTAAACATGTTTAAGTGAGAGTAGTTTGGCAGAGTTGTTATGAAGTAAGAGGATGAATTTATCACTACCCCGTTAATCAAAATTGAAGAGATCAAGAAAAGCTTCGGCAAAGGTGATGCCGCGGTCTCGGTTTTAAATGGAATTAGTCTGGAGATTTACTCCGGTGAATTTGTCATCTTTTATGGTCCGAGCGGCTGCGGTAAATCAACCTTGCTCAATTGTATTGCCGGTCTGGAAGTGCCAGATTCGGGTAAAATCGTAGTTCGTGGCGAGGATTTGTCGAAACTCAATAAGTCCGGCCTGGCCGAATACCGCAACAAAAAGATCGGCATGATTTTCCAGCAATTCAACGTCTTGAAATCTTTCACAGTGCTAAACAATATCGCCCTGCCTCAGACCTTTACCGGTATCTCTTATCGTCGCCGGGTCGCCAGAGCTCACAAATTGTTATCGATGTTTGGGCTGGACAAGATTGCTGATCGCCTGCCGACAGAGATTTCCGGTGGTCAACAGCAGCGTGTCGCCATCGCCCGGGCGCTGGTCAATAATCCCTGGATCTTGATCGTTGACGAACCGACCGGCAGTCTCGATTCCAAGGCGTCAGAGGAAGTAATGGATTTGATCGAGAAGCTCAATTCCAAGTCGCGGCGGACGATTATTCTCGTCACTCACAATCCGGAACAGCTCAAATACGCCCATCGGATTTTTCATATGAAGGATGGTTTGATCACAAAAGAAGAAAGGAAAAAAGCGGTTCATGGTCTGAGTGATGACGAGCCCGGGGAGGTGGAATTGTGAGTGAAAAGTTAAAAGTATAAAGTTAAAAGTTTATAAAGTTTAAAGTTAAAAGCATATTTGTAATCTTTTGGACATTTTCATGAAATTTATCGATATCTTACGAGTGGCTTTTTCCACTTTTGTCAACAACAAGATGAGGACGGTTTTGACGATTCTTGGCGTTTCAATCGGTATTTCGATGATCATCTTATTGGTTTCCATCGGCTATGGTTTGCAGCAGGTGACAATAGGCGAAGTCAAGTCGATCAAAGCACTGACCACTTATGATGTCACGACCGGCAATTCCTCAATTTTAGCCTTAAATCAGGATGCGATTGATAAAATTAAAAAAATTGATCACGTTGTCTCGGTGACGAGGCTTCTCTCGATGTCCGGTCAGATTGACTACAAGGGAAAAAAAACCGACATTTTGGTCAACGATGCTCCAGCCGAATACGTCGACCTGACTTCGCCGAAGATGACTGTCGGCGTGCCATATATGAACAATGCCGAGATGCGAGTGATGATTACAAATGTTGTTGCCAATGCTTTCAATATCAAGCCGGCCGATATTATCGGCGAGGAGGTGACACTTAATTTTTATGTGCCAAATCCGGCCAATGATAAAGCGCCGATGTCAATCGAGCAGAAATATACCGTTTCCGGCGTCATCAGTGATGATTCGGCTTCTTATCTCTTCTTGCCACCTGAAACTGTCTCCCTGCCAGTGGGGATCAATTTTAATGCTCTCAAAGTCAAGGTCGCTACGAGCGAACAGATGGCGGCGGTCAAGGCCGAATTGATGAAAATGGGCTACACGACCAGCTCGATCGGTGAAACCATAAATCAGATCGACAAGATTTTTCGTTACGCCCAGGTTGTTCTCTTTATCTTCGGCATTGTTGCCTTGGTCGTTGCTTCGATCGGCATGTTCAATACGCTGACGATTTCATTGCTCGAACGAACCAAGGAGATTGGCATCATGAAGGCACTTGGCGCCAAGGACAAATCGATCTACACAATCTTTCTGACTGAATCGACGATCATCGCTTTCTTCGGTGGGCTAGTCGGGATTTTCTCCGCCTTTGTTCTCGGTTACGGCTTAAATATTTTCGTCACGATCCTGGCCCAGCGGGCCGGTGGTGAAGCGGTCGCGATCTTTCAGCCGCCAACGCTGTTTATCTTACTGATTTTTACTTTCTCGTTGCTAGTCGGTCTCGGTACCGGACTCTACCCGGCCAGGCGAGCGGCTCGGCTCAATCCGCTTGATGCGCTGAGGTATGAATAAGCAGGTAAGCAGTAGCAGGAAGCTGGTAAGTTCTAAGTCGAATTCGAAGCATTCAATGGCTCGCAATGACGATAGATGGTTGTTATAATCGGATAGTGGAAAACGAACTCTTGCAAAATTTGAATCCGGAACAAAAGAGGGCAGTTTTGGCGACCGAAGGTCCTGTGCTGGTCCTTGCGGGAGCGGGCAGTGGCAAGACCAAGGCGCTGACGCATCGGATCGCTTATCTGATCAAAGAAAAAAAGGTTTCGCCATACAATATTTTGGCGGTGACTTTTACGAATAAAGCGGCTGCAGAGATAGCTTCGCGAGTCGCGAAGCTACTCGGAAGTTCTAAATCCGAATTTCTAATTCCTGCCTCGCCGGCAGGCGGGTCTAATCAAATCCCAAATCCCAATGACCAAATTTACAAACTGCCCTGGGCGGGGACTTTCCACTCCGTCTGTGTCAGAATCTTGAGACGGGAGGCGGATTTTATCGGCTACGCGCGGAGTTTCACCATTGCCGACAGCAACGATCAGATCTCAATAATTAAACGTATAATGCGGGACTTAGAGATTAATCCGAAAAACTTTAATCCAAGTTCAATTCAATATTTTATCTCCGGTGCCAAAAACGAACTGATTGATGCAGGTGAATACAAAAAATATATTAATTCTCCTTTTGAAAAAGTGACAGCGCGAGTTTATGAGCGTTATCAAAAATATCTGCGTGAAACAAATCTGATGGATTTTGATGATTTGATTATGAATTGCGTTAAATTATTTCAAAATAATCCGGCCATACTCGAAAAGTATCAAAAAATATTTAAATATATTTTGATCGATGAATATCAGGATACAAATCAGGCCCAATATGTTTGGGTCAAATTACTGGCTGAAAAGTATAAAAATATTATGGTTGTGGGCGACGATTTCCAGAGTATCTACAGTTGGCGTGGGGCGAATTTCCGCAACATTTTAAATTTCGAGAAAGACTACAAAGATGCCAAGGTGATCAAGCTGGAACAAAATTATCGCTCGACCAAGACTATTTTGACAGCGGCCAACGATGTCATCAAATTTAATAAAAACAAGACCGACAAGAAGCTTTGGACTCAAAATTCTGAAGGCATGCCGATCACGGTTTATCAAGCCTTGAACGAGAAAGATGAGGCGGAGTTCGTAAGTATGGAAATACGAAGCTTGATTAGAAATTATTCTTCGAGCGATGGTCTTGGAGTCGAGAAGTTCTCGACCCCACTACGCACGAGCTACGAGGGGCAGGCAAGCTCGAACAGTAATTATTCAGACATTGCAGTATTGTACCGCACCAATGCTCAGTCGCGAGCAGTCGAAGAAGCTTTTCTTCGTTTCAAAATTCCGTACAAAATAGTCGGCGGTTTCCGTTTCTATGAACGCAAAGAAATCAAAGATGTTATTGCCTTTTTGAGATTGATTTATAATCCAAGTGATTTTGAGGCATTTGATCGTGCGGTAAGTGCCGTGTCACGGGGAATTGGCGAGAAAACCGTTGCCAAATTGCGAGAATTACCAAATTATCAGGTGTTTTCATCCGCTGTCATTTCGACCGAAGTGGAGAAATCTGACACGGAGTGTCACCCTGAGCCTGTCGAAGGGTCTCTTCAAGACAAGATTTCTCGACAAGCTCGAGATGACAAATCAATCGGGGAACAATGGAACAATTTGTCGGCAAAAGTTCAGCAATTTTACCAATCGCTTTTTGATTTTTACCAGATGTCGTTGACCTTACCTTTAGACCAATTAATTTTGACGATTGCCGAAAAATCCGGCTACAAAAAATATTTGCTTGACGGCACCGCCGAGGGCGAGGGGAGATGGGAAAACATATTGGAGCTTTCGACCGTCGCAGCGCAGGTCGAAGCTCGGACACACTCTGTCGCTCCAATGAACGATCCCTCCCCTCTGCGAGGGGAGGCTAGGTGGGGTGAAAATAATCGAGAAATTGAGAATTTTGATCTTGTTTCACCACCCCCAGCCCCTCCTCGAAGAGGAGGGGAGAATCTCGAGGACGACAACGTCGGCGAAGAAGGCTCTGCTATAGAGCAATTTCTCCAGCAAACAGCCTTGGTCCAGGATACAGACCAGATCGAATCAGATGGCGGCGTTGTCTCGTTGATGACCCTTCATTCGGCCAAGGGACTGGAATTCCGGGCCGTTTTCGTCGTCGGGGCAGAGGAAGGACTCTTTCCTCATTCTCGGGCCTTAGCGGATGAAAATGAGATGGAAGAAGAGAGACGGCTATGCTATGTCGGCATCACTCGCGCGAAGGAGCGATTGTATTTAATTTACGCCGGCGAGCGCAATCTCTACGGTCGGCTGCAATTCAACGAGAAATCAAGATTTATCGAAAACATCTCAGAGTGCTTGCTTGACATAATTTGAAGACGCGGTGGTACAATGAAAAAAAGGAAGGTGCGACTTATGCCTCTAGATGAAAAAGATTTAACACAAATTAAAGATATCGTTACTTTTGCCGTTGACCAATCGGAAATGAGAGTTAGCGGTCGGTTGGATAAGATTGAAGGTCGGCTCGATAATGTTGAAAACCGACTCGATAAAGTTGATAACCGACTCGATAAAGTTGATAACCGACTCGATAAAGTTGATAACCGACTCGATAAAGTTGATAACCGACTCGACAGTATTG
>Ga0172379_10011607_pt1 | contig 10451 bp, 9 predicted proteins | sample GrowelOW334metaG_FD_119756 | JGI IMG/M metagenome (GOLD analysis project Ga0172379, IMG submission 119756) | Groundwater microbial communities from an aquifer near a municipal landfill in Southern Ontario, Canada - Groundwater well OW334 metaG | ecosystem: Environmental > Aquatic > Deep...
CCAAAATCTCCATCTGCATGAAGAACATGATGGGATGTGTGTGGGACCGCGGTTTCTGGCATAAAAATGACCTGCACCAATGTATTGCAGATTTCTTACACTACAAAAAACCCACTCTTAACGTCGTGGATGCTTATTATGTCTTGAAGCAGAACGGTCCAATGGGCGTTTCGCTGGATGACGTGATCACCATGAAGAGCCTTATTCTATCCAGGGATATTGTAGCTGCCGATGCTGCTGCGACCAAGTTTTTCGGCAAAGAGCCTGCGGATATCAACCACATTGTGATGGCCAACGCTGCCGGACTTGGCATAATGGATCTCTCCAAAGTTAACATCAACCGGATCAATTTGTAATGAATTTTAGTTTTCTGAAAAGGTTGAGGGTTGGTCTCGCCATCTTCTTTTTGTTGTTGTTGGGATTGCTTTTCGTCGATTTCAGAAAGAGTTTCTCCAAGGAATTTTACGAATGGGCTGTCTCGTTGCAGTTCGTACCCGCGATGCTTAAATCATACTTCCTCCCTGGAATAGCAGCTTTGAGTATCACCTTTTTACTTTTGCTTACGCTCTTTTTTGGACGAGTATACTGTTCTGTTCTTTGCCCGTTGGGTATTTTGCAGGATGTCATTTCATGGATTTCGGGAAAAACGAAGAAAAAAAGAAGATACAAATACCACAAAGCCTGGACAATTGGCCGTTATATTTTGTTGACCATGGTTGTTTCTCCACTCTTCTTTGGAAGTATTGCCCTGGTAACCCTACTTGATCCGTACAGCCTTTTCGGAAGGATTTCGACCACTCTTTTTAAACCTGTAGTGGTTGTAGTGAACAATGTTTTTGCTGCCGGATTTGCCAAAGCTGATATTTACAACTGGCTCTACCGCTATGATATGGTCGCGGTTCATCCGGCAATTCTTATCATTACCACGTTGTTTCTTGCAGGGATTGGTTATTATTCTTTTACGAGGGGACGACTTTATTGCAACACCATCTGTCCGGTAGGAACCTTCCTGGGACTAATCTCCAGGTTCGCAATCTTTAAAATCAAGATCAACAAGCACAATTGTACCCATTGCGGGCGCTGTGCAAGGGTGTGTAAAGCGGAATGCATCGAAGTGAAGAGCCAAACCATCGATTACAGCCGGTGTGTGGCCTGTTATAACTGTCTGACGGTGTGTTCGGATAATGCAATGACCTATAATCCTAAGTCTGTGAAGCCTTTTGTGATGCCTGAGGGTATTGAGCCTAAAGTTGCCACAAAGAAAATTGTATCACCACCCGACTCCTCAAAACGAAATTTTCTCATCACCTCTGTTGTAGGGATAGCTGCCCTTTACGGGTTCAAGGCGCCTGATTCGATCGCCGGAGGGAAAAAGCCTAAACTGATCGTGCCGAAGCCCAAAGGAGAGAGCACCGTGCCTGAGGTTAAAACGTCGGCCGTATCTCCTCCCGGCTCCCGCTCTGTGGGGCGTTTCAACAAGATTTGCACAGGCTGTTCATTGTGCGTATCGGCCTGTCCGAGCAAGGTTTTACAGCCTTCTTTCCTTGAATATGGCATGATCGGAATGATGCAGCCACACATGGCGTACCATAAGGGACTCTGCGAATTTGACTGCACGCTTTGCAGTGATGTCTGTCCTACGGGCGCTATTGTTCCCATTACCATGGATGCCAAGCACTTGCTGCAGATTGGACAGGTGCATTTTGAGAAAAAGAACTGCATCGTTGAAGTAGAAAAGACCGACTGTGGCGCTTGTTCCGAACATTGTCCGACGAAGGCTGTACAAATGATTCCATATGGGAAGCTCTTTATTCCTGAGGTAAATCAGAAAATCTGTGTCGGTTGCGGCGCCTGCGAATATGCCTGCCCGACGACCCCATTCAAAGCCATCTATGTGAATGGCAATCCAATACACCTCGCGGCAGAAAAACCCAAAACCGAAAAAGCGAAGAATGCGCTGAAAGAGGGGGAGTTTCCTTTCTGAAAAAGAGGGGGAGAGGGGGCGACTTGGCGAAGGGGCGACTTGGAAGACTGGGATGACTAGGACGAGTCAATAAGAAACGGAGAAACAGGGAATCGGATGCATGACGTAGAGACGGAAAGAAAGAGGGGACGACCAGAAAGACTGGGACGAAGGGGAATGTGCAAGACTTAAATTGAGGTTAACTGATGCCAGCGGTCAAGCATTTCCTGACACTCCTGCTTCGAATCAGGGAAAATCAATGGCCTTAAAATCACCCGTGCTCCGGTTTCTTTGACCCAAAAACCAATCCTGTCAATGTATTTTTTCCAGTCTTCACCGGCTTCGGCTGCAATACGGCTGTAAAGAACAGTTCCTGTTTCGGCACAACGCTCCATCAATTTTTTTGTATTGTATTTTTCAGGGTTAACAAGGTCGATGGCTTTAATTTCGGGTAAGGATGTAAACTGATCAAAAATGGTAGGGTGTTCACCACAGAAATGAAGGAATCAACAGGAGGCTGGGTCCATCACCCTGCCAAAATTTTCTGTGCGATTCAATTTTTTCTTCCATCAGTGATTTTTAATTCTTAATTCACCTCCTCGTTCCTGTAATATATCCGCATCAAACTATCATCAAGCTTCTCTTCCCGATCCAGGACCCAATCAGTTTCGGGGGCTTTGATGCCTGAGCCAAATCTGGCATTGCCGATGTAAACCCTGGCCTCATCCCACAATCCTTCGCGCATGTAGGATTCCAGGAGGGATTTTCCTCCTTCTATCAGCAGAGACTGAATTCCTCTCTCCAGAAGAATGGTATTGATCGTACTCAACATGTCCCTGTTAAATTTTATCCTAATGTATTCCAGGTTCGGTTTCGATTCCATCTCCTTTTCGGTAAAGACCAGGGTCTCTGTGGACTGATCCAGCAAAGCAGAAGTTGCCGGCAAAATTCCTTTTCTGTCGAGCGCCATCCGTAACGGATGATTGCCACTCCACTCCCTAACGGTCAGTGAAGGATTGTCCTTCACAATTGTATTGGTACCTACCAGGATGGCTGCCTCGTCCGACCGCATCTTGTGAACCGCTATCCTGGAAAGGTTGTTGGTAATCCAGGTTGGCTGACCAAAATCAACTTCATCTCGCGATTTGTCAATGAATCCATCCTCAGTCTGTGCCCATTTCAGAATGATGTAGGGTCTCTTCTTTTGGTGAAAGGTGCGAAACCGGCGGTTCATCCTGTTGCACTCCTCTTCCAGCATGCCAACCTCGACGTCACATCCTGCAGATCGCAAACGCTCCAGTCCCCTTCCAGCCACTTTTTCGTTGGGATCGACAGATCCAACCACTACTTTGGGGATTTTCATTTTTACCACCAAATCCGCGCATGGCGGAGTTTTGCCAAAATGAGAACAGGGTTCCAGTGTTACATACATTGTAGAATGGGCAAGCAAATCCTTGTCTTTTACAGCGTTGATGGCATTCACTTCGGCGTGTGCTTCGCCATACTTATGGTGGTATCCTTCGCCGATAATCAGTCCGTTGTGCACGATCACACAGCCTACCATCGGATTGGGCGCTACCTGTCCCATGCCCAGTTTGGCCAGCTCAATGGCGCGGACCATAAATTTTTCTTCAGTCCGACCGGCATCAAAACTGCTGTGATTCTCTATTTTTGTATTTCCTGCCATGTTGAAAACAAAGAAAATAATCAGGGAGAAACTCTCTCCCCTTTATCCCCCTTCCGAGGTGGAGGGCCTTACCCGGCTCATCCTGGAGCATATAACCGGTTTTAACCAGTTGCAAATGCACCTGAACCAAACCGAACCGCTTCCTGAACCAAAGATAATGCAAATCACGGAGATCCTGAACCGGCTCCTCACAAACGAACCCATCCAGTACATTTTGGGTGAGACCGAATTCTACGGACTGAAATTTACAGTTACACCCGATGTTTTGATTCCCAGGGCAGAAACGGAGGAGCTGGTTGACTGGATCATCTCGGAAGAGACGGTGCAATGCAAAAGTCTGCTTGACATTGGCACAGGCAGCGGCTGCATTCCAATCTCTATCGACAAAAATGCAAACATTGACAAAGTTGATGGATGGGACATTTCGGAGCAGGCATTGCAAATTGCCCGGAGCAATGCCATTAGAAACGACTCGAAAGTGGTGTTTTCATACCAGGATATTTTTGCCCCTACCGGGATTGATGAGCTTACGAAATGGGATGTTATCGTCAGCAATCCGCCCTATGTGTTGATGGAGGAGTCTGACCTGATGGAGAGGAATGTTGTCGATTTTGAACCCCATCTGGCCCTTTTTGTTCCCGACCATGATCCGCTGATTTTTTACCGGGCCATTGGCCGGTTTGCCGCGGTCCATCTGCAACTTCACGGTAGTTTGTACTTCGAAATCAACGAAGCAATGGGCGAGCAAACCGAAAAATTGTTGAGGGAATTTGGGTTCCAGGACATTCAAATAAGGAGGGACCTTCAGGGAAAATCGCGCATGATAAAAGCAAGAAGAGGAATTAAAAATTAAAAATTACAGATTACAGATGGGTACAATGTTGTCGGCAACGACCATGCCCCGTCAATCCTTCGACTTCGCTCAGACAAGATAATTTGAGTATTTAACCCCCGTCCTCTCTTTCCTCTCTTCCCAGTCGTCCAAGTCGTCCCCTCCTTCTTCCTACTTCTCCGTATTAAAAATAGTATGTTCATCAATGTAGGCTTGGGAGGCATCAGCCTTGGCTTCACTCTGAGCACTCCAGATACTGACATTTAGCTCAAAACCGATGAGGAGAATGAGGGCCATGAAATAGAACCAGAGCATCACCACAATCAGGGTACCAATGGAGCCGTAGAGGGTGTTGTATTTCCCGAAATTGTTGATGTAAAAAGAGAAGCCTACCGAAATCACAATGGATAGCGCTGTTGCGAGGGTGCCACCTGCCGAGATAAACCGGAATTTCATCTTCCGTGCCGGCGCGTAATAAAAGAGGAAAGCAAAGGCAAAAAAGAAGAGGAAAAGGATGACCAGCCATTTTACCCCAATGACCATGTAGTAAATGAAATCGGAATCGGAGCGAATGTATTGTTCGGCCACTAAGAATGCCAAACTGTGTTGGGAGACGGTGATCAGGGCAACGCTTAAGGTAGTTAAAGTTGTCAGGATTATAGACAGACCAAAAGCCGTCAGATAGAGGCTAACAATGTTTCGGGTCTCGATGGCATGGATGGTTCCGTTAAAAGCGACGATAATTGAGACCAGTCCGTTGGTGGAGAAGATAAAAGCAGCAAAAAATCCTACAGAGAGGAGACTGCCGCGCGGTTGTGTCACAATGTCATGAATTGTACTTTCGATAGCTATGAAAGCATCGTCGGGCAAGACACTCTGAATCAATTTCATGAGTTGCTCCTGAAAATTATCGATAGGGATAGGGGATCAGGGTAAAAAGGAAAATGATGGTAGGAAAAACAGCAAGGATGAAGTTAAAGGCAATGGCTGATGCCCTGGTAGTTATGGCACCATCGACTATTCCCTTCCAGAAAAAACGCGCGACATCATACAAAGGCAGCCCGTCGAAAAAAGGCAGCGTGATTTTTTTCGCTTTCCGGACAATACGGTCGAGAATTTTTTTGATCCAAATCCTGGCTGATTCTAAGACAGTGTGCATGCAGCTCTTTTTTTGCTAGTCTTTCTCAATTCGTAATTGAACCAGAAGTGGTTTGTTGGCAAATGATTTCAGCATAAAATAGATTCGGAAATTGGCATTTGCTGTTTGCAATTTCCCAATTCCATAGACAGAATCTGTGCCGCCCTGGTGGGTAAGCTTGAAATCCGTGGGTCTGTTTTTGCTGAAGAAATCGCTCAGAATCATCTCTCCCTGCTCTTTGGAACAGACATTTTCCTTGTCGAGGATCACTAGTTCCACATTTTCGTTAAAACAGGAGGCGATCATCTTTGCATTCCCCGTTTTCAATCCGTTTTCAATCTGGGCTGGAATCTGGGAGAAGAGATTGTTGCTCAGCAAAAGCAGTAAGAATATTGAGCTGAAAGAGATAAAAATTTTCTTCATAACAATTGTTTGAACTGTTTCGAAATTCAGTTGACTGTCAAATATAACCAATACCTGCAAATTTTGTGCCTGATTTTATGCCATGTGCAAAAATAACATTACTTTGTAACTTCTCTTACAATCACCTTGCCATGCGTATAACTTTCATGCTGGTTGGAGCCACTGATAAAAAATATCTCCTGGAGGGGATTGAGGATTACCAGAAAAGGTTGATCCATTATATTCCCTTTGAGATAAAGGTTATCGCGGATATCAGGAACTCCAGAAATTTCTCGGCGGATCAGCAAAAAGAGCGCGAAGGCAAAGCCATTCTGGATCTTGTGTCAACAGGCGATGAATTGGTTTTGCTGGATGTCGAAGGGGCAGAATTTTCCTCCTCCGGGTTGGCCAACTGGATTGGGAAAAGGATGCTTGCCGGCACCAGACAATTAATTTTTGTTGTCGGAGGACCATACGGATTCTCTGATGATGTCTACAAAAGAGCCAATAGCAATATGTCTCTCTCAAGGTTAACTTTTCCACATCAGTTGGTACGGTTACTTTTTATCGAACAGTTGTACCGTGCCATGACCATCATCAAAGGAGAACCCTATCACCATGCCTGAACAAACCAGAAATATTGTCTCCAGGAACCTCCTGCTTGTAGGTGCACTACTTGCTCTGGGATGCTCTTTTTGCTGGGGTCCGCTGTTTTTTTCAGGATCGGACCAGAAAGCAGAAGGTGATCGTATTTTCAGGGTTTTTGAGGGGAAGGAGAGAAGCCTCAGAGCTGAAATGGGAAAGATTGCCCTAAAACTTTCCCCTGGGAAAAAGGGGATAGAGGTGTGGGAGAGTGTCGAAGAGATGGAACAATCAAGGCAGGGACTATTCTACACAGTCTCTGAGCACGATTCACTGCTATACTGGAGTTCTTCCCTGGTAGCTTTTGATCACCAGACTGAGCGAATTAAGAAGGAAGGTATCCTCAAGAAATTGCCAACAGGATGGTTCTATCTTTTTTCCCAACAGAAGGATCAATTTACCATTAATGGTTACATGTTGATTAAGAGGGATTTTCCATATCAGAACAGGTATGTACAGTCATCCTTTCAGGAAGATTTTCACCTCTCAGATCAAAGTGAGATAGTTTCGACAGAGATGCCTGGCAACATACAAGTCTTTTGTCATGAGGGGAAATTTCATTTTGGAATACACTATATAAACAGGCAGAATGGTACTTCACCGGAAGAGATCCCCGCATTTCTGTTTTTCCTGCTTTTTGTTGTTTTGCTTTCCGCACAATTTCACAAATGGATTTCAGGTCAGCCATTTAAACCGTTTCTCAAATTCGCGATTTGCGTGCTATTTGCTGCGCTGTTCTACCTGACGCTGAACTATCTAAAATTGCCTCATGCCGTTTATGATGGCAATCTGTTCACTCCTTTCCATTTTGCATGGGGCAGGGCGCTCTCCTCCCTGGGGGAGTACCTGCTTATCTCTTTCTTCCTATTTTTCATCGCACAATCATTTTTTGTACTGTTTCGAAAGCAGCGTAATGCCGGGATTTTAAACAAAAGGAATCTCTTCTTTTTTGTATTTGCTGCCGGATATTTTGCCGGTTCAACCGGACTATTCTTGTTGCTGTTGAACAACTCTGATATATCTCTCGAATTGTATGCCAACTATGCAATCTCCCTCCCGAACATTCTGGCAACCGGATGTATTGCAATGCAGATGCTAGGTTTGGCTGTTATTTTGGTAAGAATAAAATGTACGGTTACCCAGGAGAAAAATTCATTCTCTTTCTTCCTCCCGGGGATTCTCTCATTGGCGCTTATTTGGTTATTGCTTTTCTTATTTGGATGGCAAATTCCTGTGATAGCAATTATCTTTTACCTGATCGTTCTTTTTCTCATTGACCGTATTGGAATCGACCTTTTGTCAAGATATAAACTCACCTCATTGCTGGTGTATGGTCTCTTGCTGGCTTTCGGGCTCAATTTGGTTGCCCGGAAAGAGAGTGAAAGAAGAAGGGCAGGCATCATGCAAGTGATGGCAGTAACACTGGCGACGGAACGGGATCCGGCTGCCGAAATTTTTCTATCTGATTTTGAATCCAAAATTGCTAAAGATACATCAATACAGTCCTTTGCAACCCCTCCTGACCAGAAATTGCAAACCTACCTGAAGCAGAATTACTTTACAGGTTTCTGGAACAATTATGAGCTGCAGGTCACTGTTTGTGCCGCATCCGACAGTGTTTTCCTTCCGGATGAGCGACTAAAATTTCCATGTTTTGATTTTTTCAACCAGTTGAAACAATCAAAAGGGGTGATCTTGCCCGGGTCTGATTTCTATTTTATGGACCGTCTCAATGGCCGGATCTCTTACCTCGGAGAGCTGCACTTGTTCAATCAGCAAAGCAAAAAACCGCTTATCGCATTTATTGAACTAAACTCTAAAATTATTCCGGATGGGAAGGGCTATCCTCAATTACTGATGGACCAGCAGGCCTCCCGAAGAAACCGGAATGACGGTTACAGCTATGCAAAATATTTCGACAACAAGCTGGTTGACAGAGGTGGCAGCTATTTGTACGATCCTGGCATGGAACATGCTGAAAAATTGCAAAAGGAGTTCAATTATTACGAAAAGAATGGATTTTTGCATTGTATCTATAAGCGGAGCGGGGCAAATTATGTGGTGGTTAGCTATCCCCTCTCTTCCTGGATAGATAAGGGGAAAGGGGTTCCAACACTTTTCCTTTTTATCTACCTTCTGGGTTTTTGCTGGATTCTAATTAGTCAGCGAACGAAGCTAATTCCAAAGAACAGGCTCGAGTTGAGGGGAAAAATTCAATTTACCCTGGTCTTTACCTTGCTGGTTTTGCTCTTTCTAATTGGGTGGGGACTCATCAAATACAACTATCTGGAGTTTCAGCGTACACTGAAAGATAACCTCGACCAAAAGGTGAGGGCCATTTCATCCGAACTTGGACTCAGGGTCGGACATTCCATCAGGATGGATGCCATCCACGATTATCTTGGAGAACAACTGTCCGAGATTTCGGATATTACCTGGACCGACATCAACCTGTACGACTTGAAGGGAAAACTTGCCGCATCATCACGGAACGAAATTTTTGAACAAGGCTTGACCTCCGACAGGATGGATCCATTGGCTTACCAGGCAATGCATATCCAGGGCAACCAAACTTTTCTGCACAATGAGAATCTTGGCAAAATGGAGTTCTTTTCGGTGTATGCTCCTTTATTTAACCAAAATGAAGATTTGGTCGGGTATGTCAATCTCCCCTATTTTAACCGGCAGAATGAGTTCACCAGGCAAGTAACTGGATTCATCGTGGCCTTCCTCAACCTATATATTTTACTGGTTTTGCTCACCATGGTCATTGCATTGGCCATCAGTACAAAACTCACAGTTCCGTTGCTACAGATCGAACAAAAACTGAAGGGAATTGCACTTGGAAAACAGAACGCGAGAATTGAATACCAGGGCGAGGATGAAATCGGCAGGTTGGTTGAGGCCTACAACAAGAAAGTGGCGGAATTGGCTGAAAGCGCTTCCCTGCTTGCCCGGTCGGAACGGGAAACGGCATGGAAGGAGATGGCAAGACAGATTGCGCACGAAATCAACAATCCGCTTACTCCGATGAAATTGAATATCCAGTATCTTCAAAAGATCAAGGATGAAGGGGCTCCCAATTTTGACGAATATTTTAATCGGGTAACCCTGATGCTGGTGGCGCAGATTGATGCATTGTCATCGATTGCAGCTACTTTCTCGGATTTTGCCAAAATGCCTTCTGCCCGAATTGAACCGGTTGAGATGGTTGGTCTGATAAGGGAAATTGTAACTCTTTTCGACTCACCTGAGGAGTACCGTTTGAAGGTCATCTATCCTGATCAGCCGGTCGTAATAGTCTCGGGTGACCGGGATCAAATCAGAAGGGCTCTGGTGAATGTGATCAGGAATGCCGTTCAGGCCATTCAGCACCAGTCGGATGGTGAAATCCTGGTAAGCGCTGAAGTAGTTGAGCAAAGGGTGCGGATTTCAATCCAGGACAATGGCCCCGGCATCCCGGAGGCAGATTGGGACCATTTGTTCGAGCCCAGTTTTACCACAAAAAGCGGAGGCATGGGGCTTGGTCTGGCCATTTCAAAGAGTATCATGGAAAACTGCAAAGGCGAGATCAGCTTTCGGAGTGAAGCGGGGAAGACAATATTTTGTCTGGAATTCCCATTATCAAAATGAAATCCTTGGTGATTCCTTTGTGCAAAACTTCGTGCCCTTTGGTGCGCCACGAGGCGTGCGTCAAATATAATTAAATACCTATAAGGATGAAAGAACCTTACGGCCCAATTTGCCATTCAGGCTGAAGATCACCTGACACATTGCAAGGAAACGA
>Ga0172379_10011608_pt1 | contig 10451 bp, 4 predicted proteins | sample GrowelOW334metaG_FD_119756 | JGI IMG/M metagenome (GOLD analysis project Ga0172379, IMG submission 119756) | Groundwater microbial communities from an aquifer near a municipal landfill in Southern Ontario, Canada - Groundwater well OW334 metaG | ecosystem: Environmental > Aquatic > Deep...
ATCGCTTATAGACAGCATTGAACTCGGCGACCAGCGCCAGCGTCGCTCTTTTCAACTGCCGCAGTTGTGAATAATTGGTAATTTCTCTTATCGCCTGGTCATGCAAAGGCCTTATTCCCTTTCTCATAGTTTCATAATCATTGTATATCGACAACATCAAGGTCTCGGTTTTTGCGTCCCTGATGGGCGAGGCTTGCGGATTTTCTTTAAAAGAAGCCAACAATTCAAACATCCGCCCCTCGGTATCCACTCCATTGACTAGGACATCAAAGGTTGACCCGGAATGATACCCCAGCCTGATCGGAATGGCCGCGCGCTCGTACATTTTCAGCTGTTTCCGGGATATTCCACCGCTGGCGTTCATAGTACTCATTGCTAGTATTTATCGTTTGTTATACCGCCAAATTTCATCAAAATATTGGAATTCGAGCGAGAAAAAGGCTAAGCAGACGTAGCAGCGAGCGGCAATATAATCCTAAAGGTCGACCCTTTGCCAGTTTCTGATTCTACGCTGATATTCCCGCTCATGCTATTAATAACTTCTTGTGCAAAATCTAGCCCTATCCCGCTGCCGGAAATACTGCCGGTATTGCTGGCGCGATAATACTTTTCAAATATCTTCTCTTGTTCATCTGATGGGATCCCAATGCCGCTGTCCGTTATTTCCAACGCAGCCTTCTTCTTCCCTTCTTTTTCGATAATAACCAGCTTGCAGCGAATAAAGCCGGCTGCCGTATACTTGAGCGCATTATCAATTACCGCCCCGATTGCGTCCCGCAAGAGATCGCTATCGCCCTCCACCATTGCTTCCTCTGGCGGGAGATCCACAGCAAATTCCAAGCCTTTAGCGACCACAATCTCGCGCCTCATTGATATTGTCTCTCGGAAAAGCCCGGATAGATCAAGCCTTTTGATTTTTTTGAAGCCCCGGAGTATCTCTATCCAGGTACTGATCGAAGCAATATACTTATCGATCATTTTCATGTGCCCTCGTCTTTTTACTGGGTCATTTTCAGTTAAACCATAAAACAACAATGGCTTAAGTGCGGCCTCATCATAATAGGAATTATGTCTCGCTCGCTCAAGCAAATGTGCTGTATCATGAAATTCAGCATAAAAGGAATTTGTAAAGACTTCCGGCCAAAGTTTTTCGGCCGTCAATTGCTGCTTAAATCCAGCTATTTCAACGTCAGAATATTTCCGATCATGTGCCAGCAAGAAAAACGTCATGCACCCGTATTTTTTCATGATATGGATCTCTTGCCATGCCTCCGCTTCTTGATCGGCATAATATTGAGTTAAAGTTGCTCTCTCGTCTGGGAAACAATATCGTGTTGCCGTTTGCCCTGCGGACCTGCGCCAGTCAACAATGTCAAAGATTACTTTGTCGGCCCTTATTTTTCTCCGCAAATCAGCCAAATAACTGCTGATCTCACTCCCCTCCTGGCCGGCGCCGCCAAGATAATAATTGATATAAGAAGCCTTTTCGGCTAAATTACAGACCGTATTGATTCGGTTCCCTGCCGAGCGATTCAAGGGATTGGCCTCTCCCTGTCCTTGGTTTTCTAGTTGCTCCGTTAACACCTCAAATTGCTCTTTAATAATGTTTAATTCCCTGTTGATCTCTTTGAGATAGTGGGTGAACTTGGAGGTTGCTTCAGCGGAAGTCAGTCGTTTTTCGGGAAGGCCCAGCCTGATCTTATCTTTAACCGTCCCGATCATATCCTGTAAACGGAAAAACCAGCCAGTTGAAAGCCCGACATTTTTTGCTTCATCCACCAGCATCTTAGACGCCTGGTGGGCGGAGCGAAACGCATAATAAGCCGTAGTTCTGGCACAATTTGATAGTTTAATCATGACAATTCTATTCTTTCTGAACGGCACATTCGGGGTGAGTGCGACTAAATTCTAATTCCTTTTGGAACAACTCGGTTTGCTCTGATTTTTGAACAAAATACATACGCATTCCATGCAATTCACAATTTTCCGGGAAACGCTCGAGCGCCATGTTCAGATAACGTTCCGAATTAACCTGATCCGACAAAAATAGCATATACAGCTTACTCAGGGTTAGATAAGCGTTGGGATCTTGCGGGCGGATTTCGATCATTTTCTTGAACAGGGCGATAAGTTTCGCCTTATCTTTGGTCATATCCCAGAGCAGCCATTCAAGCAGAACCTTGCTCCCCTCTTCTTTACCTGGCGCCTTTGCTAAAGAGCGATCATAAGCCTTGATCACAGTCTTGGCGTCTTCTTGATCGACCAAATAAAGAAAGAAGGCCGTCGTCGGACTGTCAGGCGGCATTTTATTTTTTATCAGCTCCTTCGCCTGTTCGGTCTTGCCCGCCGCGATCAGAACGCCGGCATAACTTTCGACGAACATGCTTTTCTCAAAAGATTGAAGATATTTAAGCGCTTCTTCCAGATAACTGCCGCTCTCCTCTTCCTCTTCAGGCAAATTAAGCATTTCAACGATTTTTATTATTGATTCTGGGTCAACCGACGCTTCCGGCCCCCGATGATAATGAAGTTTCAACCAGCTTTTTTTGGCTTCGCTATAATTGCCGGTTTTCTCTTGCAGCTGCGCAATTTTGATCATGGTAGTTGTATCCCGCGGCAATATCCTTGAGCATTTCTGATAATATTCCAGGGCGTTCCCGTAACTTTTGGTTTCTTCATAAAGCGCCGCCAGCAGATAATTGGCTTCATAATCATTGCTCATTTTAGAGATATTGTTCTCCAGTATCTCCACCGCTTTTTTAAGCTCCCCCATCTCAGCGAATAACTCGACAATCTTTTTGATATCTGACGGATTGCTGCTGGCAACATTCTGCAATATATTTAAAGCCCTCATTTCGGACCGCCAATACCTCTGGGCCAGCGCGGCCTTCCCCATATTGGCTGCCATTATGCCGTTCCGTCTTTCTGCATTAGCCAAAAGCAGAAGCGCGGCAACAGATGATGGGTCGATCGCGAGGGCTAATCCGAGATTTTTATTGGCCAAAGCATAATTAATGTTCCTATAATTAATTAATGCTGATTGATAAAAATGATCGCTGAACAACCTTTGCGCGCCAACTTTGGCCTTGCTTAGCTTTCTAAGCTGCAGGGATGCTTCCAATAGGTCCAACTCGTAATATTCGGCGCCGAGTTTCACCCAATTCCAGGCATGACCAATAACAGATATTTTCCCATCAATATCCATTGAGAGCGAGGCCGCGGCCTCATTGCTAAATATCAGGCCTGCTTCAAAGCCGGCCGAATTTGCCATCCGGATAAATAGCGAGCTTATCTCATCGCAATCTCCATATTTATTATTAAAGACATCAATTGCCGTCAACTTCCCGTTCGGGCGTTTTTTGTCATCGGTATCATATTTTATCGCTTTGTTCAAGGCTGAAAAGATCGCCTGCATTTTTTCTTTTTCTGTCTTAGCCTGGCTTTGCTCGATAATTTCTGCTGTCCAGGCAGCGATTTTTTTTCCCGGGTCGGCCAAAGGATTGACGATGCCTAATTGATCAAGCTGTTGCTGGACATTCACCGGTAAAACCTGATTTTTCATAATATACGACCAGACCGCCTCCTCATTTGCCAGTTTAATGCCGGCCGCGGCTAATTCGGCCCTGATCTGGCCGCTCGTTCCTGCCGGCACCTCAACCGGCCCGATCTGAACGGCTTGCTCCCAGGTCTTTAGATCATCTATCCCAATCGCTCTCAATCTGGCCGATTCCCTTTCGCCGCTAATTATCTCTGCGATCTGCCGGTTGCCCTGCTTCTTCAGATTCGCAATGAGCGCATCATAAGCCGGCAGGCAATCCCGATCAAGGCTGAGCGCCTGGCGGAAAAGCGTTTCGGCTGTTTTAAGATCAGCAAATGATTCCTGGTAAAGGCCGCCAACTTCGATAAGATTTTCCGGAGAAGCCGCCGCGCTGTTTGCCGCCAGGGCCAGAGTATCCTGCGCTTGGCGAATCAGCCGCTTTGACTGATAAAGGTCGATCAGCGTAACATAAGCAGGGAGAAAACCCGGATCGATCTTGATCGCCCGCTCATAAGCCTTGACGGCCGCTGCTTGATCATTGAGCTCATCTTGGAGCTTTAAGCCGAGAGCATGCCACATCGTTTCATCGCCGTGCGCCGCCTTAAGCGCTTTTTGCGCCAGCGCGTACGCCCGCTCCGTTTCATCGCTGGCGATAAAGCGGTCGATCAGGCTTTGATAAGCGGGAAAATAGCCCGGATCTTCTTTAATAATATTCAAATAAATATTGATCGCCGCCGGATAATCGCCAGCCACATCCTGATAATAATCTCCCAGGATCTGCATATTTTCCGGTGAGCGGCCGATCTTGGCCAAATACTGGTCCAGATCTTGTTTCTGATCGTGAAATGAGATGAGGCGCATAATTATATCTCGGTGCAGTTTTTTGATCTCGCCTGCGATTTCGGAAAACCTTTGATAGCTCTCCCGCCCTTTGTTCAGATAAATGACCCTGAGAACGGCCACCATGATCTTGCTTATCAAGCTGGGATAGACATTATAGAGATTTGTTACCGCGGTCATATTTTCTTGCACCGACGTAAAATTATTTCTCCCGCCGGCAATTTCCAGATTTGCCATATAGTTGAGCGGCGCTAATTGCAGCAACGTTTTGTAGATTAAAACTTGGACATCCGTCACTTCTCCAATTCTTGAATAGAGCTTGGCTAAAGCATACAGTGCCATGATGTCATCTTTGCGGCCATTGATCAGTTGCCTTGTTATGCATTTATTTGCCTGAACGTTCTGTTTCAATTTTGCATATTCGAAGGCAATCGCCAGGAATAAATAATCCCGCGACCGGGAGGCCGGCAAACCGATCACATAGGAGTTAGCAATGGCTGGCTCGTGCAGCGTTATGGCCTGTTCGGCCATAAAAGCAAATGTTCCCGATATCTTTTCTGCCTCTATTAATACTTTAAAGATCCTTTCCTTTTCGCCCACCGCAAACCCCTCGCCAAGATCAAAGCTGTTCAATTTGCCATCAAACTTGCCCAAGATTGCCCCCTCAACATCAATATATCCGGCTTCCAGTAAAGCCGACCAGATCTTAGCTTGCTGTTCCGGTATCAGGCTAAAATATTTCTGGGCCACCTGCCCTCTGGCAGTGTAAGGAAGAAGATCACCGTCAGCCGATGATAGCTGATAAACATTATCACCAATGGTTATTCGGCAACTGATATTTTGCTGATAATCGAACGGGCGGACTAACGGCTCTTCTTTGCCCTCAAGGATCGATTTCAGTTTTTGTTTTTGCTCATCGGCGAATTGCGTTCCGGGGAACAAATCCTGATCGCGGGTAAAATACGCAAAGAGGACTTCTCCTTGCTCATTAATATAGCCCTGCTCATTCAGCATCTGCCAGATCGAATCGGGGCTTTCGCCCAGGCCGGCAAAATCCTCTTTTTTGACACACCTTGGCTGGGGATCAAAATCGGCAGCTTCCGTATCATAATCCCAAATAATTTCCACCGATAAGCCGGCAGACCTGGCCGCCGCAATGAACAGGATGAACCAATCATTTTGGTGGGGTGCTTGGCCGGTTTTCAATAGATCCGCGGCCCCGGCATAAAGCACCTCCGGCGCAGAACCGGGAACATATTGGCTCATTCCTTTCGCCGCTTTCAGCAGAGCAATGATCTTGTCTTTTTCGTTCCGGCACCTATTCTGTTGAATGACCTTGCCCGCCCATTCTTTGATCTGCCCAGCCGGGTCGGCAAAAGGGTTGGCAAACCCCTGGCTGGACATTTTTTCCGTTACCTTAGAAAGTCCCTCAAAATGGTCAAAATAATATAGCCAAGCTTCAACGTCACTGCCAACCGCTATCCCCTCATCAGCCAAGGCTTTGATCAACGCCGTGGTAATTCCTGTTCGGACCGGCACGACCTCTTCCGTCGGCTCAGCGGCAATTGGGGCTTGCAGATAAATGACACTATTGGTCCAAGGAGAGGATATTTGATATGGCGGCACGGCAGGCTTGTCCGCCAGCGCGGATTTTTGTTTGCCCGGCAGAAGGGTAGCGGCTGCCGCCGGCGCCGGGGAAAAACCGCCTGAACCTAACGAATTGGCATTAAAGCCATTTAATCCATCCATTTTTTCTCCTTATAATGATCCGCATTTTTAGCACGCAATAAAAAAACCGCCATACATTTCTGGCGGTTTCTTGAACCTGTCTGCCCAGCCGCTTTTTAATCTCCCTTTAAGTCATCGAACAACGTTTTAAGTAATTTCACTCAATTATGATTGAACAGGATAAACACAAAAACACCAAAATCCAATTTACTGATCAGTTACATAAAAAGTAGCAATAATTGTGATAAAATTATCTTAATGTCAATAAATTATTCTCCAGACATGCTCGAACCCAAATGGCAAAAGGAATGGGATAGTCCGGATAACCGGGTAACCGGATATCCGGGTATCCGGAAGTATTACGACTTAGTAATGTTCCCCTACCCCTCCGGCAACCTCCACATGGGCCATGTCCGTAACTACGCGATTGGCGATGTTATCGCCCGCTATAAAAGGATGCAGGGCTTCTCTGTTCTCCACCCGATCGGCTGGGACGCCTTTGGGATGCCGGCCGAGAACGCGGCGATCAAGAACAAGACCCATCCCGAGCCGTGGACCGACAGCTGTATCGAGCGGATGAAGAAACAGCTCAAGCGCCTCGGCATCTCCTATGATTGGGAGCGCGAGGTCAACACCAGCAAGCCGGAATATTATAAATGGACCCAGTGGCTGTTCCTTTTAATGTACGAGCGCGGCCTCGCCTATCGCAAGAAAGCGATCGTCAACTGGTGCCCGAAGTGCAATACCGTCTTAGCTAACGAGCAGGTCGTTAAAGAGGACAAATGCTGGCGCTGTGACTCAACCGTCCAGCAGCGTGACCTCGAGCAGTGGTTCTTCAAGATCACCGACTACGCCGACCGGCTTCTAGTTGACCTCGAAAAACTTCCTGGCTGGCCCGAACCCGTTAAAATTATGCAACGAAATTGGATCGGTAAGTCCGAGGGAGTCGAGATCAATTTCAAACTCCGCACTCCGCATTCCGCACTCAAAATTTATACAACTCGCCCAGACACGCTCTTTGGCGTAACTTACATGGTTTTGGCACCGGAACACCCGATGGCGCTCGAACTTTCGAAAGGGACACCCCAAGAAAAGGCGGTTCGCGAGTATATCGAGAAAGTTCAGCATGAAAGTACGCATGAGCGGGCGGTTTCGACCGGAAAAGAGGGCGTTTTTACCGGCGGCTACGCGGTTAATCCGGCGACAAACGAAGAAGTCCCGATCTGGATCGCCGACTATGTCCTGATGGGCTACGGCACCGGCGCCGTCATGGCTGTCCCGACCCATGATCAAAGAGATTTCGAGTTCGCCAAGACCCACAACCTGCCGATGAAGATCGTTATCAGTCCCCAGTCCCTAGTCCCTAGTCCCCAATCCCTAACCGAGGCTTTTGTGGGCGAGGGAGTAATGGTAAACTCTGGCGAATTCAACGGCCTCCCCAGCGCCGACGCTCTCGAAAAGATCGGTGATAAATACGGCGAGTGGCGGACGAAATATAAACTGCGCGATTGGTTGGTTTCGCGACAACGCTACTGGGGCGCTCCGATCCCGATCATCTATTGTGACAAATGCGGTATCGTGCCGGTCCCCAAAGAAGACCTTCCGGTTAAATTACCAATGGATGTACAGTTCACCGGCGAAGGGGCTTCGCCGCTGACCCAGTCCAAAGAATTCCTGAACGTGAAGTGTCCCAGGTGCGGGGGACGAGGGACGAGGGAAACCGACACACTCGACACCTTTAACTGTTCCTCCTGGTACTACTTCCGTTATTGCGACCCAAAGAACGATCAAGAGCCTTTCAGTAAAGATAAAGCTAAACAGTGGATGCCGGTCGACCAGTATATCGGCGGGATCGAGCATGCGATCCTCCACCTCCTCTACTCCCGGTTCTTTACCAAAGTATTATTCGACGCCGGCTGGTCGAATACAGATGAACCTTTTACTAATCTGTTAACTCAAGGAATGGTCGTCAAAGACGGCGCCAAGATGAGCAAGTCAAAGGGGAACGTCGTTGACCCCGACTACATTATTGAAAGATTTGGCGCCGACACCGCCCGCCTGTTCATCCTCTTCGCCTCACCGCCGGAGAAAGAACTCGAATGGTCGGATCAGGGAGTTGAGGGGAGTTGGCGCTTCCTTAGCCGGGTGTGGCGGTTAGCCGACCAAATTGCGAATACCGAATTGCGAATGCCGAATGAAGGTGCGCCTTCGGCGCATTCGGAAATAATCAAAAAGACCCATCAAACGATCAAGGCAGTAACCGAAGACATCGAGAGATTTTCTTTTAATACAGCAATCGCTAAACTAATGGAACTGACAAATTTATTATACATTCATATTAATGATAATTCCTTAATTCGTAATTCGGCATTCGGCATTCGTAATTTATTGCTTTTGCTGGCCCCCTTCGCTCCCCACATGGCAGAGGAGCTCTGGCACCAACTCGGCAATAAAGAAAGCATCTGCCAGCAGTCGTGGCCGACGTATGACCCGGAGCTGGCCAAGGAGAGTGAGATCACGATCGCTGTACAGATTAATGGAAAACTAAGAGACACCCTGATAGTTTCAGCAGAAACACCTGACGAATCGATCAAATCTCAAGCGCAAAACAGCGAAAAGATCAAAGCCCTAACCGCCGGCAAGCAAATCGTCAAGGTCATCTACGTCCCCAGGAAACTGGTCAACATCGTTATAAAATAAACATGGAAATTCTTATCGCCCAGCATTCCGGTTTTTGCGAAGGAGTTGAACGCGCCTTCCGCATCGCCCTGGAAAGCGCCCGCGCCGGCCGGGCCGTTTTCATGCTTGGCAACCTCGTCCACAACAAGCAGGTCGTGGCGCGCCTAAAGTCGAGCGGGATCAAGACCGTCGCCGCGCTTAATGATATCCCCAAAGATTCTAATGGAATTCTCCTGATCTCTGCCCATGGCGTGCCGCCAGAAATTTATGACCAAGCCAAGGCGTTAAAGCTGGAAGTGCTCGATACGACCTGTCCGTGGGTAAAAAAAGCCCAGCGGATCGCTAAAGAGGTCGCGGCCGAAGGGCGGCTGCCGCTAATTGTTGGCGATAAAGGACATCCCGAGGTCCAGGGGATCGTCGGCTGGAGCGGCGGCCGGGCAGTGATCGTGGAAAAGATCGAAGATATCAAAAAGTTGTCCCTAAAGCCTGACCAAAAAGTCGGCGTCTTGGCCCAGACTACCCAGGCGGAAGAACATTTTGGCCACATGGTGACGGAGATCAAAAAGCACGCCCAGGATGTCGCGGAATACGATACGATTTGCGGCGCGACTTCCAAGCGCCAGTCAGCAGCGATCGACCTGGCCAAAAAAGTCGACCTGATGCTGGTCGTTGGTGATAAGTTAAGCGCCAATACTAAACGATTGGCGGAGCTTTGCGCTAACACCGGCACCGACACCCATCAAATCCAAACCGTTGAGGAACTGATCCCTGGTTGGTTAGCTGGCAAAGAAAAAGTCGGCGTTACTGCCGGCGCTTCGACGCCGGAATGGGTCATCAATGAGGTCCTTACAGTTCTTCGGTCGGCTCCTTCAGGACGCGGTAAAAACAGTAAAGATTAAGCCCGATTATCAAGCCCCACGACGCCAGCATAAAGATCCAGCCAAATATATTCATTCGATCTGCCCCAACGATTTCTTCTTATACCAGGCGATCCGAACCAGGATCGCGATCATCACAAACAAAGCGATCAAACCCAAACGGGTAGCTAAAACATACGGCTTATTCGCTTCCGGCACACCCTGCATCATGATGACCGGCAAGCCTTGTTGCAGGAACCAAAAACCGAGAACGAAAAACAAGAAAAGCGGGGTGACATATTTAATGATCGGTTTGTAAAAACCCGGGATCCGCATCTCCGCCCCATGGTGGATCTCTGCCCACGCTTTTTCAATCCCAAAGACCCAAACAAAAAGAACCGTCTCTATTGTGCCAAATAAGACCAGACAGAATGTTCCGCCCCAAAAATCAAGTTCATCAACTACCCCCTGCCCCAAAAAGAAAATCGGGAACTGGCAAAGGAGAAACAAGATAATACCTAAGCGCAAAACCGCCCTTGGCCGGTCAAGACCGAATTCATCAGAGATAAAGGCGACCGCCGGCTCGGCCAGCGAAACCGAAGAAGTTATTCCGGCTAGGAATAAGAGAATAAACCAGAGCAGCGCAAATATCGCGCCAAAGGGTATCTGGCCAAAGATCAGCGGCATCGTCACAAAACCGAGATTGAACGAGCCGCTCGCCGCCGCCTGCGCTGCCCCAGCCGCGCCAAAAAAGACGAACGCGGCCGGAATGACGATCGAACCACCCAACACGACCTCCGCCAGTTCAT
>Ga0172379_10011609_pt1 | contig 10451 bp, 10 predicted proteins | sample GrowelOW334metaG_FD_119756 | JGI IMG/M metagenome (GOLD analysis project Ga0172379, IMG submission 119756) | Groundwater microbial communities from an aquifer near a municipal landfill in Southern Ontario, Canada - Groundwater well OW334 metaG | ecosystem: Environmental > Aquatic > Deep...
AAAGCCGGTCAGTTTTCAAGACTGCGCCATAGATACCAGCTTGCCACAGTTCTATAAGGTGCCCAACTTCTGAGTGCAAATTTAAACGATTTGTCCTTATCAAAATCTTTACCGGTAACCTTTTCAAACCCTTTTTTTATACCCAGGTCGTCTACGGGGAATATGTCGGGACGGGCCAAAGAAAACATTAAAAACATCTCGGCTGTCCAACGGCCGATTCCTTTTACCATAACAAGTTTTTCTATCACCTCTTCATCGGATAACTTATTAAGACTACCTAAAGACAACTGCCCATCTTTTGCTCTAACGGCTAAGTCTTTAATATACCTAATTTTTGCAAATGAAAGCCCGGCTTTTCTAAGTTCTGCCTCGGATAACTTTAAAATTATTTCAGGTTCAATTTTTCCGTCGCACAAAACCTTTACCCTGCCAAAAATTGTTGCAGCAGCTTTTCCTGAAAGTTGTTGGTTAGCAATTGACTCTACTAAATCGGTGAAATACCTGGATTTAGGACTTATTTTAATCGTGCAGCTTCCCCATTTTTTAATAAGCGGAGTTATATATTTGTCTTTTAGAAGAAATTTTTCAGCCTCTTTCCACATCAGAAATATTATTATATTCTACTGTTATATAAAATGGGTAAAGAAAAACTTAGAGAACTATTCGGCAATGTTGGCGATATTATTCCTGAACTTGAAAGTATGTTTGGCAATACATATCTGGATTCACCAGACAGAACAAAGGAGGGTGTCTGGCCCGAGCTAAACGCCACTGGAGCTTGTAAAATCAATTATTTGATAGATAAAGTCACAAAGGAAGCAGTGGAAACAGACTGTCATTTTAATCAAACCACTGTCTTATCATTCCTAAACGGATATATCACAAATCAAGACTTGGTATCTACGAACGATTGGTGGGTAGTAATCAAGCATATGGACAAGTGCTTTTCGAGTAAATGTAAGGAGTTATATGAAATTGCCTGCAAGGATAAATATTTAACCCCCGAGCAAATGTTTGAGACTTATGGGGAAATAATAGAAAAATTCAAAATCGGAGGTTAACCTAGTAATCCATTCCACCCATTCCACCGGGCGACGCCATAGGTTCTTTCTTCTCTTCGGGTATATCCGTAACAAGTCCTTCGGTGGTTAGTACCATCATGGCCACACTGGCAGCATTTTGAAGTGCGCTTCTTGTGACCTTAACCGGGTCAACAATACCCATCTTGGTCATTGAACCAAACTCCCCTGTCAATGCATTGTAACCAAAATCATTGTCTTTGCTAGCCAATATCTTCTTTAGCACTTCATCACCATCCTCACCTGCGTTTTTTGCCAACCATTTAATGGGCTCTTGCAAAGCTTCCTTGACGATATCAACACCAATCTGTTCATCGCCCTTTTCTACCTTTACACTCTTTATCGCTTCTGCCGCTCTCAGAAGGGCCGTCTCACCTCCGGGAACAATACCTTCCTCAGTTGCTGCTTTGGTAGCTCCTACCGCGTCTTTAACTCTCTCTTTTTTATCACCTAGTTCGATTTCGGTTGCTGCACCCACGTTTATGATTGCAACGCCGCCTGCCAGTTTGGCAAGACGTTCTTCAAGTTTCTCTTTGTCAAAATCGCTGTCAGAAGTTTTAATTTGATGCTTAATGAGTTCAACCCTGCTATCGATTGCTTTTTTATCACCCATTCCGCCAACTATCCTGAACTTATCTTTATCTGCCCACACCTTACTGGCTTTACCCAAATCGGATGTTTCAACCGACTCAAGGGATTTACCTGTATCTGCCGAGATAAGTGTTCCACCCGTCAAAACAGCAATATCTTCGAGGGTCTCTTTTCGTCTATCACCAAAACCAGGTGCCTTAATAGCTAAAGCATTAAAAACATGCTTAAGTTTGTTGACTACCAATAATCCGAGAGCTTGCTCATCAAAATCGTCGGCTATAATCACAATGTTTTTGGATGCCGGCACAATCTTTTCCAAGAATTTAACCAATTCGGGTAGATCTGATATTTTCTTGTCGGTTATAAGAATATTTGCATCCTCAATCTCCGCCTCCATGTTCTCTGTGTTGGTAAAGAAGTACGGGGAAGCATATCCTCTATCATTAAATTCCATTCCTTCCGTGTATTTAATATCAATTGTTAAACCTTTTCCCTCCTCAACTGTCACAACTCCGTCACGGCCAACTTTATCAAGAGCTTCGGCAATTTTTGCTCCAATCTCAGAATCCCCTGCAGAAATACTAGCCACTTGGGCAATTTCTTCTTTGTTCTTAATGGGTTTAGCCATCTTTTTAAGCTCTTCTGTTACTGCTTCAACAGCCTTTTCAATTCCACGCTTCACAATCATGGGATTAGCTCCGGAATTGATTTTATCCATACCTTTTTGGGTAATAACTTGGGCTAAAAGTGTAGAGGTAGTTGTTCCATCCCCCGCATTATCATTGGTTTTACTGGCTGCTTCTTTTACAAGTTGGGCACCCATGTTTTCAAACGGATCCGGAAGGTCAATCTCTTTGGCTACAGTTACACCGTCATGAACAATGTTAGGAGCTCCCCATTTTTTATCCAAAGCAATGTTGCGACCTTTAGGTCCAAGGGTTGTAACAACTGCCTTGGCTACGGCATCAATTCCTTTCATTAAGGACTCTCTTGCTTCGTTTGAAAATTTTAATTGCTTTGCCATTATTTTATTTCTATTGCCAAAATATCCTCAAACTTCACGAATAAATAGTCTTTACTATCAATCTTAACCTCATTACCCCCCCACTTTTTGTAAAACACAACTTCGTTAATTTTCGCCGGTGATTCTATTTTTTGACCATCTTGAAGTACGGTCGAACCTACAGCAACAACTTTTCCTTTTTGCGGTTTTTCAGAAGCGTTGTCGGGTAAGTATATTCCGGAAGCAGTTTTTGTTTCAGCCTCAAGGGGCTCTATTAATATATATCCGGGGCTGGGTTTCAAATTTAGATTAGTCATATCGAATTATTATTTTAAAAACAAATCGAAGGTTGTCAATGGGTAATTAGCATTCCAACCTTCTGAGTGCTATTTTATGAATTTAGTCATGTGTTGTCAATTGCCAATTTTACTAAGAATACTTTTACTTAAATTATTCGGGTGAAATATTGCACGGGTTGGTTTAACTATCTCTCTTGTTATTTTTTTCTTCATGTATAAGTATTGAATTTTATAAGCAATTAGTTCTATGAGATTTGGGTTTCTTAATTTCGAATATGATGTATTAATTATATTAATCTTTCGTGAGCTGACCGCATTTGGCCAATAATCAAAAGCCCATTTGTTTACCGATAAAAAGCGCTCAAAGGTCTTATCCTTACTGACAAGCGGAATGACTTGCAAAATCTCATGAGCCGTATAAAAGTTCCTTTCCTTTTTACTCCAGGTTAGATCACTTTCGTCAAGCCAAATATTTAAACAGAGTTTGTCTTTTTGCTTCAGATTCCTAGGAATTCTCAAACGGTACCTCAAAAAATTAAGAACTCCATAAACAACCAATCGCGTAGTCCAAAGACTGCCTCTTTTGGTGACAATAATAAGATCGATATCACTCCCCTTTTCCGCGTTGTCCATAGCCACAGACCCGCTTAGACCGATCATCTTTACTGCCGGAATATATGAAAGGACTTTAGCTGCTTTCTTGGCAATTTTGATTTTCTTTTGCGAAAATCTATGTCTTATGGCTCGTTCGTAAATATATCTTGCACTTCCGTCAATGAAATAAAAACCATCCCTAAAACCAACTTTAACTGGGGTGTCCGGCGGATTTTTAGATGTCCACCTGGCAAGCTCCGAAAACGTAAGTGGGTACGTAAAGAGGTTGTGATAGAAAATTGAAAATCGGTCTGAAGACCCCAAACTTTTTTTAGAACCCGAGGTGAATTTATGCAACACTTGCATTATCTTACAGAAATTCCATACTGTGCTAGTACCTGGGCAACACCTTGGGCAACGGTTGCAAGAGCCTCGGTTGCAGATTTTTCACCATCGGCAACCGCATTAACAGCGTCTCTAAAATAATTGGAGACCAGTGTGTTTATTCCGGTTGCGCCATCAAATGTACGGCTTGCAAGATACCAGCTTCTTGCACCCGGTGCTTGAGCAATAATAGAACCAAGAATCGGGTGGTTTATTAAAAGTGATGCCATGTCAGTTCTCGGATATGCCTCCCCTAAATTTCTAACCGCAGTTTCATTTTGATAAAGCTTTTGTAACGAATCAGTTGAGGTAATATAACTTAGAAAGTCCCACGCGGCTGATTTACTTTCACTTTTTGACCAAACACCTTGGGCCCAATATGTTGCATAAGTTATATCTACTTCGTCAGGACTGTCTTTTGGAAGTTGGGGAATAGGAACGGTCTTGTACTTTAAATTTGGATTTTGCCTTTGAATATCAAAAAATCTCCAACTTGGAGCAATGTACATAGCCATCTTCCCTGCTGCAAATGCCTGGGTTGAGGTGGGAAGGGTGGTGTCCCATACTCCGTCTACAGACGAAAAAAGAGTAAAGAACGTTAATGCGTCCTCTGCTTTTTTACCGACAGGGTTTCTTAAATCCACACCGTTTTGTATCATCAAAAGAGCCAAAATATCCTGCCAATTGTCTACATTTTCTGTTCTTCCCATCGCAATTCCAGACTGGGTTATTGTACCTTTATCATCTTTTACTGTTAATTCTTTTGCCAAACTTCTAAGGTCGTCCCAAGTGGACGGAGGGGTTTTGCCCGATTGATTAAATATGTCCTCGTTGATAAATAGTGTAAGCGCATCATAGCCTATCGGAATCCCCACAATTGAATTTCCATAAGAAAGATCTGAGGTTATAGCCGGGTAGAAGTTTTTTGAATAATCCGCAGCTGTCATTACAGATGAAGGAAGTGCGTCGAGATCAGACTTAAACATGGGCACCCAGGTGTTGTGAAAGGTAAAAATATCAGGTCCCTCACCTTTTGTAAGAGAATTTGACAGTCTTTCCCTGTAATCTTCTTTTGACTGTTCCATATATGTGATATTCACATCAGGATGTGTGGATTCGTATTCCGTTATTAAAGGTTCAACCACAGACTGACTTTCCCAAAGTCCCCACCACACTACTTCGCCGGATGTTTTGACCGAAGTTTTACTAAATAATTTTAGTGCAACCATTACCAAAACCGCTAACAAAAATATTATTCCGACAATAATAAGAGGCTTTGAATATTTCTTCTTTGACGAAAGAGCGGTTTGGGCGGGGATGTCCGACGTAACCATGGGTGTGGAAACAGGAACTCCTGCGGGAACTTGAGCACTAACATTTTGATTATTTTGATAGATATTGTTGGAAGGTGGCATAGGTAAGCTATTTAAGCTATATTTAAATGGTATCATATGCCTGAAATATGGCAAGATATTTTATTCACAATGAAAATAACTTTTATTCCTATCGTTAAAAAATATTTATTAAAAATAACAATTTGGGTTATGTTGCTATTGTTATTAGTACTGGCAGCTGCCTTTGCATATGTCGCGGCGTATAGCGGCAAGGTTTATCCAAATTTGTCAGTCGCGGGTATTCAAATATCCGGAAAAACCCCTGATGAGGCATTCTCGATATTGTCTAATAGAGTTACCACACCGGCTGAAATAACTCTTAATTATCAAGATCAGATTTTCAAAATTAAACCTAGCGATATAGAACTTACTTATGATCTTCATAAATCTGCCCAGAACGTATATGAATTCACAAGGACCGCTAATATTTATTACGATTTCGGGAACCGGATAAGATTACTTCTGTACCCCAGAAATTTTGACCTATCAATTTCCTTGAACAAGGACATGCTTAAAAAAATTGTTTCAATTATTTCGGGGCAGATTTCTATTGATCCCGTCAACCCATCAGTTTCAAAAATTGATAATGGTATCGTCGTCAACAAAGGTTCCGCCGGTAAGGAAGTTGATCAAGAAAAATTGATTTCCCAAATTATTGACAACTTAAGTCAAAATATAGTTTCGGAAATAACAGTTCCTGTTGAAGAAGTTGATAAGACTCTAAACGATAATGAGGCTGCAGATTATGCAGCTAGAGCTGAAAAATTTTTAGGCAAAAATTTTATATTAAAATTCGAATACGATACTTTAGTTCTTCAGGACACAGATATATTTAAGCTTCTCTACCCAAAAGGTGGATACGACGACGCTAAAATCGAAGACACTTATAATAAGGCTGTTAAAACTTTTGAAAGGGAGCCTCAAAATCCAAAATTCGTTTTTGAAAACGGAAAGGTAACGGAATTCGAACCGGCTTTGGACGGAATAAAGGTGGACTATGACAAATTTAAGAGTCTACTTGTCGTTAAACTTGTGGAGTTTGAAAACTCTGAAGATAAAAGTACAGACTTTAATGTTCCTGTAATCAAAACACCGCCTGAAGTGACTACCGAAAAAGTAAACAATCTTGGAATAAAAGAGCTTATCGGGAGAGGTACTTCAACTTACTACCACTCAATTCCGGGGCGTGTTCACAATATTTCCCTTGCAACAAGTAGAATTAACGGGACTCTCGTTAAACCAGGCGAAACATTTTCTTTTAACGCTGCATTGGGAGATGTGTCCGCATTCACAGGTTATCAACAGGCCTATATTATCAGTAACGGAAAAACCATTCTTGGCGATGGAGGTGGTGTTTGCCAGGTTTCCACAACACTATTCCGGGCTCTCTTAAATTCCGGTCTTCCAATTACGGAAAGACAGGCCCACGCGTACAGGGTCAGTTATTATGAGCAAGGGTCTCCACCCGGTCTTGATGCTACTGTTTATAGTCCGTCTCCGGATCTAAAATTTGTTAACGACACCCCGGGATACATTCTTATTGAGGCTGAGGCAGATACTAAAAATTATTCGTTGGTTTTTGAAATTTACGGCACAAGTGATGGCCGAATTGCATCTATTACTAAGCCTATCGTGACCAACGTAACCGCGCCTCCCCCTGATCTTTACCAAGATGACCCAACGCTGCCTTCCGGAACAATTAAACAGGTTGAATATAAAGCCTGGGGTGCAAAAGTTACTTTTAACTATAAAGTGACAAGAGATGGCCAGGAAATAATAAATAAAACCTTCCTCAGTAACTATAAAGCTTGGCAGGCGGTGTATCTTCGAGGCACTGGCCCAGCTCAATAACCGTCAATCACTAGTGACTAGTTATCGGCGACTGGTTATAATTGCTCATGCGGATAATTAAAGCTGTTGATAATCCGAGTTTGATCCTTGAAGTAATAAAAGTATTAAATAACGGGGGTTTAATAATCTACCCCACCGAAACCCTCTATGGTGCAGGCGTTGATGCGACAAATATTAAGGCTGTCAAAAAACTAACTGCGTACAAAAATAGGCCCCTGGGAAAACCCTACTCAATAGCAGTTAAGGATATTAAAATGGCCGAAGATTACGGAAGCTTAAACCAAGTAGCATTAGGTATCTTTAATGAATTTTTACCTGGCCCTCTAACGGTCATTGTTAACGGAAAACATAAACTTGCAGAAGGAGTGGAATCTGAAGACGGGAAAGTTGGTATCAGGATTCCTGATTATGAGTTTGTAAAATTACTAATAGAAAACTTTGGTAAACCAATTACTGCAACATCTGCCAATGCAAGCTACAAGAAACGTCCTTATAAAATTTCGGATATTTTGGATAACTTAAGTGACAAACAAAAAAAATTAATTGACTTAATAATTGATGCCGGCACGCTTCCAACCAGGGAACCTTCAACCGTTATAGATACAACACTCGACGAGCCCATTACTCTTAGACAAGGAGAAATAAAGTTCTCTGAAAAAAATGAGATATTAAGCACAAGCGAGGAAAATACACAAAACCTTGCCAAAGAAATTTGGCAAAAAAATGAACCCTATCTGGGAAAAAGGTCAATTGTTTTTGCACTTCAGGGTGAAATGGGTGCCGGTAAAACCCAATTTACAAAAGGGTTGGCAAAAGCGATGGGGATAACAGAACTTGTTACATCCCCCACTTTTGCAATCGAAAACGAATATCAAAGTGCTAAAAATAAACTTTACCATTTTGATGCCTGGAGACTGGAAAAATCCGACGAACTAAAAGAACTTGGCTTTGGCGCACTAATTGAAAAAAAGTCAGTAATATCTGTTGAATGGGCCGATAGGGTTACTGATATTATCAGAGGGTTTGATGATGAAGCTGTGGTTATATGGATTAATATCCAATTTGGAAAGGAGGAAAATGAAAGAGTTATCACTTGGGGAAACTTATAAGAGATCCTACATTGCCATACCTATTACGGAAAGTCCTCTTTTTGAATGGGTACAAGGTATTAACGGACATAAAAAGTTTTATCACATTACAATTCTTTTCTTGGGGGATCTTAAAGAAGAACAACTTTTAGAAACAAGGGGTGCCGTATCTTCAGCTTTAGAAAATGTGAATCACCTTCCGATATACCCCGAAAAACTTGGTTTTATCGGACAAAATAAGGATATTTTCGTATTAAAAATATTGAAAACGGAAGAACTTCTAAAAGTAAAAAGGGCACTTGACGAAAGCCTTTTTGGTGGACAATTTGACACTAAGTATTTTTTGCCACACATAACAATTGAACGAGCAAGAACAGGGGAATTTAATAAGCACGAAAAAGACAAACTTATGAAAATTTATGATAGAAGTGATTTTTTTGATCCTTATAACCCAAACTCAATTGGTGTTTATTATAAAACCGAAGAGGGAGCCACTGCCCTATTGTTTAACAAAAAATTATGAAAATTTTGGCAATTGATACATCATGTGATGAAACATCAGCAGCGGTAACGGAGAGGACAAAAGTCCTTTCTAACATCATCTGGTCCCAGGCATCGGCTCACGCAAAATTCGGTGGCGTAATGCCATCACTCGCTAAAAGAATGCACGAGGAGAGAATTGATTGGGTAATTAGTAAGGCTCTAAAATCCGCTAAAACAAGGATTGAAGATATTGAAGTGATTGCCGTAACAAACGGCCCCGGGCTTTCTATTGCTTTGGGGGTTGGTATCGTTAAGGCTAAAGAGCTTGCTCTCAAGCATAACAAAAAGGTAATTGCTATAAACCATCTTGAAGGGCACCTCCTTTCTCCCCTCGCAAATGTTGAAGACCCTCAATCTGTCCGTTTTCCTGCTCTTGGTTTGGTTATTTCCGGCGGAAATACAATGTTAGTAGAAATCGTGAATATTGGCTTCTATAAAACTATCGCCCAGACCACAGACGATGCTTTAGGTGAAGCTCTTGATAAAGCAGCCAGAATGATAGGACTTGGCTACCCCGGGGGTGCGGTACTCGAAAAAATTGCCCGTCAAGGAAGTCTAAATGCCTACACACTGCCGGTGCCAATCTCGGGCCAGGAGAAAAGACAAATTTTTACATATTCCGGCCTTAAGACAGCCTTTTCAAGATTGGTTGAAGCCGAAAAGCCACTAAGTAAAGAGAAAACTCAAAATCTTGCAGCTTGTTTTCAGGATGTCGCTTTTAAGCATCTATCAAGAGTTACGGAATATTATCTGTCCCATTCACAATTGATAATAAAAAATGTACTTGTAGGGGGTGGTGTATCTGCCAACATTGAAATAAGGAAACGTTTAAGGAAACTCTGCAACAAGTACTCGATAAGCGTATTATTTCCCAAATCGAAAAAGTTTTACGGTGACAACGCGGCCATGATCGGTGTTGCTGCATATTTTAAAGCTGAGGCCAGAGAATTCCAGAATCCAAACTTTATGGACAGAGATCCAAGGGCAAAGTTGTCTGATTGATGGTACAATGTTAGCCATGGAACCTTCTTGCCACCATCAACAATGTATGGCCACGTGGTATTACTAATATGGAATCACAGTACGATCACAAGAAATATGAAGATAAGATTTATCAAAAGTGGGAAGACTCCGGCGCTTTTTCTCCACAGGTAAAAAAGAGTAAGTCTCCGTTTACAATTATCATGCCGCCACCGAATGCAAACGACCCGCTTCATATTGGACATGCGCGCTTTGTTGCCATTGAGGATGTTTTGACCCGTTACCACAGAATGAAAGGTGATTCAACGTTGTGGATACCGGGAAGTGATCACGCAGGAATCGAAACCCAATATGTTTTTGAAAAGAAATTAAAGGAAAAAGGTCAGTCACGATTTGATTTTGACCGCGACACACTTTACAAAATGATTTGGGAATATGTTCAGGAAAATACGGGGGTAATGGAGTCGCAGCTAAAAAAACTTGGGGCATCATGCGACTGGAGTAGATTTAAATTCACACTGGACCCTGAAATAGTTAAGGTCGTCTATAAAACATTTAAAAAACTTTACGATGACGGCTTAATTTACAGAGGCGAGAGAATTGTAAACTATTGCCCACGTTGCGGAACCGCTTATTCACAACTT
>Ga0172379_10011610_pt1 | contig 10449 bp, 10 predicted proteins | sample GrowelOW334metaG_FD_119756 | JGI IMG/M metagenome (GOLD analysis project Ga0172379, IMG submission 119756) | Groundwater microbial communities from an aquifer near a municipal landfill in Southern Ontario, Canada - Groundwater well OW334 metaG | ecosystem: Environmental > Aquatic > Deep...
ATTCAATATTACAGCTACGTTTTAAATAGGCATTATATCGGAAATCACAAGGAATTAAATTTTGCAAAACTAACAAAAGAAATCCCTGATTTAAAAAGCATTGATATAAAAAATAGGAAAAATTTTGTCTGCAATTATTTATCAGATTTAAAAGGCGTAAAAGGATTTATTTATAAAAATTATTGTCTTGGCGGAACAAAAGACAAAGAAGAATCGCGACAATATTTTTCCGATGAAAACGGAATGCGTTGCGACGCTATCCGTCAAGAAATTGAAAATTGGAAAAAAGAAAAATTGATTTCTGACGATGAATATTACTTTTTAGTTGCCAGTTTAATAGAGTCAACTGATAAATACGCAAATACCGCCTCGGTTTACGGCGCATTTTTAAAAAAGTTAAAAAAGACGGCTCAAAATAATTTAATCTTGAAACCCGCCGAATTGATAATTAACAAGAAAGATCACGAAGTTTTTAATGAGGATATAAACGAATTATCGAATAAAGTTGCCGGGGATATTTTATATTTAGACCCGCCGTATAATCACCGTCAATACGCGACCAATTATCATTTGCTTGAAACTATTGCCAAATATGATAATCCTAAAATTCACGGGAAGACCGGTTTACGAGAATATCAAAGCCAAAAATCACTTTATTGTTCAAGATCTCAAGTGAAAAAGGCGTTTAAGGATTTGATTTTAAGGGCAAAGGCGAAATATATTTTTTTGAGCTATAATAATGAGGGTTTAATGACTTTAGGTGATATTAAAGAAATAATGAGTCTGCGGGGTAAATACGGGAATTTTACGAAAGAGTATAATCGTTTCAAGGCCGATAAGTCAGAGAATAGATGTTATACGGCGAATAAAACGCTCGAGTATTTGCATTATGTAGTTTGTGAGTAAAACTCAATAAAATAAGGGTTTTTCCATACATCATAGTATATAATATTTTAATTCTCTTGACAGGGAATTTTTTATCGTTTAAAATAGATGTATAACTAACTAATTTAATTAAAACAATATGTCCAATGATAAAGGCATAGGGAGCTTATTAATAGTAGATGATGCCGATTATTCGAAACAAACGGTCGAGAAATTTGCCGAAAGAATAATAAAATACGCTAAAATAAGCAAAAATGGCGATATTATACTTCTCGACAATTCATTGTCTCCGGATGATAAATTAAGGTTAGCTTTAGTATTACGCTTCATAGCTCATACCTTTGATGGTGATATTCCCGAAACAATAACACTTAAAGAATTAGCAAATTTACTATCTGAAAGATTAGAGGCGGTGGGATCAAGGTTGTCAACGATTATGAAAAATGAAAACTTCGCAAAAAGAGTAAAAAAAGGCGTTTATTTAGCCCAATATTTTGTTATTGATAAATTTTTAACCAATTTAGAAAATAGTGAGCATACGGCGGGTGATAAAAAAAGAAAGTCAACAAAAAGTGGCTCTAAACGGAAGGATAAAGCCGTGACAGGGGTAGGCAGAGATATCCTTGAGCTATTAATTAAGAATGACTTTTTTAAGATTCCAAAAACCGTTAAGGATGCTTGCGAAAAATTAAAGGAAGAAACTAGATTCCATAATCCTAAAGTAGTTGATATGACAATTAGAAAAACTTTTGTTGATAGTAAAAAGATATTAAGAAGGATTCCTAATCCAGACAAGGGCAAGACAAAATGGTTATATGTTAATAGATAAGTTATTTTAAATAATAAAAATATGAGTACGGAAAAAATTATAAAAATAGTTGACCAGATTCAGGAAAAAATTAATGAGATTAGAAATGAATTGGGACAATTCGAAATTATAAAGGAAAAACGCTCGGTAAAAATTGATTCTAAGTCAAAAAAGAAAAATAAGGGTGTTGACTTACTTCAGCCAATAAAAAAATTGTATAACGATAATTTTTTTATTGAATGTAAGTCTGATTTAGAAGTGAAAGAAAAATTAGAATTAGATTTATTAACCGATAAATCGCCAAAAAGAGCGAGTATAGCTAATGCCTTAAGAAAAATGGTAAAGATTGGATTATTAGTTAGAGAAAAAAATATAAAAAATAAAAAGGCTACCTTTTGTTATAAAAATAGAGCGTAGTTTGTTATATTTATGAACAAAATAATATTAGACACGGAAAATTTGTATAAACAAATTTTGAAGTCAGCCAAAACGATATCAGATCAAAAAATAAAGAAGCAGGTAGAGAATTGGCTGATAAATTATTATAATTCGTTAAATAAATTTTTTGACAATAACGAAAAGGGTAAAAATGCACTTGATTGTTTAAAATCATCATCAACTAACAGTAGGTTAATTAGAAAGCGGTGGCTTACCAAGTTAAATTTTATCTTAAAGACAATTAAAGAAAATAAGTACAGTAATTCTATAAATTATAAGAATACCCCAGCAGATCTTAAAGAAATTTTACAAAATGAATTATTAATAAAAATAAAAAAGGTTGATAATAAAGTTTACATTCTCGGAAAAGAATTAAATCAAAATTGGGATTCGATAAATTGTTGGAATTCGTGTGGGATTTTAATGAGGGTAATTTTAGAAAGATCGTTAGATAAAAAAGGTGATGAAATAAAAAATAAAAATGGGTTAAAAAATAAAATAAATTTTTGTCTGAGTTCAAATATTTTTGGAAGAAGTGTTTTAGAGGCTTTAAAGAAGTTAGATAATAGCACGAAGATAACTGGCGATATTGTTGCTCATGATTCCAATATTTTGCTTATAGAAAATGATATAGAATTGGCAATTATTCCATTTAGGGTATTGCTGTCTGACATTTTTTAAATGGGACATTGGCCAAAAACGCCTAACCACTGTCTCATTTGTCTCATTTCTACAGAAATTAGCCAAAATTTTAACCCAAATGAGACACGGTGTCTCAAAAATGGTACAGCTCAAAAACCCTGTTTTCGTGTTCCATTCCTGCCTACGCCAAGGCTTCGGCAGGCAGGTGTCCCGTTTTAGGCCTACCTAGAGCCCTATAGCAGCTAGAATCTAACCGCCCTAAAAACCCTTTCAAAACCGGCGACGGTTTAGTACTAGACCGGGCACGCCTGCCAAGAAGTCATCTTGTCTTTGATAAGGTGGTTTTTTGTTGGTTTTAGGCAGTAATTGTGATATTTTTTATATTTACCTATTGCTATTTATCCGAAAGTGGGTTAGACTAGCCCAGCTTAAGTATAAATCATTAACTCTATAGTTTATGGGTAATTTCAATCGAGACAGACGAACTGGCGGTGGTTTTGGCGCTGGTAAAGACTTTAAAAAACGAGACTCTGGTCCCCGCAGTTTTGGTAGCCGAGATGGCGGTCGGCCGCAGATGCACTCGGCGGTTTGTAGTGAATGTGGTGATGCTTGCGAAGTACCTTTCCGTCCGACTGGCGATCGCCCGGTTTTTTGCACCAAGTGTTTTGGCGCTCAAGATCATGATAATTTTACCCGTCAACCGGCGCGGACCGGTGGTAGAAGTTTTGACCGTCCCGCTGGCGCTGGTCGACCGAGATTTGAAGATAAAAGAATGTTTGACGCGATTTGCGCTAAATGTGGCACAAATTGCCAAGTGCCTTTCCGTCCGATTGGCGACAAGCCGGTTTTCTGCAGCCAATGTTTTGACAAAGGTGACCGCGTCAAACCCGGCAATCAGCCGGTTAATCGGCCGGACCAATTTAAAGATCAATTTGAAAAGTTAAATAGCAAGCTCGATAAAATTTTAAAGGCGTTAAACCTGAGTCCGGCGGCGGAAGTTGTTCTGGCGGAACCGGCAGTCAAGAAACCAAAAACCGCCAAAGTCGCAGCCAAAAAAGCGGTCAAGAAAAAGAAAAAATAATTAATAAAAGAGATTTAAGATTTAGGATTTAAGCCCGCTCGTCGCGAAGCGCGAGCGGGTCCGCTCACGGCTCCGCCGATGAGCGGAAATAAACTCCCTTTTGAATGACCGCTGGCCTATCGCCGGCGGTTTTTGTTTCTTCGAACCTCTCTACAGTGTCTTTTATTCAAAAGATAATAATTGCCAAGTAACCGGGGCTTTGGGATCCGCCACGGCGGATAACCGCCGCCCACGCAGGACTAATTATAGATAATAAATTAAGGTGCTTTGGATTAATCTTCCTTGCTTTAAATGTCTTTAAGGTGTAGATTGACTAGATATGATTACAAAAATATCTCAGTTCAAAAAAGCCGCAACCTTAGCTCTTGGTTTGTTGTTAGTATTTATTTTACTATTACCGTCAGTGGCCGATGCCGTTGAAGTTAATACCGTTGAAGTTAATACTAATGATGTTAGCGTCACTCCACCTGCCGCAGTTAATCAACCGGCTAGCCAAGACTTGCCGCTAGTTAACCAGCCAGCGGCGGAAGTTACGCCTCTGGTTAATCAACCAGTGACTGAGACCCCGCCTTTAACCAATCAGCCGGTGGCTGGCGCGTTAGCCGCGTCGCCAACAGAAACCACAGGCAATGTGATTTTAGACAGCCTAAAGTTTTTTGGCAGCAAGTTGAACTTAACCGACACTGATCCGCGGATAATCGCCGCCCGGTTGATTAAAATATTCCTTAGTCTGATTAGCACGATATTTTTGATTTTAATTTTACTTGGCGGTTTTCGCTGGATGCTTTCCGGCGGTGACGAGGAAAGAGTAGGGGAGGCTAAAAAAATATTATTAAACGCGGTCATCGGCTTGATTGTCGTCCTGAGCGCTTATAGTATTGTTAATTTTGTCGTCTCGGCAGTAGTTAAATAATTTGAAGTAAAAAATTCTCAGACATCTAAAAAGTCTGGCCGAAGCCGTTTCCCCCAGGCTTTTTGTTTTACCGGCGGTTTTATCTCAGTACCACTCTACAGTGTCTTTCCTTTCAAAAGTACAAAACCAACCAGAATCGGGGTCCGGGGTGTCCGCCAGTTGGCGGACCACCCCGGGACTCTTTGGTTACTCAACTTGTAGAGCCCTGTAGCTGGGTAACGCCTGCCCGGCGAGGGTAATCCTTGCCAAAATCAACTAAAGCCTGTAGAATAGTGCGATAATCACTAAAGATTTTTATGGCCGAAGCCGTAATTCTCAGTTTTAATGAAGTTTCATTCGGTTATCCCGATAAAAGGCTCTTACTGGAAGAGGCAAGTTTTAGCGTGCGCGCCGGCGCTAAATTGACGCTAATGGGCCAGAATGGCGCCGGCAAAAGCACACTTTTTGGTTTGATTCATGGGGAATTAAAGCCGACCAGCGGCCAAGTCAATGTCACCAATAGCGCGACGATTGGCACGGCGTTTCAAATGGTCGCCAAAAGCGATTTTGATTTAACCGTGGAAGAATATTTTGCCAAAGTGTTTGCAACCGTGCCGGCCAATTTAAAGAGTCAGATTAGTAAAGCGCTGGCGGCGGTTAATCTGGATATCCCGACTGCCAGAATTGTGGGCGAACTTTCCGGCGGCCAGCAAGCGCGCTTGCTCCTGGCGGTCGCTTTAATTCAGAATCCGGATATTTTGCTTCTTGATGAGCCAACTAACAATCTGGACCAAGCGGGGATTGACCATTTAATCCAATTTTTAGTAATGTACGACAAAACCGTGATTGTGATTTCTCACGACGCGGATTTTCTTAATTCTTTTACCGAAGGCGTTTTATACCTCAATTCTTTTAACCAGAAGATCGAAGTCTATACCGGCGACTATTATTCCGTGGTTACCGAGATTGAAAACCGGATCAAGCGCGAGCAGATGAAAAATGCCCAGCTGGAAAAACAGATTCAAGATAATAAAGAAAAGGTCAATTTTTTTGCGAATAAAGGCGGCAAGATGCGAAAACTAGCGTCTAAACTTAAAGAAGAAACTTTGGAAATGGAAGAAAATAAAGTGGCAGTGCGGAAAGAAGACAAGACGATTCGGGACTTTGTTATTCCTAATCAAAAAATTATTGGCGACATCGTCACCATCAAGTCGGTCAAGATTATTAAAAATCACGAGCCGCTCCTTAAAGCCACGGATAAACTTCTCCGCCAAAAATCTCGCCTCCTGATCACCGGGCCGAACGGCATTGGCAAGAGCACACTCCTGCGGTCGCTAGTTAATGGGACCAGTGAAGGCGCCAAAATTATGCCAGGAACAAGAGTGGGATATTACAGCCAGGATTTTGCAACGCTCGACTTTAACGCCACAGTTTTTAATTCGTTGAAAGCGAGCCTTGATGAATCCGAACAAACCGATGTCCAATATTTGCGCGCCGTCGCCGCTAATTTTCTTATCACCGGCGATCTGATGGGCCACCAAATTTCTGAGCTATCCGAAGGCCAGAAAGGCCTGCTGTCTTTTGCTAAGTTTGTCCTGCAACAGCCGGGCCTTTTAGTTCTGGACGAGCCGACTAACCATATTAATTTCCGCCATTTGCCGATTCTAGCCAAGGCGATTAATACTTATCAAGGCGCGATTATCCTCATCAGCCACATGCCGGACTTTGTCAAAGAGATTAGGTTTGACGAATTTTTGGAGCTGGATAAGGTGTAAGGCACGATCTAATAATAAACTGTCTAACGAGTATGCTGGGCGGTTTTTTGTTATAAGAGAATCATGAATTATGAATTAAGAATCAAGAAGGTCGGTAACCAGTGTCTAAATCTCTAAATACCATTTAAAGTTCAAAACCCAAAGATTCAAAGTTCAAATCAAGAACAAATGCCAAAACTTCGATAATCTTTGATCTTTGAACTTGATTTGAACTTTGCACTTTGAACTTTGGATTTTTAATCAAATTTTGCCACAATAACATTAGTTTGGTTATATTCCCGAATCTTCCTATATTGCTAGTAGTCGCATATTAAGGTATAATTAAACTAGTTATTTTTGGCTAAAAAGGCGAAATTTAAACTATGCTTAACACCCGAAAAATCAGGAAGTATTTCCCGGCGATTAAGTCCGGGCGGATTGTTTCCAATAATGCCGCTAGCACGCAGGTCCCGGTCCAATTGTTGGATTTATTAAAGAAATTGATTGTTAAATACGACAATGTCCATCGCGGTCAATCTCAGCCGTCAATTTTAACGACTGAGGCCTTTGAGTCTTCTTATGACACCATCGCGCAGTTTATCAACGCGCCCTCCCGGAAAAATATCATTCTTTACCGCAATACCACCGAAGCGATTAATTCAGTCATGTATTCGCTTTTAACTGACTTCAAAGACGGGGATAATCTGGTTACGACTTACATGGAGCATAATTCCAATTATGTTCCTTGGTACGGTCTGACCCACGAAATCTTGCCCAAGTTCGGGATTAAAGTTGAATGCCGCCTCGCTAAGTTTGACCAAGAAACGGGCCAGCTTGACCTCGATCATTTGAAATCGTTAGTGGATAATAAAACTAAATTAATTGCTTGCACCGGCGCGTCAAATTTTTTGGGCACCAAAAACCCGATCAAGAAAATCCGGGCAATCGCCGACGCCAGCGGTTATCGCCAGCCCAATGGCGAAAAGAAGTCTTACTTGCTGATTGACGGCGCCCAAACCGTGCCTAATGTATATATTGATGTCCAAGATTTGGGCGTCGATTTTCTCGCTTGGTCTTTTCATAAAATGCTGGCGCCATTTGGCGTGGGCGCCCTTTATGCGCGAGAGGAACTACTAAAAACCATGCGACCGTTCCTCTATGGCGGCGATATGATCGCCGAGGGCAAAGTCAGCCCGGAAAAGGTGGAGTATAATGCCTTACCTTGGAAATTTACCGCCGGCACGCCTAATATCTTGGGCACAATTTTATCCGCCCAAGCCTTGAGGTTACTCCTGGATTTCTCTTTGAATCCCGGCAAACAGGTTTACTTTATGACCGCTAAGCCGTTAACACCCACGGCAGTGCAACAAGCGATGGCCAATGTGGCCGAACATGAAAAAACTCTAATCGGCGAAGCCCTGCGACTACTTGAGGAAATACCGTCATTGAAAATTTATGGCCCACGCGATCCGGCTGCCCGGACAGCACTAGTGGCTTTTAACTATCCTAGTGTTAGCCCATTCGAGATCGCGGAGAAGTTGAGCGGGCTGGGAATAGAATCTCGCGCCGGTTGTCATTGCGCGACGCTGGCGCATTATTACTATCTGCTGACGGTGCCAGCCAGTTGCCGACTCAGTTTTTATATTTATAATGACCTTAAGGATGTCCGAAAAGCTTGTTTAGCCGTTAAAAAAGTGTTAAAATAAAAAAATAATAAACCCCGAAGGGGTCCCTTCGGGATAAAAATCAATCTATGACCCAGTGCACCATTTACAATCAGTCTTTAAGATTTTCTCGCGCCACTTACGGTGTGATGACTTTACTCGGTTTCTTGCTTCATAACCAATGGTTGATACTGGCGGCCGGCCTCTTAACGCTTCTAGGTGTTTTTTCTTTGAAACTTAATATCCCTTACCAACTTCATGCCATGATTTCCCGTAAAAGCCACTTGGAAACGATTCAAAAAGACCTGGGCGAGATCAATTTTGTTGCTGGTATGACTGGTGTCTTGCTTTTAATCGGTTTTTTCTTGGTTCATTACGGTCTGTTTGTTGATATTGCTTGGATTTATATTTTGATTGTGGATTTGTTGATTTTTCTCGCTTGCTTTGTCGGTTTCTGCGTGGCGACTCTGATGTATATCTTCTTCAAAAAGATTTTTAATCGCTAAAAACCAAAATGGCGAAGAATCCTAAAGCCAAAACTGCGGTGGGGGACTCCGGTTATCTGAACAAAAATTGCTGGCTGGTAAAAAACCTCAATTATTCCCCTTATCGGCGCTGCCAACATTGCGACTTCAAATTTCGCAATTGTTTGTTTTTGCATTATCAGGTGATTAGTATTATTTTGATTATCCTCGCCCTCGGCGCCTTTTTGATAGTTGAAGGCAAAATTTCCACTCTGGTGGTGATTGCTATTTTTACTCTGGTGATTGTCTACGGCTATTTCTTTAACCAAAGCACAGAAAAAATAATCATTTCCAGCTTTTCCGAGCGGCAAGCCAAAGTCGCCTTACAGGAGTTGACCGGCAAACTGGCAGAAAAAGTTGACGAGCAGACCAAATACCTCAAAGAACTTTTGGAAATGAAAAGCGATTTTTTGCGGGTGGTGAACCATCAGCTGAATACCCCGCTGTCAGTGATGAAAGGCTATTTTTCCATGGCCGAGGAAAACTCCTACCCGATGAAAAAGGCTTTGCCGCCGATTAAAGCCGGGTTGGAGCGGATTAGTTCGACGGTCGCTGACTTTTGGAACGCTTACGAACTGGAAGGTGAGAAGATGCAAATGAACCCGGAAAAAACCGATCTCTTGGCAATCGCCACTAATCTTATCCCGGAAAAGAAAAAAATGCAGTTGGCGGTGGAAAGAAAATTAGCCTTGGAAGTAAAAAAGCCCGCCTTTCCTATGCCTTTAGTTTGGTGTGACTACAAAAAAACCGCCCATGTCGTTTCTAACTTACTTGATAACGCCATTTATTATACCCGCCAAGGCAAGGTGACGGTTGATTTTGAGCTCTTGGGCAAAGACTACCTTAAAGTTAATGTCAAAGACACTGGCGTTGGCATTTCGCCGGCGGACAAGAAGAAATTATTTCAAAAGTTTTCCCGGGGGGAAAGCGCGACGGATTTGCGGCCGGATGGCTCGGGCCTGGGGCTGTTTATTGCCAAAAAAATCGTGGAAGGCAATGACGGCGAGATTGCTTGCGCTAGCGCCGGCGCGGGCAAAGGCTCGACCTTTAGTTTCACCGTGCCGATTTACAAAAACCAGAAGCTAACCCGCAGCGCAGAAAAATCAGCCAACCGTGAACAAAAGATTGTTATCTTCGACAAGAAATAAGTGCGATGCCAATCTACGAATGACATACGAATGCAACGAATGATGCTAATTTATTCGTAGATTCGCATGTAATCTGTAGCATTCGCATCGCTTCCAGCCGGATGGATAATTTGATAACCATCGCAAATTATTATATTTAAGTAATCAGTGTAATTGGTAAAATATATGAAGTTAACCGGCGTTATGAAGTCCAAAAAAGGCCGCATTCTCTTGGTGGAAGACGAGGCGGCGCTGGTTAATATCTACCATGATTATTTGGAAATGAATGGTTATGATTTTCTTTCCACCAAAGATATCCAGGAAGCCTTACAGCTAACCGAAACCGAACAGCCGGATTTGGTGCTTTTGGATATTATTATCCCCAAGCCCGAGAACACCGTGGCCGAGCAAGGCTGGGAATACCTCACGGCGGTCAAGAAAAACCCCAAAACCAAGGATATTCCGATTGTGGTTTTCACCAACCTTGACACCCATAAAGACCGGTTGAAGAGCGAAAAACTCGGCGCCGCCGGCTACATTTTCAAGCGCGACTGCACTCCCCGCGAAGTCGTGGCGGCAATCGCGGAGATTATTAAGAAGAATCAGGCGGGGAAGAAAAAATAATAATTATATG
>Ga0172379_10011611_pt1 | contig 10449 bp, 10 predicted proteins | sample GrowelOW334metaG_FD_119756 | JGI IMG/M metagenome (GOLD analysis project Ga0172379, IMG submission 119756) | Groundwater microbial communities from an aquifer near a municipal landfill in Southern Ontario, Canada - Groundwater well OW334 metaG | ecosystem: Environmental > Aquatic > Deep...
ACGGCGCGGGCAAGAGCACCTTGATGAAAGTCCTCGCCGGCGCGTATCAGCCCGACGCCGGGAGCATCACGCTGGACGGCCAGCCCTTCCGCCCCGCGAACCCGCTGCACGCCCGCGAGTCCGGCATCGCGATGATTTACCAGGAGCTGAACCTCGCGCCGCACATGAGCGTGGAGGAGAACATCCTGCTCGGTGAGGAGCCGGCCCGCTTCGGCTGGCTGGACCGCCTCAAACGCCGCGACCTCGCCCGCCGTGCGCTGGAGGAACTTCACCACGCCGACCTCCCGCTCGACGCGCCGGTGAACACGCTGCCCATCGCACAACAGCAGCTTGTCGAGATCGCCCGCGCGCTCGTCCGCGAGCCGAAGGTCCTCATCATGGACGAGCCGACGAGCAGCCTCACGCAGGTGGACACGGAGAATCTCTTCCGCGTCATCGAGCGGCTCCGGGCGCGCGGCGTGAGCGTGATTTACATCAGCCACTTCCTCGAGGAATGCCAGCGCGTCTGCCAGCGCTACACCGTCCTCCGCGACGGCGAAACCGTCGGCACCGGTGGCATGTCCACCGCACGCGTCGAGGACATCATCCGACTGATGGTGGGCCGTGAGATGAAAGACATTTACCCGCGGACGCCGCACGCGCTGGGCGCGCCCGTGCTGGAGCTGAAGGAACTCGCCGGACGCACCAAGCCGCGCCGCGTGAGCCTCACGTTGCGCGCCGGAGAAATCCTCGGCCTTGCCGGCCTCATCGGTGCCGGGCGCACGGAGACCGCCCGTGCCGTCTTCGGCCTCGATGAACTCGTGGATGGAGAAGTGTTCGTTTGTGGCAGCCGAGGTGAGGAGGCTCCGTTCTCGAATCGGCAATCCAACCAGAGACTCCTCACGTCGGCTCCTGCGCGGAGCCCGCGTGACAGCCTCCGTGCCGGCCTTGGCCTGCTCAGCGAGAACCGCAAGGAGGAGGGCCTCATGCTCAACCGTTCGCTCGCCGACAATCTCACCGCCACGCACCTCGGCCCGTTCGCGCGCCTCGGCCTCATCTCCGAGCGACGCCAGCACGACGCCACGCGCGACTGGATGCAGCGCCTTGACGTCCGCGCGCGTGGTCCCGCGCAGCCCGTCGGCGAACTCTCCGGCGGCAACCAGCAGAAGATCGCGCTGGGCCGCCTGCTTCACCACGACGCCCGCATCCTCCTGCTCGACGAGCCGACGCGCGGCATTGACGTGGGCAGCAAGGCGCACATTTACCGGCTCATCGGCGAGCTCGCCGCACAGGGCAAGGCCGTTCTCTTCATCAGCAGCTACCTGCCCGAGCTGCTCGGCGTGTGCGACACCATCGGCGTGATGTGCCGCGGCGAACTGGCCGCGAGCCGCCCCGCGACAGACTGGACGGAACATGAAATCATCGCGGCGGCGATCGGACAGGGAGATGTGAACGGAATTGAAAAATGACAATTGCAAATCTGGCATTGTAAATTGGCCGGCAGAGTTCCCGACGAGCTAGAATTTATGACTCCACAAGAACTTTCGGACCGGCTTTGGCAGTTTGCGGCACGCGTCGCGAAGATCGTGGACGCCCTGCCTGAGACGCGTGTTGGCCGACACGTCGCCGGGCAACTTGTTCGAAGCGGCACTTCATCCGCGCCGAACTACGACGAGGGCAGTGCGGCAGAGAGCAAGGCCGACTTCATTCACAAGCTGGCCATTGCACTCAAGGAAATGAAGGAAACACGCGGCTGGCTGCGGTTTATTGTCATTGCCGGCCTGATGCCCGAACCGCGCATTGCGCCAGTGCTGGACGAAGCCGAGCAGCTCGCCCGCATTCTCGCCAAGTCTCTGCTTACCGCTCGCAACGCACGCCGTCCGGCACTGTCCCCAATTTGAAATGCCAGATTTGCAATTGTCATTTTTCAATTTTTCAAATGCCTGAGCCCTCCTCCAGTCCGCGCAAACTGGCCCGCCTGCTGAACACCTTCGGCCCCGCGCTCATCCTCGCAGCGGTCGTCGCGCTCTTCATCGCCCTTCTCGCGTGGAAGGACGCGGCGGAGCAGATGCAGTCTGCGAACTTGAGGGGCTTCTCCGGCTTCACCCAGGCCGCGCGCGAGTCCACGTATGACGGGCTGAAGGCGTTCCTCTCGTTCGCCACGTTCAAGACCGTGCTCACGCAGACCGTCGTGGTGTCCCTCGCGTCACTGGGCATGACGATGATCATCGTGAGCGCGGGGATTGACCTGAGCGTGGGCTCGGTCGTCGCGCTGTCCACGGTGGTGGGTGCGCTGCTGATCCAGAAGGGCGCGGCCTGCCCGGCGTGCTGGCGGCGTGCCTCGCGGGCGGAGCACTCGTGGGCGCGCTCAACGGCGCGCTGACCGCAGCGCTCCGGCTCACGCCGTTCATCGTGACGCTCGGGATGCTCGGCGCGGCGCGCGGCGTGGCGAAGTGGCTCGCCGGCAACCAGACCGTGAACTTCAAGGAGTCCGGCATCGGCGTGCTGATGACCGATCCCGATCCGCTGGGCGCGTTGCCGCCGCCGGGCGTGTGGGTGGCCGTCGCGCTCGCGGTGGTGATGGCGGTGGTGATGCGGCAGACGGTCTTTGGCCGGCACATCTTCGCCATCGGCTCAAACGAAGCCACGGCGCGGCTCTGCGGCATCCGCGTGCGCGCGACGAAGCTGGCAATTTACTCGCTGGCCGGAATGCTCTTCGGCCTCGCAGGGGTGATGATGTTGAGCCGGCTCCAGCAGGGCGACCCAACCTCCGCCGTCGGCCTGGAGCTCGACGTGATCGCGGCGGTGGTCATCGGCGGCGCAAGCCTGAGCGGTGGAACGGGAAGCATTCTCGGCGCGATGATCGGCGCCCTGACGATGGCCGTCCTGCGCACCGGCAGCCAATATATGGACTGGCCGAGCTACATGCAGGAAATCATCATCGGCGGCCTCATCATCGCGGCGGTGGCCCTGGACAAGTGGCGGCAGAGCCGGTGAAACACGGCGCAGACACAAAACGGAAGAGGTCGGGCGTGTTTCGCGGGCAACCCTTCGGAATTCGGGGTTAACTCAAGAACGTTCCCACCCGTGCGTCAGGCCGCCGCTTTTGCTGCAGCAAGGTCGTTGCGGCGGTCGGCCATGCTCTTGAAGAACTCGTAGCCCTCGCGCAGGCGGCGGACGCAAACGTCCTTGTCCTCCAGCATGGTCTTGATGATGCGGAGAATCGGTTTCGGGCGCAGGTAGTAGCTGCGATAGAAGCGCTCCACGTCCTCGAAAATTTGCTCCTTCGAGAGGCCGGGGTATTCGAGCGTGGACTGCTGGAGGCCGTCGCCCTCGATGAGATCGGTCTTGTCCTTCTTCACGAACCAGCCGTTGAGCTTGGCCTGCTCATAGAGCTCGGTGCCGGGATATGGCGCGGCGAGCGAGACTTGCAGGCTGAAGACGTCCAGCTCCTGTGCGAAGCGGATGGTCTGCTCGATGGTTTCCTTCGTCTCGACGGGCAGGCCCAGGATGAAGGTGCCGTGGATGACGACGCCGGCCTTGTGGCAGTCCTTGGTGAACCGGCGCATCTCGTCGGTGGTGACGCCCTTCTTGATGCGCGTGAGGGTCTCGTCGTTGCCGCTCTCGTAGCCGACGAGGAAGAGGCGCAGGCCGTTGTCCTTGAAACTCTTGATGGTGTCGTAGTCGAGGTTCGCGCGGCTGTTGCAGCTCCAATCCACACCGAGCGGGCCGAGCTTCTTCGCAATCTCGCGGGCGCGCGGGAGGTTCGCGGTGAAGGTGTCGTCATCAAAGAAAAATTCCCGGACCTGCGGGAAGATTTTCTTCATGTAGGCCATTTCGTCGGCGACGTTCTGCGCGCTGCGGACGCGATACTTGTGCCCGCCGATGGTCTGCGGCCAGAGGCAGAAGGTGCACTGCGCCGGGCAGCCGCGGCCCGTATACATCGAAACGTAGGGATGCTGGAGGTAGCCGATGAAATATTTCTCGATCTCCAGGTCGCGCTTGTAAACGTCGGCGACCCACGGGAGCGAGTCCATGTCGGCAATCATCTCGCGCTCGGGGTTGTGTTTGATCTTCCCTTCGCCGTCCTTGTAGGAGAGGCCCTTGATGGTCGAAAGCTCGCGGCCCTCGGCGACTTCCTTGCAGGTGAAGTCGAACTCCTTGCGCGCGACCCAGTCAATGGCCCACGAGGCCTTGAGCGTCTCGGTGGGCAGCACCATGGCGTGCGCGCCGACGAAGCCGATCTTGGTGGCGGGCTTCTGCTGCTTTATCGCCTCGGCGACCTTGCAGTCGTTCTTCAGCGACGGCGTGGAGGTGTTGATGATGACGTGGTCGAAGTCCTTCGCGATGGCGAGGCACTGCGCGACATCAATGTTGTGCGGCGGGCAGTCGAGGAGCCGGGAGCCGGACACGAGGGCGGCGGGCTGCGCGAGCCAGGTCGGATACCAATAACTCGTGACCTCGCGCCGCGCCTGATAGCGCGCGCCGGCACCGCCGTCGAAGCCGTCGAAGGACGGAGGGGAGAGGAAGAGTGCGCTCATTTTGGAAAGTGTTCAGTGTTCAGAAAGTCAGGTGGTCGGCGGCTTGGGGAAGAACTGCGGGAGGCTTTGCTGGATGAGTTCAATCATCTCCCCGGCTTGTTGGCGATGGGTGTCGTAGTTCTCGCCGACGGAGGTCATGTCGCCACCGGGATAGTGCTGGTCGAAAAAATCCTCAGTCAGTTCGATGGCGAAAGTTTGAAAGCTGGCGAAACGGTTGTCGAACTGCGTCGCCTCTTTGACGAGCCGTTCCAAGTCGTGCGTCTTCACGAGCGGCCAACCCTTCGCCACGAGAAACCCTTTCAAGTAGCGCTCGGCGGCCTCTTGGAGCGCTTCAATGCCCAGCGATGTGACGCCTTCGCTCTTGCGCAAAACATCGGCACCCCGGATCCGCTCTTCCGCGAAGGCAAACCAGTCGGCCGGGTTCTGGTCATCCGTCGGCCTATGCAGCATAGACCTCAACCCCCTTGTCCATGATTTCGCGGTAAATGAAGCTGCCGGAGCGGAGCTTCTGCTCCAACCCTTCCGGCGTTTGCGAGAGAAGTGTGAATGACTCGGGCGGCGCGGCGACGTCCCAAAAGGCACGGCGAATCTCCAGATTGCTTTCCTTCGACGATGCAATGCCCCTCCGGATCACCAGCAGGTCGAAATCACTGTGCTCCGTAGGCGTGCCGTAAGCGTGACTGCCGAAGAGAATGATGCGGTCCGGGTGAGTCTTCTCGACGATGGCTCGGAGGTAAGGCTCCAATCGAAAGGCAACCCGGCTGATAGGATAACGCGGGTTATGCAGCGTCGGAAACGCGGTCGCCGTGTGATAGGCAACCGCAGCCTCCTTCAGTTCGCCTGAAGCTGCGCTGGACATGGCCCTCTTACTCCGTCTTCGCCGTCACCGAGCCGTTGGCCTTGATCTTCGCCAGCAGGTCGTCGCGCTGGGAGGTGTCGCCGGAACCGCAACCGCCGCCGGCTGCCGGGGCGTGAGCGTGCTCCTCTTCCTTGCGGGAGAAGGCACCGCGCGCATTGGCGGCGGGGTTGATGGCGGCCTTGGCCTCGGCGAGGTGGCCCTTGCCGATGGTCGCGCCGTTGTAGGCGCGCTTTTCCAGATCGGCGCTGGCGGGATACGGCTTCGGCTTGGAGCCGAAGTTGTATTTCATGTTGATCCAGTTGTCGCGCGGCTTGTTGCTCAACGCGCCGCTCGGGTCGTAGCCGCAGTGGACCATGCAATGCTCGCAGCGGGAATCGCGGGCGACGCCGTCCACGACGCCGTAATTCTCCCACTTCACCGTGCCAAGCATCTCGGCGTAGGTGGGATGATGGCCGTCGGTCATCAGGTAGCACGGCGCCTTCCAGCCCTTCACATTGTAAGTGGGGATGGCCCAGGCGGTGCAGGTCAGCTCGCGCTTGCCGGCGAGGAATTCCTGGTAAACCGGCGTGCCGAAGATGGTGTAGAGCCGGCCCCATTCCTCGATCTTGGCGAACTTCTTCCGGGTCATGTCGCGCGTGAGGAAGAACTCCTTCGGGTCTTTGCCGAGGCGCTTGACCATGTCCTTCTTGGCGGCGTCGTAATCGTAGCCGGGCGAAATCGTGTGGCCGTCCACGTCGAGCGAGGAGAGGAACTTGAACATGTCCTCGATTTCCTGCACGTCGGTCTCGCGGTAAACGGTCGTGTTCGTCGCGCACTGGTAGCCGAGGATCTTGGCCATCCTGATGGCGGCGACGCATTCCTTGAACACGCCCTCGCGCTCAACGATGAGATCGTGCGTGAATTCGAGCCCGTCCACGTGGACGTTCCAATACATCCACTTGCTGGGCTTGATGACGACCTTCGCCTTCGCGGCGGCATCGGCGTTGCGGATGGCCTCGGCTTCCTTCTCGGTGACGAGCTTCTCGTCAACGAGCCGCTGGAGCTTCGGCTCCATCTCCGGCGAGAAGACCGTGGCCATGTAGTCCCGCATCTTCTTCCTCATGAAGACGCCGTTGGTGCAGATGTAGATGATGCGGCCCTGGCCGCGCAGGCCGGCGACCAGCTCCTCGATCTTCGGGTAGATCAGCGGTTCGCCGCCGCAGATGGACACCATCGGCGCGTCGCAATCCTGCGCGGCGGCCAGGCACTGCTCCAGCGGAACCATGTCCTTGAGGGACGTGGAATACTCGCGGATGCGCCCGCAGCCGGTGCAGGTGAGATTGCACGTGTGCAGCGGCTCGAGCTGGAGCACCATCGCGAACTTCGGCGTCCGCTTGATGAGCTTATGTTTGACGATGTGACGGGCGATCTTGACCGTCAGCGCGAGGGGGAATCGCATAGGGTTATTGAACTGAGACTGCCTGCGGCACCACGGGTTGGGCCGAATCCACACGGTCGCCGGCCGAAGCCGGGGCCGCTTGGATCAGCCTCGGGATGCCCGGCAGCAGGAATGTTGCGGGCGACACCGACGGCGAAGAGCGGAAGCCACCACAGCCCGCCGCCCCGAGCGCGAGCGCGGGGAGGATTGCCAACAGTGGACGTTTCCAACTAAAACGCATTGCAGCACTATATGAAGCGATCCAAGAACTGCGCAACGCTTAATTCCACCCCCCTGCACAGGGGGGTCGGGATGGTCGTAATGCTGCTGGGATTGCTGGCCCTGGCCGCGCCCGGCGCGCCGGCCCCGAAGAAACAGCCTGAAATCCCGCTCGCCTCGTTCTCCCAGGAGTTCGCCGAGTCCGCCCAGCGCCAGCTCGTCGGGGCGCGGAAGCAATTTCAGGCCGACACCACCGCCGTCACCGCCGCCTGGGAGCTGGGCCGCGCCTGCTTCTGGCGGGCTGAGTTTGCCACCTCGAACGAGGAACGCGCCCGGTTGGGGGAGGAGGGCATCGCCGTCTGCCGCCCGCTGATCATCCGGGCCCCCACGCTGCCCGAGGGGCACTACTACCTGGCCATGAACCTCGGCCAGCTCGCCCGGACCAAGTGGCTCGACGCCCTTGGAATCGTGAAGGAACTGGAACACAGCCTCGGCCTCGCCGGGGCCATGAACCCCCGCCTCGACCATGCCGGACCGGATCGTTGTCTCGGTCTCCTTTACCGCGACGCCCCCGGCTGGCCCCTCAGCATCGGCAGCAAAACCAAGGCCCGGCAGCACCTGCTCAAGGCCGTCGAACTGGCCCCGGACTTTCCGGAGAACCACTTCGTGCTCATCGAGACCTGGCTTGGCTGGAAGGAGAAAAAGCGCCTCCAGCATGACCTCGACGTCCTGAACGCGCTGCTTCCCAAGGCGCGCAGGCAATTCACAGGCGGCGAATGGGCGGCGCACTGGGACGACTGGGAACGCCGCTGGAAAGACGCGCAGACCAGGGCTGCCGAGTTGCTGAAACGGAAGTAACCCCGCCGCGCGGCATCACTTCTCCGGGGCGGATTTCCCGCCCGCCTCGACGAGTTTCCGGGCAAAGACGTCGGCCTCGGCCTCCTTGCCCTGCCCGCGATACACACGCTCCAGCGCCTCGAACGTGGCGAGGTGCGCCGGATGCTTCGGGCCGACGTGCTTCGTCAGGATCGTCTGCCGTTGAAGCAAAAGCCCCTCGGCGGCGGAATGGTTTTTCAGATCGGCATAGTGCAGCCCGAAGGCGAGGAGCGGGTTCACAAGCAGCACGCTCTCCCGGCCCTCGCGGTCCTCGATGAGCTTCACCAGCTTCTTGAACGCCGCCTCGGCATCCTTGTATTTCTTCGCCGAGTGAAGCGTCTGCGCCTGCTCCATGCGGATTTGCATGACGCGCCGGTAGTCGGGCACGAACAGCCGCTCCTCCACGGTCTCCGGCCCGCCCCGGAACCGCGTGGCGGTGTTCCTCGTGCCGAGGATTTTGAGCGCGGCAGTGTAAAGTTTGTCCGCCTCGTCGAAGCGCCCGGCCAGCGCGCAGTTGCGTGCCAGCGCCGCCTCGCAGGTGCCGACCGTCGGATGATAGGCCCCGTTCTTCCACTTGCAGATGTGTTCGGCGCGTTTCAAGAACGGCTCCGCCTCCGCAAACTTCCGCTGTTCGGTGAGGTTGCCGCCAAGGTGAAACGCGCACTCCGCCACGCTGAGATGGTTCGTGCCCAGCTTCGCCTCACGCAGTGCCAGCGCACGGCGCAAGTGCGGCTCCGCCTCCGGAAAACGCCTGCGTAACTGTTCCAGTCCGGCGGCAAGAAACAGCGTCTCCACCAGCCGCGGATCAGCCTCGCCGAACTGCTCCGCAACCGCGAGCGCCATGCCCATGAACTGTTCCGCCTCAGCGTAACGGCCCTCCCCCGCCGCCTTCTTCACATCCTCGCAATACGTCTTCCAAAGGCCCGGGTCCGCGCTGGCGGCGGGCGCGGCAAAAGCCGGCCAAAAAAACACAGCGCAGCCGATGGCCAAAACGGCGGTCATTTTCTTCATGATGAGTATTTCTCCAGCCAAGGGTTCCCACTTCCGACGGCCAATCATTGCAAACCCGCGCTCACGGGATCAAGCAGTGATTCGGGCCCGGTCGAACTCAAGTTGAAGCTTTCAACACATCCGGGAACAGGCTACGAACGCGGCGGAAACCAGCTGAGTTACTCGAACCACAGACACAGAGAACACAGAGCCTGCATGAAACCATTTTTTATCTTCCTCCCTGTGTCCTCTGTGCCTCTTTGGTGAACCCCATGCCCCTCCTCGACATCCGCAACCTCCAGCTCGAATTCGGCACCGGCCCGGACGCCGTGCGTGCCGTGGACGGCGTGTCCTTCACCATCGCCGAGGGCGAAACGCTCTGCCTCGTCGGTGAGAGCGGTTGTGGCAAGAGCGTTTCCGCCCTCTCCATCGCGCGCCTCGTGCCCACGCCGCCCGCGCGCTACGTCGGCGGCGAGATTCTCCTCAACGGCCGCGACGTGCTGAAGATGGACCAGCGCGAACTGCGCTCCATCCGCGGCGGCGTGGTGAGCTACGTCTTCCAGGAACCGAGCGCCTCGCTCAACCCCGTCTTCCGCGTCGGCAACCAGATCAAGGAATCGCTGAAGCTCCACCGCCCGCAGTTCGCCACCGACGACGAGGTCATCCGCCTGCTGAAACTCGTCGGCATCCCCGCGCCCGAATCGCGCATCCGCGACTACCCGCACCAGATGTCCGGCGGCATGCAGCAGCGCATCATGATTGCGATGGCGCTGGCGAGCGAACCGAAGCTCCTCGTGGCCGACGAACCGACCACCGCGCTGGACGTGACCATCCAGGCGCAAATCCTCGAGCTGCTCCGCGACCTCAAGCAGCGCCTGCGCATGAGCATCCTGCTCATCACGCACAACCTCGGCATCGTGGGCGACATCGCCGACCGCGTGGCCGTGATGTATGCCGGGCAGATTGTCGAGCTGTCCCCCGCGCGCGCCCTGCTCCAGCGCCCGCTGCACCCCTACACGCAGGCATTGATGAACTCCGTGCCGCAACTCGGCCACGAGCACGAGCGCCTCCAGGCCATCCCCGGCAACGTGCCCAACCTCGGCCAGTTCCCCGGCGGCTGCCGCTTCCACCCGCGCTGCCCCAAGGCGCAAAGCGACTGCTCGCAGAAAGCACCGGAGCTGGTGGAAGTCGAGCCGGGCCGGTGGGTGCGGTGTCCTTATTGGAATTCAAACGGGAAACCAACGTGAACCTCCTCGAAGTCAAAAACCTCAAAGTCCACTTCCCGGTCAAGCATGGGGTCTTCAGCCGCGTGAATGCGTGGGTGAAGGCCGTGGATGACGTGAGCCTCACCGTCGCGCCGGGCGAGACCGTCGGGCTCGTGGGCGAGAGCGGCTGCGGCAAGACCACCTTGGGCCGCGCCATCATCCGCCTGCTGGAGCCAACGGCCGGCAGCGTCACCTTCGAGGGCGAGGACATCACCACGCTCGAGGGCGCGGCGCTGCGCGAGCGACGGCGGCGGTTCCAGATGATTTTCCAGGACCCCGTCGGCTCGCTGAACCCGCGCATGA
>Ga0172379_10011612_pt1 | contig 10448 bp, 10 predicted proteins | sample GrowelOW334metaG_FD_119756 | JGI IMG/M metagenome (GOLD analysis project Ga0172379, IMG submission 119756) | Groundwater microbial communities from an aquifer near a municipal landfill in Southern Ontario, Canada - Groundwater well OW334 metaG | ecosystem: Environmental > Aquatic > Deep...
CTCAGAATGATAATGAAATTTATTACATTGCAACAATTAGTCAACGATCAACTTTTTACAAAAGTTCCGATGGTGGAAAAAATTGGGTAACCAAGCGTATGCCCTCAGGTCAAATCCCCACTGTTTTGAGGAGTCGAGTAGAAAAAGATAATGTTTTATACTTAGGCTTTACAATTCCACCGAAACAGTAAACGGCGAAAGATCATAAGAACAAAAGAACACCACCGCCGAGGCGGGGTCCCGTCCTCATGGCGGGAAAAGATCAAATAATAAAAAAATAATATAAATCACAAGACCTGAAATCTAAAACCTAATACCTAAAACCTAATATTATGAATTACATTCAAATGAATAAAGAGGATTTTAATAAGGCAATAGAACATTTAAAATCTGATATTTCTAGTTTACGTACTGGCAGAGCTACTCCTGCTTTAGTTGAAGATATTGTAATTGATGCCTATGGCGCCAGACAACCATTAAAACATGTGGCTTCAATTTCTGTTGCCGACGCTAAAACTTTAAATATTGTGCCTTGGGATAAAGGTTTAATGAAAGCAGTTGAAGATGGCATTCGCGTTTCACAGTTGGGAATTAGTCCCGTAAACGATGGCAAAGTAATTCGTTTGCCTTTGCCAGAATTAACTACGGAGCGCCGTCAGGAATTAATTAAAGTTTTGCATCAAAAATTAGAAACTGGAAAAATTTCTATTCGTAAAGTTAGAGAAGATGTTAAAACTATGATAGAAGAAGGGGAGAGCAATAACGAAATTGGTGAGGATGAAAAGTTCAAACAGCTAGATGATTTGGATAATTTAGTGAAAGAATATAATGAAAAAATTAAATTAATTGGTGAAGAAAAAGAAAAAGAAATTAATACGATATAGAGTTATAAAGTTATTGAGTTATAAAGTTGTAAAGTAGAGACGCCCTGATGGGCGTCTTTTGTGTGATTTTTGTTCGTTGACAAAAAAGACCAAAATTGATACAATATTTTTATCAAAAAGGCTTTAATTTAGGCTATTTTTAAAGTATTATATGGAGAATTTATTAGAGAAAATTGTTTCCTTAAGCAAGAGAAGGGGTTTTATTTTTCCTGGGAGCGAAATTTATGGGGGTTTAGCTAATTCTTGGGATTATGGTCCTTTAGGGCATCTTTTAAAGCAAAATATCAAAAAAGCTTGGTGGAAGTTTTTTGTACAAGAACGTGAAGATGTGGTGCCGATCGATTCGGCCATTATTATGAATCCCAAGGTTTGGGAGGCTTCTGGGCATTTGCAAAATTTTTCCGATTTATTAGTAGAGTGTAAAAAGTGTCATCACCGTTTTCGTATTGATCATCTTTTAGAAGCCAAAGGTATTGAACCAAAATATGATAAAGAACGAGTGGTCGTACCAGAGGATATTGTCTGTCCTGATTGTGGTGGAAATTTAACTGAACCAAAAGCTTTTAACTTAATGTTTAAGACATTTCTTGGCACTACTGAAGATTCTACTACCACTGCCTATTTACGACCAGAAACTGCTGGTGGAATGTTTGTGAATTTTAAAAATATTTTAAATGTTACTCATAGAAAACTGCCGTTTGGTATTGCGCAAATTGGTAAGTGTTTTAGAAATGAAATTACACCTGGAAACTTTATTTTTCGCACTCGCGAATTTGAAATTGGGGAGTTTGAATATTTTATCAATCCTAAAGATTGGGAAAATATTTTTGAAATGTGGCTTGCAGAAATAAAACGCTGGTGGAAAGATATCATGCAAATTAACATGGATAATTTGGTTTGGCATGAAATTCCTGATGGTGAAAGAGCCTTTTATAGTAAACGTACAGTTGATATTGAATATAAATATCCTTTTGGAGTTAAAGAATTACATGGAATTGCTTATAGGACAGACCATGATTTAAGTCGTCATGAAAAAGTAAGTGGCGAAGATTTACACTATACAGATCCAGAAACTGGTGAAAAATTTATTCCCCATGTTATTGAACCTACTTATGGTATTGATCGCATGCTTTTGGTGTGTTTGTTAGAGGCCTATCACGAAGAACAAGCCCCCACAAGTGAAAAAGGCGAGAGTGAAATGCGTGTGGTAATGAAATTTCCTAAGAATTTAGCACCAATTCAAGTAGCTGTTTTGCCTTTATCAAAAAAAGAAGAATTATCTAGTGTGGCTAGAAAAATTGCCAATGATTTGCGTAAAGATTTTATGGTTGATTATGATGAGACACAATCAATCGGTAAGCGTTATCGTCGCCAAGATGAAATTGGAACACCATATTGTGTTACTTTAGATTTTGATTCTTTGGGAGATAACAAAGTTACAGTTCGTGATCGTGATACCATGATACAAGAGCGTATCGAAATTAAGGAACTAAAAAATTATTTATATAATAAATTTAATTAGTATGCCAAATATTAATCCTTCAATGGAGGCTATGCGAGAACAAAGAAGAATTCAGTTAGAAGTGGTAAAAAAACAAATTGAAGAGCTCATTGCCAATTTAGATACTTTGTTTGGAGGTCGTTCAAAATATTCTGTTAATACTGAAACAGGGGAAATTAGTTATGCTCAAGGTAGCATGGAAATGGAAACAGCAGAACTAACTGCAATCGCTCAAGCTCAAGAGAAATTGAGAAAATTAACTAACGAACTAAGGCAATTAAATGAGTTAGAAACATAAAATATGTTCAAAAAAATTGTCTTAAAAAATAAAACAAATTTATTTCTTATTCCGCTTAAAGATACTAAATCCGCCACTGTTTTAGTTATGTATCCTGTGGGGTCACGTTATGAAAGTGCTAAATTAGCAGGTGTTTCTCATTTTATTGAACATTTAATGTTTAAAGGTACAAAAAAACGACCTAACACTTTAGCTTTAACTAGAGAAATTGATCGCTTGGGTGCAGAATACAATGCTTTTACTTCAAAAGAATATACTGGTTATTATATTAAAACCGATTCAGAGTATTTAAATGTATCCTTGGATATTTTGTCTGACATGCTTTTTAATTCTAAATTTGAAGAGAAAGAAATGGAAAAAGAAAAGAAGGTAATTGTGGAAGAATTAAGAATGTATAATGACAATCCAATCATGCATATTGAGACTTTGTTTGAAGATTTGATGTACAAAGGAGATTTGGGTCGGGATGTAGGTGGTTCAGAAAAGACAGTTTTAGGTTTGGCGAGAAAAGATGCGTTGAATTATTTGTCCCAACATTATCAGACACAGAGAGCCATTATTGCTGTCGCTGGTAATATTAATGAAAATACCAAAAAATTAGTAGAAAAATATTTTGTTAAATCTGGTAAAAATACAAAATCAGAGAATTATGCTCCGGCTGAATTTGGCAGTACCAAAACAAACGACCGACTTAGAATTGAAAACAAAAAAACGGATCAGACTCAGCTGATGCTTGGTTTGCCAGGATTTCATCATAATGATCCAGTGAACCCAGTTTTAACGGTTTTTAACACGGTTTTTGGTGGTTCGATGAGTTCCAGGCTCTTTATTCAAATTCGAGAAAAACGAGGTTTAGCATATATGATTAGAAGCGGGGCCGAAAGTTATCGCGATACTGGTTATTTTTTCGTACGAGCAGGTTTGGAAGCTAAAAATATTAACAAAGCAATTTCCGTTATAAAAGACGAAGCAGAAAAAATTATTAAAAAAGGTGTTACAACCAAAGAATTGGCTGATGCCAAAACGCATTTGCGCGGTAGTCTTGTTTTATCTATGGAGGATTCCAGTGCTCAAACTAGCTGGTACGCTAGGCAGGCAATGTTTTATAAAGTAGTTAAAACCCCAGAAGAAAGACTAAAAGAAATTGATAAAGTTACTAATGAGGATATTAAAAAATTAGCCAAAAAATTGTTCAATTGGAGTAAGTTAAGAGTGGCGATTATTGGGGACGTGAAAAAAGAGGAAATTAAATTTTAAAATAGGGCTTACAAAGCTTACAATGCTCACAAGGCTTACAATGCGTATTTAGTAAAGCCTCTAAAGCCTCGTAAGCCTTGTCGGCCTCGTAAGCCTTTTCATATGAAATATATCTTTGCTAATTGGAAAATGTATTTGGATTATAATGAATCAGTGGTTTTGTCGGAGAAATTAGCTTCAGAAAAATTTAATTTGGAAAAAATGAATGTGGCAGTATTTCCCACAGCCTTAGCTCTAAAAAAAGTTTCTGAAAATTTATCAGAATCAGGTATTGAATTTGGACCGCAAGACACTGCCTGGGTTTCTAAAGGTGCTTACACAGGTGGTATCTCAGCTTTAATGTTTAAGGATATTGGTTGCAAATATGCCTTAGTAGGACATTCTGAACGCCGTTATGTTTTTGGAGAAACAGATGAACAGGTAAGAAAAAAAGTTGAGGCTTGTTTGGATGCTGGGATTATTCCAGTTGTTTGTATTGGTGAAACCGCAGAAGAAAAAGAATTAAATCAAAGACAGGAAAAATTGGCTAAACAATTATGTGCTGTATTTGAAGGTTTGAAATTAAATGAAACACCAGTTATGGTTGCATATGAGCCTTTATGGGCGATTTCAAAGTCGGGAATTGGTTTACCTTGCTTACCAGAGGACGCTGATGATGTTCAGGGTTGGGTCAAAAAGGAAATTGGCAAATATACAGATCAAAGTGTTGCTGTACTCTATGGGGGTAGCGTAAAAGCAGAGAACGTGTTATCATATCTTTCGCTCGAAACCGTGGATGGCGTTTTGGTAGGTGCGGCCTCTTCTAAAATTGAGACTTTTGAGCAATTATTACAGACAGTAGAAAAAATGTAATTATGTCATATTTTTTCCCTTTAGTTTTGGTAGTGGCTGCTTTTTTGGGTTTAGCTTATTTAGTGTTCAGAAAATTTTCTCATTTAGCCATGTTGGACGTAAATACTTTGCCAGAAGTAAAAGAAGGGTTGAAGAAAAAGGAATTGTTAAGAAAAAGAATGGAAAAGAGATCACAAATTATGGGTCAAAAAATATTGGAAAAATCTCAGCCTTTTATTCAAAAACTTAAGGAAATACAATTATTGTTCAGAAAATATGTTGGTAAAGTAGAAAGAAAAATTTTAGAGGAGAAAACTAAAGAAAGAACAGAAGTAACACCGGAGAAAAAGGTGGAAATGGAAAAAAATTTATTAGTAATTTTACAGGAAGCATCATTCTCATTGGATCATAAAGATTTTGAAGCTGCAGAAAAAAAATATATTGCTGCTATTAGAATTGATTCTGTAAATAAGGAAGCATATTATGGTTTAGGGCAAGTGTATATAAATCAAAAACAATTTACAGAGGCAGAAGAGACTTATAAGTTTTTAAATCAGTTGTCACCTAATGATCCAAAAATTTTAGCTAAATTAGCGGAACTAGCTGAAGAAAAAGGTGATATTCAAAAAGCAGTTGAATATTATCAAGAATGTGTTTTATTGGACGATGGTAAAGCTGCCATATTTTATAAAATTTATGACTTGTTAAAAAGTATTGGTGAAAATGATTCGGCGTTGGAAGCAGCCAAACAAGCAGTGGAAGTGGAACCTCAAAATCCAAAATATCTTGACAATCTTGTAGAAATCAGTATAATGGTGAGGAACAAAAAACTTGCAAATGACACTTATCAAAGCCTCAGAATGGTAAATCCTGAGAATCAAAAATTGTCTGCCTTAAAGCAGAGAATAGATGAAATATAGACAAATGTTGTTTGAGGTTCATTAAAATTTGTAATAATTAATGCCGAGATAGCTCAGCGGTAGAGCGGCTGTTTTGTAAACAGCGGGTCGCGGGTTCGAATCCTGTTCTCGGCTCTCGCGTCGAACGCGATTTTTCGCGTGAGACGATAGGACATGTTATTTTAAACAAAATATTAATGGACGGGTTCCCGAGCGGTCAAAGGGGACAGACTGTAAATCTGTTGGCTCCGCCTTCAAAGGTTCGAATCCTTTCCCGTCCACTAAAATAAAATTCGCCACAACAGGCGAATTTTGTAAATTATCATAATATGTGTCAAGAATAGTAAATTGTAATGAAGCATTGTAGGTGGTATGATTAGTTAGACTTTAAAACTTTATAACTTTTAACTTTATAACTTAAAGTTATGCCCGAACTTCCAGAAGTAGAAACTATTCGTCAGGATTTGCGTAAAAAAATTATTGATAAAACAATAGTTAATGTTTACTTATCAAAAAAAGCTATTATTAAGGGCAATAGAAAGAATTTTTTGGAGATTATTAAAAATAATAGATTTACTGAGATAGAGCGAGTAGGTAAATTGTTAATTTTTGTGTTGCCAAAAGATAAATTTTTACTTGTACACTTAAAAATGACTGGACAGCTAATATATTTAAGGAAGCTCCCATCCCCTCTTGGTCTCCCCCTCGGGCAGGGGGAGAAATTTGAGATGATTGCTGGCGGACATCCAGAACCAAGTGTAAAAGAATTACCTAACAAGTTTACCAGAATAAGTTTTGAATTTCAGAATGGTGGCATCTTGTATTTTAATGACATTCGCAGGTTTGGTTATATGAGCATCGTTGATAAATTAGAACTTGCAAGAGTAAAAGAAAAATTTGGTTTAGAACCGTTAGACAAAAAATTTAATTTTAATTATTTTAAACAGGTTTTAGCAAACACAAATAAACCTATTAAGGTAGTTTTAATGGATCAGGATAAAATTGCCGGTATTGGTAATATTTATGCTAGTGAGGCTTGTTTTGAAGCCAGAATTAGGCCAGATCGCAGGGTCAATAGTTTGTCTATTAAAGAACTTCAAGCTTTACAACTTGCCTGTATAAAAGTACTTAAGTTTGCCATAAAACACCGTGGTACCACTTTTAGTGATTATGTAGATGCTGCCGGTCGCGGCGGTTATAATATTAGTTTTTTAAAAGTTTATGATCGAGTAGGGAAAAGCTGCAAGAGACGAGATGGGGGAGTTATTGAGAAAGTAAATTTGGGAGGTCGGGGTAGCTTCTTTTGTCCTATTTGTCAGAAGTAGTGGTTCTGTTGACAAACATGGCTAAAAATTGTATACTTTTCACGTTTTATATTGTCGAATGCCGTTGTCCCGATTTCAACTTCGGTTGAAATCGAGGATCCTCGATTTTGTTCGAAAACAAAATCGGGATAGCTTTTGCTCAAATGAATGCCGTTGTAGCTCAGATGGTACCCCGCATCTGCGGGGCATGGTAAGGAGGTATATGAAATATTTTACATATATTTTAAAATCCCTTAAGGATGATAAAAGGTATATAGGTCACACAGGTGATCTAGCAGTTCGTTTAAAGTTTCACAATGCTGGTTTGAATCCGTCAACAAAAAATCGACGGCCGTTAGTAATTATCTGTTTTAAGAAATTTGAAACAAAGTTGGAAGCTGATCATTACGAAAGGTATTTAAAAAAATTAAAAGGTGGAAAACAGTTGGAAATTGAAATAAAAAATATGCAAACGCCGTTGTAGCTCAGATGGTAGAGCACCTCCATGGTAAGGAGGTGGTCACCGGTTCAATTCCGGTCAACGGCTCTAGTCTTTATCCTTTGGTAGATGGATGAAGCTAATAACTAATATCTAACAATTAATATTAAAATGTATGCCATCAAAAGAAAGAGAAAATATGATAAAAATGGAGTGTTCAGAAGCAAAGTGCAAACACACCAATTATTTTTCTAGAAAAAATAAGAAAACTTTAAAAGGCAGGTTAGAATTAAAAAAATATTGTAAATTTTGCAAAAAGCATACCTTGCATAAAGAAACAAAATAAAGTAAAATTAAAGCAACCTTCTTGGTTGCTTTTCTCTTAATTTATAATCTATGAAGCTCATAAACGCCTTTATAAATAGTTTGTACAATTTAAAATGGATATCGGCACAGAGAAATGAAAAAAAGTTGGCTTGGGGGTATTTCTTTGTTTTAGTTTTTTTAACTTCTTTGGTAATTTCCATTCCTTCAGTTAGATTATTGCCCATTGCTTTAGGAACCGTGAAAACCGATATAGAAAATAGTGTTCCAGATTTTAATGCTGAATTTAAAAATGGAACTTTAAATGTTACCAAATTGGCACAGCCGTTTATAACTAGAGTAAACGAAGAGAAAGGGACTTTGTTGATAGTTGTTAATACGATGGCAACCAGTACGTTGAATGTGACAGAATATACAACATCTACAGAGGATAGTGTAATGCTTATTTCAAGTAAAAATTTTACGTTTTATGATTCAACTAAAATTAATACAGAATCTTTTAGTTTTACCAGTATAAAAGATTTTAGTTTTGATAAGAATTACGTTCTTCAAAAATTGGGAAAAGTTGTTAGCGGTCCATTCATGTTTTTAATTATTTTTGTTCTCATGGTCTTGATTTATGTTTTTACAGTAATTGGCAAGCTACTTTATCTGCTTATTTGGGCTTTAGTAGTATTTTTAATCAATTTGGCATTTAAAAAGAAGTGGTCATATGGTCAGGTTTACACAGTCAGTCTCTTTGCTATCACAGTGCCAATTTTGTTGCAGGTTTTGGCAAACTTAGGTGGTGTACAGATAGGACATTTTTATACATTAATTTATTGGGCATTAATGATGGGAGTAATTTTTTCTATAAAAGTAGAAGATCCTAAAGTAGAAAATCCACCACTTGCCCCACCTTCAATAAATCAATAAAATAAAAATCCCCCAGAAGGGGGATTTTTTTAACGTTTTAATTTTAGAATGTTAGATTAATAGTTTTCTTTTCTGTTTTTAAGCCATAGCAACTATTATACACCGATACGGTCAATTCATAAGATTTGTTTTTGATTGTATAGTCATGTTGCGCTGAAAAACTGCCGTCAGCCATTACTTTTGGTTCATCGGCCCCATCACCCCAGCGCACGATGACTGGATCGTAGTAACGAGGACCAGTACAAGTTGAACCTTTGCCATAATAATTAATTTTCCCTGTCACAATAGCGCTATTTCCATCTTGGGTTATATTTACAGTAAAATTAGGAGTGCGCACAATTTCTTCCTTTACCAATGGCGTTGATGGTTTGATTACATCAGAAGTAGAAGACGTGAAATCCGGTACAACTACAATTGGATTAGGTGAGTTAGGTATATTGGCAATAGGAGTTTCTGGAGTTGGGATATTGGTTGTGGATGTTGACAGTACCTCACTAGGAACAGTAACACTAGGAGTGTTAGGAAGTAGCATCTCGGAGTTTGTTATTAGAGAACCAGTTTCCACTGGTCTTACTCGCACTAGATTGGCTCTGCCCGGAATAGCTGATTTTAATGAGTTGTTATTTTCATTACTTTCAACTATTTCCGATTGAGGTGCGTCACCGGTACCGGTGCCAACATCAACTGTGGCTTTAAATTTAGTTGCCCATTTGTAAGTGTCTTCATTTCCACAAAAAATATTCTTCTGCGTAACTCGTTTATTTATACCCAATAAAGCGTTTATGGTACCATAACATCCGCCAAGCATATCCCCGTTACTATCAAACCAGTCATAAGCTATTTTTACCTGCTTACCTGTGACGGATTTACCATTATTTATTATTGTTATTTCCGGTAATTTACCACTTCCTTTAAAATTCATTCCCTCAATTTTTAAATCCGGACGGGGGATATCTTTAACAAAAGTATTGTTAATTTCATTTGTTTCAGTGACCTGATTATTTAAAGTTTCTATACTTTCTTGGTCCAAGGTAACCCGCACTTTTGTGACTTTTCCTGATACTTCAGGTGTAGATTCAAGATGAATAACGGCAGTTCGGCTTACACCAAGACCACCAGTTACAAAACCGGTTGACGAAAAGACAATATTACCATTAGTATCTAACCACTCTTCTCGATAAGCAAAACTTCGTGCTGCACCTCGGCCAATATTTATAATAGTTGCATCAGCAATCAACCCTTCGGCAAAATTATTATTAAGATATTTAAAATTTGAAATACCAAGAATTTTTAAATCTGGCAAGGGTATGTCTTTAGTAAAAGTATTATTATTTTCATTTGATTCAGCCACTTTGTTATTTAAAGTTTCTATACTTTCTTGGTCCAAGGTAACCCGCACTTTTGTGACTTTTCCTGATACTTCAGGGGTAGACTCAAGACGAATAACGGAAGTTCGACTTACACCAAGACCACCAGTTACAAAACCGGTTGAAGAATAGACAATATTGCCACTTTTGTCCAACCATTCTTCTCGATAAACAAAATTTCCCGCCGAACCTCGACCGATATTAATAATATTCATGTCAGCTATTCGCCCTTCATTTAAATTATTATTAAGATATTTAAAATTTGAAATACTAAGAACTTTCAAGTCTGGTAAAGGTATATCTTTAGTAAAAATATTATTATTTTCATTTGATTCAACCACTTGGTTATTCAACGCTTCTATAATATCTTTATCCAAAGAAATTCTAACTTTGATAGCTCTATCAAAATTCCCTTCTATACACGAAATC
>Ga0172379_10011613_pt1 | contig 10446 bp, 9 predicted proteins | sample GrowelOW334metaG_FD_119756 | JGI IMG/M metagenome (GOLD analysis project Ga0172379, IMG submission 119756) | Groundwater microbial communities from an aquifer near a municipal landfill in Southern Ontario, Canada - Groundwater well OW334 metaG | ecosystem: Environmental > Aquatic > Deep...
AGGTCCACAATCGAGGGGAGGCGACTGGAATCGACAACCGTGCCTCCCACCGGCTTTTCCGGTAATACGTACCCACCTCAACCTGTGAGGTCATGGTCGGCTGGGCTCCGTGCATTTTTCCATTGTTCCGTTTTTGGAGACCCCTGAGGTCCTCAAAGAGTTTAGCTTTGATCAGGTACGGTCTGCCGTCCTCCACAGGAAAATCGTCCGCCACCACAGCAAAGTATATGGCCGGATTCTTGGCCGAGTAAGTTGCAGGCAAACCCGTGCCCGCCGCATAATCCACCGCCGCCGCACCTTCCGGCCGCGTTCCTCCGGTCGGGTCGAAGGAGAAGCCCAGCTTGACAGCCAACTCGAGGGTACCGGCGGAGAAATCGGCGTTCAGGGCGGGACGCGCGTCGATATCGGCAATATAAGCAGCCTCTGTGGAATAGAGCACGACACTGCGGTGTATCCCGCCCAGCCACCATTGGTCCTGGTCCTCGATATAGCTGGAGTCCGAATACCGGACAACCATCAAGGCCAGCACGTTCGTCCCGGTCCGCACAAATGGACTGATATCGAATTCGGCGGGTAGGCGGCTATCCTTGGAATAGCCTACCTCGGTACCGTTCACCCAGGCCGACAGGAAGCTTTCAGCGCTACCCACCCGGAGCACGACGCGCCTATTCTCCCAGCCTGCGGGCAACCCGAAGACTGTCCGATGCAAGCCCGTCGGGTTGGTGGCCGGAGCGGACGGCGGCACGTTACCAAAGGGCATCACCACATTTGTATAATGGGGTTTGTCGTAGCCTTGCAACGACCAGGAACCCGGCACATGAATACGCCCCCAGGATGAGTCATCAAAATCAGCGCTTTCCCAGCATGTGGGTACCAGTTCCGGTCCAGGGGCCAACAAGAACTGCCATTCACCGTCCAAGGACAGAACCCAGGGCGTACCGGAAGGCACACCGCATGAGAGCGCGTTCCCAGTAGTATCGTGGAAGGATGAAATGCCATCAGCTTTGACAAGCCGCCCCTTGGGGCCAGCCTCCGCGTCCGCGCGGGCCGCTTCCACAGTGGGAAAAGGGAAGAGGGGGCTGCGCATAGGCAGTCGGTTTTTCGATGTCAGCTCGGGGGTTTCCCAGGGGTTTCCGGAATGGAGAAAGTCCGTCATTAAGGTGCTCCTATGTAATTGGGTGAACAAACTCAAAATGTTCCAAACTTCTGAAATTGATTCGGCAGCGATTTGATCCAAACATCAGTCTGGTGGCGAAGCGACCGTTGTCCGTTCTGTCAACACCGACTCCATCACTACCGAGTTCCTGCTGGCGGGCGGCCCCGCCTCTATGCTGTCCACGAGCAGATTCGCCGCTTTCTTGCCTATCAGACCCGAGGGATACACGAAGGACGTCAGTCCGATTTCCGGGATACGGGCGATGGGTGAATCGTCGAACCCAATCAGCGACAGATCCTGCGGAATCTGTATTCCCAGCGACCGCGCGGTATCCCTCACAGACAAGGCCAGAAGGTCGTTGACACAGAAAATCGCCGTTGGCCGCTGCTGCATGGAAAAGAATCCTTCGATGGCCTTTCCCCAATCGCCTGTCCGCAATTCCCCCCGCGATTCCAACCACCATTCCCGCCGTCCATCCCGCTGTCTTTCTCCTTCTGCGCCAAGTTGACGAGCAGCCTCATCGAGAAACCCTTTGGCCCGCACATTAAAAGGAGCGTGGCCAGGACTCCAACAGACCGCCACCCGGGCATGACCCCGCGAGATCAGAAAGTTGGCAGCCGCGATACCAGCCCCGTAATCGTCCATCACGATAGATGAAAACGCGGTTTCGCCGAGAACATTGTCCAGCAATAAGAGAGCGGTCCCCGCAAGGCGGATTTGCTTCAACAGTTGCAGACTTTTGGAACCCCCTCCCGGAACTTCCTGCAATGGCGAAATGATTATGCCGGCTGGTTTTCGTTCAAGAAGCCTTTCAAGGATGTGCAGTTCGGTCTGAGGATCGGAATCCGAACAATCAAATAGCGCTTGGTACCCACGCTGCCGAAGTGTTGTACTCGCGGAGGAGACGATTTCTGGATAAATGTAGCTATCCAGGTTTGGCAAAACCACCGCAATATCCTTGTTGCCATTCCGGTCGGAGTCCAGACGATAGGTGCCCTTTCCCCTAATGGTGCGGATGCGCCCCTCATGGGCTAGTCTCGCCAGCGCCAGTCTGGCTTGCGGCCGCGACACGGCAAAGCGCACGCACAACTCGTTTTCCGAAGGCAGTCGTTCGGCCACACCTATCCGCCCCGCGTGGAATTCATCCAGAAGCCAAAGATATATTTGGTTAGCCTTCGAAGTTAGTACATCATCCATTGACATGTAGTACATGTTACGGGCAAGACAACAATGCTGTCAAGCCTGCGCGCAGCCTTGTGTACCCCGCTACCTCGTTAAAAACCAAACTACTCGCAACTATTGGCTCGTCCAAAATACCAACCCGATCCAAACCGTCGGCGCGTCGTTTGGAAGCACCTCACTCATCGGCTCAGGGGACATACGGCGATGCAGATGCCGCAGTCCGTTCCGAATTCTTTCCACTTGGCGAAGCAGGCGTTCCCGTCGATTTTACGAAAAACGCCATTTGATGCCGGGTGCTTGTCGATGGCTGTAGCCGGGCAGGCATCCGCACACCGGGAGCAGGTACCACAGGCTTTCGATCCTTTTCCTGGCTTTTCCGGTTTTCTCTCCAACGGCAGATCGGTTACTACACCACCAAGGCGAACGCATGGACCGTGCGCATCAGTGAGGAGCAGGCCGGAGCGGCCAATTGAACCCAAACCTACGTTGATGGCCGCGACAGGCAGCACTATATCGGCACGGCCATCCATGGTGCAGGAAGCGTTCCACCCCCACCCACGGATGCACCGGGCAACGGCCAATCCGATAACGGCCACCCGCAGATACCCGTTAGCGACCTCCGCAGATGCCCGTGGACCGGGTGAGGCAGCCAACTCTTCCGGCCGCATGCGAACGGCGAACACCGCGCCGTAGGTACCCGCCACCTGTACGGCATCCCCGTATTCGATGCCTCGCCCACGGGTCGTATAGAAACAGGCATCATCCAGCAAGCCAGCACCGAACAGCACGGCACCGTAGGTTTCTGCAAGGTTTTTCAGAAACGTGGTGGCCTCCTCCGGTTCGATCTCAAGCCTATCGTTTCCAGCAGGTCCCCGCGCAAGCGGTCGCAGGTCCCTCAAAAGGTCGAACGTGGAATCCACCAGACGCCGCACAGCCTCGTCGCCCTCGTGCACACCGCACGCTGACCGTGCAGCATCGTCCGATACTTTCCATTCAGGATGGCGGACGTAGTACTCATCGTACCGGGAAGTTCCCGGCTTCAATTCCATCCGCGAAAAAATGGTGTCCCGTTCATCGAATCCATCCACCTACACAGTCCCCATCCAGAGCGCGTCCAAAAAGGTCTCCACCGGCATGATCTCCACGCCCCGGATAAGGCTGGCATGGCTTGCGGTGCACACCAGAACCCGCCGACGGAAGCTTCCTTCATCGGAAATGGAAAACAAACCGGCAAGATGACGTTCGGAAGGGTTCGATGTGGCTTTGACTTCGATAGCGGTATCATCACCAAGGACAAAGTCCACCTCGTTCCCGTCCCTGGTGCGCCAGAAAGTGAGGGAGCGATCATCCTTCGCATAATCCAGAAAGGCGCGAAGCTCGGTGTAGATGAACTGTTCAAGGTTCCTACCCCAGCGTTCGCTTCCCTCTGCAATCCCACGCTCACCGGCAAGGGCATTTCGCACACCGATATCGAAAAACCAGAATCGCCCGCTGGAGACGGCTTTCCGCTTTGAACCCCGCTTCCATGGCTCAACCAGTTCGCCAACAAGGGTATCCTGCAGGATTGAATAATATTCACGAACCGTGCGGGCAGGTACCGCCGCGTCGGAGGCCAGTGCCTCGAAATTCAACAACTCACCGCTCATGATGGCAGCCACCCTCAAGAACCGGGCAAAGGCATCGATCCGCCGGGAAATACCCTCGTCAGCGATCTCCTGTTGCAGGTAGGTTCCGCAATATGCACGCAGGTCGTCCCAAGGGTCATCGGACAGAAATATGGGAGGTTGCGAACCGTAGGACAACACCTGGTTGAGATTGAGGCTTCCCATTTCCTTCGACGTCAGGGGATGCATTTTCCGCACCCGGGCCCTACCACCCAGCAGGTTGACGCCACCCCGTTTGAGCTTGCGCGCGCTGGAACCGGTCAGGATAAAGCGTATGCCGTATTCGTCGATCATCGCCTGGACCTCGTCCAGCAGGATGGGCAGTTTCTGTATTTCGTCAATGATCACCGGCTCAGTCACCGTTCCGGAACGCAACTCCTCCCGAAGGCTTTGGGGGCGAGTGGATAGACGCAGGAAGGTGTCCGCGTGCAATAGATTATGGTACGCGGCTTGGGGATAACTGTTTTTCAGCAACCAGGTTTTGCCCGTCTGGCGAGGTCCCAGCAACAGTACAGACTTGGATTCATTCGTTAGGTCAAGACTTCTGTTGATTCCCACACCAGAACTATAGCATATAAATCACAAATCAGCAACACAGATGCGGATAAATAGCCTTTTTCCGCATCTGTGTTGCGGAAAAAGGCTATTTATCCGCATCACCTTCGGCCATCATCCACCTACACTTCCACCCCAAGCACACCTTTGAGCAACCAGCCCACAAAGAAGGAGAAGGTAGCAACACCCAGACTGATGAAGGTCATTTCCAGGAAGCGGCGCTTGAAGTTCAGGTCCTTGGCGACAGAGATGTAGTAGTTGAACAGGAAAATGATGACGACGACAATGACGAGGGTAATCGCCAGACTTATGAATTTAGAGTTGATCAGCAGGAAAGGAAGGATCAGCAGAGCGACGGTGATTATATAGGCGACACCGGTGTATAGGGCGGACTTCGCAGCGCGCGGATCGCCTTCGGCCTTGGAGGAAAGGTAGTCGGAAGCAGCCATGGAAAAGGCCGCGGAAATTCCGGTTACGAGACCCGCGAGGGATATGATGCGCGTATTTCCCAGTGCGAGGGTAAAGCCAGCAAGCGCCCCGGTAAGTTCCACCAGCGCATCGTTCAGCCCCAAAACTATCGAGCCCACATACTGCAAGCGTTCTTCATCCAGCATGCCCAGAAGTTCCCGCTCATGATCGTCTTCGTCGGCACCTATTTTTTTCAGCTCCGGTAGTTCGCGCACCAGGGTCGCGTATTTTTTGGAGGCCATCCCCTCGCCGCGTTCCATAAGTTTGAGGACGAAGGTAAGCCCCAACAAACGTGCCAGGAAAACGGTTTTAAACAGTTTGAAATAATAGGGTTTGACATCCATCCCGTTTTTCGACCGCCAGAAGGCATAGTGGGCTTTTTCAGCCTCGCCAATGGTCTTGAGTACCGCCGCGTTCTTTTTATCCTTGCAAACCGAGGCAAGCTTTGTGTACACATGGTATTCCGTGATTTCGTTGCGCTGCGCCACGAGGGCGGCTTTTTTGATCGAGTCGTTCATGGCGAAAGTATACGCCGAATACACCGGCTAATGCAAAAACAAGCGCTTTCGTCCTTGACAAGCCCGATACCTCGATACGAGACTGCATGAATCGATATGACAGTACTGGTAGTGGACGATTCCCGCATAATGCGGAATATAGTAAAGAATGCCTTGTCCCAGCATCCCCGTTTTACGAACTCGGTCTGCCTGGAAGCCCCCGACGGTGCCTCGGCGTTCCGGTTGATCGAAAGCAACAAGGTGGACCTGGTTCTCCTCGACTGGAACATGCCGATGATGAACGGGCTGGAGTTGGTCAAGAAGCTACGCGCAAAAAGTGAATACGCCAAGCTTCACATCATAATGATCACTTCCGAAGCCGCTAAGTATAACGTCATCGAAGCGGTCAAGGCCGGGGTCACCGATTATATGATAAAACCCGTTTCAGACCGGTCACTGCTGGAAAAACTCGATCGATACATCGTCTAAGGCGGAATGAATGCACATCGAACATATCGAACCCTTCATCGAGGCCACGGTGGGCCTGTTCAGGAACATGCTGTCCATGGAGGTGGAATACCTCACGCCCTACCTCTTAAACCGCGAATCCCACCACGAGTGGGAGGTTTCAGGCATAATCGGCATTGCCGGGGACGCGAAAGGCGTCGTGGTCATCAGCTTCTCCGCCAAGCTCGCCGCCATGCTCACTTCCAAACTGGTGCACAGGGAGGTGGAGTCCGACGACCCGGATGTGATCGACGCGGTGGGCGAATTGGTGAACATCATCGCCGGAAACGCCAAAAAAGGCCTGGAACAGTACCGTCTGAGCATTTCACTGCCCTCGATCGTCAGCGGACCGGATCACCGAATTGCATGGCAATCGGAAGTACCCATCGTGGGAATACCGTTCAAGGTGGCAGGCGGCTCTTTTCACTTGTCTGTCGGTCTGGAGAACGTTATCGTTAGATAGATACAAGGAGTCCCCTTAATGAAAAAAATGTTGATGAACCTTCTGACTTCCGGAATCGAGACAGAACTGGAAACCGGCGTGCGCAGCCGCGTCATCTTCCTCAACTCGGTTACCCTTGCGGGCGGAATAATGATCGCCCTTTTTTCCGCCTTGGGCTTTTCTTCCGGAAACACACCACTGGGCCTCGCCTGCCTGATTTCCGCGGTCGTGGTTTTCGCCAATTTCACCTTCGTCAGGCTCACAAAGCGTTTCGTCGCGGGTGGTGCGGTGGACTGCGGCGTCATATTCTTCTTCTATTACTATCTGGTGCTGACCGGCGGCGAGGCCGGTTCCGGCATACTCTGGATCATGACCTATCCCCTCATAACCCTCTTCCTTTTGGGGCCGGTGTGGGGAAGCGCGGTTGCCTTGGCTTTCCTTGCGTCGACGGCTGTGGCGATCTTCACACCCGGCCTGAACACCGCCAACTTTCCTCCATTGTATTCGGCCCGCATAGTTGGCACCTTTTTCTTCATCTGGGTTTTCGGCCTCATCTACGAATTGGTGCGCCGTTCTGCCCAGAGCCGGGTAGAAACCGCCAATGCCAACCTGACAGAGGTTACCAAGGAATTGGTGACGGAAAAGAAGCAGACCGATGACATCCTGCAGAGCGTCCGGGAAGGCATTTTCCTGCTGGGAGCCGACCACCGTCTGGGAGGCTCGTATTCTTCCCACCTGGAAAAAATACTGGAGCGCACGGATCTAGAGGGTACGGATTTCCTGGAGATCATCGCGCCCGCGATTGGGGAAAAGGAAATGGATTCGGTGCGGGACTATCTGGGCTTTTTTCTCTCCGGTTCCGTCAACGAAGCCCTGCTGGCGGATATCAATCCGCTGGCGGAAGTCGGCCTTGTTTTTGCCAAAAGCGACGGATCGTCATCCTTCAAGCGTCTTCGCTTCAGTTTTTCCCGCATAGCCTCGCCTTCCGCACCTTTCCCCATACTGGGTGTGGTCTCCGATGTCACCGATGAGTTCGAACTGAAAACCCGCCTCGATCAGGAAGAGAAGGAAAACCGACGGCGTATGGAAAGCCTTTTCCAGATAATCCACGTGGATCCTGCCATGATGCGGGAATTCATAGCCGACACCGAAGCGGAACTTGAAACGGTCAACGAGCTGATGCGCATTGAGGGTGTAAGCGGCAAGGACGTGCTGGAAACCCTCTTCCAATCGGCCCACGCCATCAAGGGCAATGCCGCCCTTCTGGGCCTCACCGAATTCTCAGCCAAGGTGCACTCCTTCGAGGACGGGGTCAAGGCAAAACTGGAAGGTGGGCACGAATGGCGGGACCTGCTGGAATTGACCCTCGGACTTGCGGAGATCTCCAAGGAGCTTGAGAACATCAAAGCCCTCATCGCAAAAATCCTGCGCTTCCAGACCGATGTTAAAGCCGCCGGGTTGGAGGATTCCAATTTACTTCGCTTCTCGGTGGAGAAACTCGTCAAACAGGAAGCTGCCCGATCGGGAATCCTTGCAGTCGCCGAATTCCAAGGGTTCGGACGTCGCACGGTCCCCAACGAATACCGTAAACTCGTCAAGGACGTGCTTATCCAGTTGATACGCAACAGCTTTGCCCATGGCTTCGAAAGCCCCGAAGTCCGGACCCAAAAGGGCAAGACTGAGGTTGGCCGGATCAGCCTGTCTCTGGAGTGGGCAGAGGACAGCTTCACCATCAGGTATGCGGATGATGGGAAAGGCTTGGATGCTGGGGCCATACGGCGAAAGGCCAAGGCGATTCCAGAAATCGCTGGCCAAGTGGACGCCATGAGCAGCGGCGAACTGGCCAAACTGATTTTCCGCCCCGGATTCTCCACATCAACAATTGCAGATATGGGTTCTGGTCGCGGGGTGGGGATGTCCCTGGTAAAAAGCCGCATCACGGACGCGGGGGGGAAACTGGCCGTCAAGTCCGCCGCAGGCCGTTCGCTCGAGTTTGCGTTCACCCTTCCGTTGGGTCTTTCGGAGCGTGCCGTTTCTTGACAGCCACTTTCGCCCAGGGCATGCGTTCCATCCAGAAAGCCGAATGGGACGCGCTCGCCGGCCGCTACAGGAATCCCTTTCTTACCTGGTCCTTTCTGGCCTTGCTTGAGGATTCGCTCTCCATCTGTACGGAAACCGGCTGGACACCCAATCATCTGCTTATCCGCGATTCCGGCCATTTGCTGGCTGCTGCACCTTTCTATGCAAAGACCCATTCCATGGGCGAATTCGTATTCGATTTCGAATTTGCCCGCGTTGCTGAGACCATCGGAGCCGCCTGGTACCCCAAGCTGGTGGGCATGGTTCCCGCCACTCCGGCACCGCTCTGGCGCGTACTTGTTGACCAGAGCGCGGATGAAAGTGCCCTTATCACCAAAGCCTTTTCGATCACCGGGGAAGCGGCGCAAAAAGCAGGACTTGGCGGCATCCACCTGCTGTGGCCCGCCCCGGATTTTGTGGGAAAAGTATCCAGTATTCTAGAGGCCAGGCTGGGTTATTCAGAATGGAAACACTCCACCTTCATATGGACCGATGAAGGCTACGGGGATTTCGAGGGCTACCTATCTTCATTCAGCAAGAACATGCGCCGCAACGTCAAACGCGAGCGGGCGTCTGTGGAAGCAGCCGGAATCGAGACCCGCATCATAACTCCTGCGGAAGCCAAAGCCGATCCCCGCCTGATGGAGACCATGGCGGATTATTACGAGGACACGAACGCCCGTTTTGGCCCCTGGTCGGCCAAGTTCCTTACCCGAGAATTCTTCAGGCTCCTGCCGGAATACCTGCAGACAGGTTGGTTCATGACCGCCGGCTATCTCCGCGAAGATACCGATCCGGATCGCCTGCCCCACGCCCTCGCGCTTCTTTTCGAAAGCGGAGATAGCCTGTACGGCCGCTACTGGGGCACGCGGGGCAGAATCGACGGGCTCCATTTCGAGCTCTGCTATTACCTGCCCATAGCATACGCCCTGGCCCACGGCATCAAACGCTTCGACCCGGGCATGGGCAGCGAGCACAAGGCGCATCGAGGCTTCCGATCTGTCCTGGCGCCATCCTTCCACCAGTCCTTCGACACACGGATGACGGCTATCCTGAAAAAATACCTGCCCATCGCGGGTGCCCAGGAAGTGGATTACGCACAAAGCCTGAACGAGGAATTACCCTTCAAACTCACTGAGAACCCACTTTTTGACCTAAATTGAATCAAGTTTGGAACAGACCAGCCAATTCATCCGCCCATTTTCGAATGGCATCCCAATCCCGGCCATCCTTGGGAGCTCCTTTTTTAAGCCCAAAAACCAGACGCAGGATGAAAGGAGGCTTGGTGGCCATGACACCGGGGAAAAAACCGGTTTTCAGGGGTTCGACTTCCGCGATGGCGGGGCCGAGCACACCCAGAACCCGTTTCTTGAAAAACGTGCCCTGGCCCGTGAGCGCCACAGACAGCAGAAAATACGCCACCGGCACTCTTCGCAGAGCTTCACGATTGCGCTTGATGAATTCCAAGGCGTCCGGACGCCATTGCATGCCGTTGACCGGGGCACCCACCACCACAGCGTCAAAGCCGTCCAACGATTGGATCTGCTCCAGGGCTTTCACCTCCACACCGAAGCCCTTTTCAGTGAGCACCTTGCCAATCCCCGTCGCTACCTCTCCCGTGGAACCTGTCTTTGTAGCATAGGCAATAAGAACTTTCTTCATGGTATATATGTCCTCCTCAGATCAGGTTGTTTCCGATGAAATGGTCAGATCCTTGCCAAAAACGGCGAACAAGAGCGTCCCTATCACACCAAAACCCGCGGCTACCAGAAAATTGGTCGTGGGGGAAAAGTTCCACAACCAGGCGCTGGAAAGCGCGGCTGCCGAGACGATAATATCCCGGATAAGGTAATACGTGCCAAAGGTTCGCGCCTTGGAAGCTTCGGGTGCCAAATC
>Ga0172379_10011614_pt1 | contig 10446 bp, 8 predicted proteins | sample GrowelOW334metaG_FD_119756 | JGI IMG/M metagenome (GOLD analysis project Ga0172379, IMG submission 119756) | Groundwater microbial communities from an aquifer near a municipal landfill in Southern Ontario, Canada - Groundwater well OW334 metaG | ecosystem: Environmental > Aquatic > Deep...
AACGGCCCAGCCTGAACCTTCTACGCTGATAGCGGTTTGTTCAAACTCGGCTTGGAATCTCTCCCAAGAACCAAAAGTCTCTTTAATGACAGATAAGAATTTTTCACTAGGTTGATTATTCTCACTGGGCGCCCGCATAGTTTTCCAAAATAAACTATGGAGTAAGTGTCCGCCTAAATGAAAAGATAGTTCTTTAAGCAAGGCCTTCATATCTACCGCCTCATTGGCTGTTCTGGCCGAATCGAGCTTGTCAATTATTTTATTGGCTCCATCCACGTAGGCCTGATGATGTTTGTCATGATGCAGGGTTAGAGTTTCGGCGCTCATAATCGGCGCTAAGGCGTCGTAGCCATAAGGCAGGACCGGTAAAGTAATTTGTTTCATATTTTTTTGTTTTAAAGTTAATAATATCCGCTTTAAGTAATTAGTCTTTTTCTAAGTCGGATGACATCTTGGAAAAAGTTTAGTTGTGGCTGGGATGAAAAGTATTTTTTAGTCCCTTGGCCGTGGCCAATCTTTCGTTTAAATTTCTTCCCTTAATGATGGAATAAATAAAACCGACTATTAAAATTATCGCATCCATATTTAAAATAATGCCCTGGATTTGAGTGTGGTCTAGAAAAAGCCAAGCAAAAAAAGAATTACCAGCTAGTAGTGATCCCATAACAATTAAGTGTCTGCCACCTTGTTGGTTAACGGTATACCAAATTTCGTCGTCAATCATGGCATAATGGCCGACTCGATAGCCGTAAAAATAGTTGCGTTTTACTTTTTTGAAAAATAAAGGCAACCCCAAGAGAATAAAGAGGATAGCTAGGCCCGATGAGGCAATTAAACCTATAAAAGGAAACATAGAGTCAATTTACAATTATCAATTTTTATTATTTAAGTTCAATCTTTATTATATGTTAAAATTGAAAAATGATAAAGGAGAGAGATTGATTTTTTTGTCATTTTTAGCTAGGATTAAGGCTATATGAACAAGAAAATAGCCATAATTATTAGCCCAAATTGGAAGGATTATGCTCAAAAATATTTGGCTGATTCTTTGACTAGCCTAACTAATCAAGATTATGTTGGGAAGCTTAAGTTTTGGTTGGTGGATAATGAGACCACGGCCGAGAGTTTTTTATTGATGCAAAAATTTGGACAAGAATATTTGGTAGATTATGAGTGGACATTATTAGCTAATCAAAAGAATGACGGATTTGCTAAAGGTAATAATGGAGCTATGCGAATGGCTTTAGACGAAGGCTATGACTATGTAGTTTTATTTAATATAGATGGAGTAGCGGAAATAAACTGTTTAACAGAATTAGTAAAAGCTATTGAAAGTGATTCTGAAATTGGCGCAGTTCAGGGAAGAATTATGTTGTTGTCTGATAAAAAGAAAATTAATAGCTTGGGTAATGTGACTCATTTTTTAGGCTTTGGTTATTCGAGTCACTATGGAGAAGAATCAGAAGATTATAGTAAATTTAATTTAACTCCCATCGCTTATCCCTCTGGCGCGACAGTTTTATTTAGGGCTCAAGCTCTAAAACAAGTTGGTTTATTTGATGAAGAATTTTGGATGTATAACGAAGATCAGGACTTGGGCTGGCGTTTGTGGTTGTCTGGTTTTAAAGTCGTCTTAGCTAGCTCCGCAATTTTTTATCACCAGTATCAGTTTAGCCGAAGTAGCGCTAAATACTATTGGATGGATCGCAATCGGCTTTTGGCGATTTTTAAAAATTATCATTTAGCAACTTTGGTTCTGATCGCCCCGGCAATGGTCGCTACTGAATTGGGTTTAATAATTGTGGCCATTCGCGATGGTTGGTTTAAAGAAAAATTGCGTGTATGGCTATATTTTTTATCGCCGTTAACTTGGTTTTATTTAACTAAGGCGCGACGCGAGTCGCAAGTCCTGCGACAAGTTAGCGATCGTCAAATTATTAAATTATTCAGTGGTAAAATTATTTTTGAAGAATTAAACGGCCCCTTATTAAACCTAGCTAATTTCTTTTTAAATATTTACTGGAATATTGTGAAACGCTTGATTTTTTGGTAATAAAAGCTTAATCTAGGATAAGATTAAGCTTTCTTATTTCCCTGTCTTTACGTTAAATTTTGTTTTATTTTTATGAATGTTTCTATCGTAATTGTGAGTTACAAAATGAAGGGCTTGACCCTGAATTGTATTAAGTCCATCAAGGAAGCTGATTGGGCTGGTTTGAATTATGAAATTATTGTAGTAGATAATAATTCCGGCGAACATTTGGGAGATATTTTGGCTTGGCAATATCCGGAAATTAAATTTATTCAATCGTCTAGCAATGTTGGTATGGGGGCTGGAAATAATCTTGGTATTGCTCGCGCTCAAGGTAAATATGTAGTAGTAATGAACCCAGATACTATAGCCATGAGAGACACTTTTAAAACGCTTTATAATTATATGGAGGCCAATCCAAAAGTTGGGGTGGTTGGTCCTAAACAATTTAATCCTGATAAAACTGTGCAAAATTCTTCTTTTCGTTGGCACAGCATTCTAACCCCAATTTGGCGACGCACTTTTTTGGGAGTGCGCTTCGGTGCTCGTGATATGCAACGTTTTTCTATGTCTGATTTTGATAAGAAATCAATTCGCGAAGTGGATTGGTTATTGGGGTCATTTTTATTTATGCGAGGGAGCGCCTTAAAACAAGTTGGTGGATTTGATGACAGATTTTTTCTTTATTTTGAGGACACTGATTTGTGTCGACGTTTTCATCTAAAGAATTGGCAAGTGGTTTTCAATCCTGAAACCTCTATTATTCATAATCATAATCGAGAAAGTGCTCGCACTCCTTGGTATAAATTTTTTACCAGCACTACGACCAGAACTCATATTGCTTCGTGGTTTAAATATTTAATTAAGTGGAAGTTTAAATAAAATTAATATGAAATTTTCCAACCTTAAAAATCTTATTAGACCAAAAAAAGTGACTAAGGCTATTTTTCCGGTCGCTGGCTTTGGTACGCGTTTTTTGCCAGCTACGAAAGCTCAGCCCAAAGAAATGTTACCGGTCGTAGATAAACCGGTGATTCAATATTTAGTGGAAGATGCGGCGCGTGCCGGGATTAAAGATGTTATTTTTGTCACCGGTCGCGGTAAAAGAGCCATTGAAGATCACTTTGATTTTTCTTTTGAACTGGATAAGACTTTAGTGGAAAAAAATAAAATGGATTTGGTTAAAACCGTTCGTCGTATCGCCGAATTAGCGCGTTTTTCTTATGTCCGACAAAGCATGCCATTGGGTGATGGTCACGCCATCGCTTGCGCTTCGCACATGGTTAATGACGAACCGGTGCTAATCGTCTTTGGTGACACTCTCTATGACGCTCCTTTATCACCAACCCAGCAAGTGATTGACGCCTACAATAAATATCAAGCTCCAATTATCGGTTTAGCTCAAGTAGCTAGAAGTGAGGTGTCTAAATTTGGTGTAGCTGACGTGGAGTCCATGGAAAATGGAGTTTATAAAATAAAAAATTTCGTAGAAAAACCAACCATTGACGAAGCCCCATCGGATTTGGTGGCGGTGGGTATTTATATTATCACTCCGCGAGTTTTGGAAGTACTTTCTAGTATGGCTAATGGTAAATCCGGAGAAATTCGTTTGGCTGATGCCTTTGGTTTAATGCTGGAAGCCGGAGAAAATATTTATGGTCTTAAGTTGGAGGGTGATTGGTTAGATACCGGCACTAAATTTGGTCTCCTAAAAGCCAATATCGCTTTGGGTTTAAAAAACGAAGAAATCGGAGGGGACTTGAGAAGCTTCTTGAAAGACCTCAAATATTAGTAGTAGGTAGTAGGTAATAGTTTTAAGTTGTTATTAAAAACCCTCGGAAATATTCCAAGGGTTTTTTTATTTTTTCTATTACCTATTACCTAATACCTATCTCTAGATTTCCAATAAATAAAATCCACTAATATTATTTATCTTAGACCAGAAAATAACCTTATCTCCTGCCTTATTAATAATAGGATAATTTATGATATCTAGTTCTAATAAGCTGGTAATGTTGTGCGTGTCACGGTCATCCAGTTCTAAAGTATTGATGGTTTTGTCAGTGGCGAAGATGATGTAATTATTACTTTTGTGCCAAGCGATACTTAAAATTGGGTGGCTGATTCTGGTTAATAATTTAGGACTCTCGGCCTCCTTATTCCAATCGTAGAGCTCAAAGTTATTGGCGTAAATCAACCTATTTTTGTCTACAAAGCGTAAGGCAGTTAACGGACCGATAAACTGGGTATTGTAATTTTTTAACCACAACATTCCCGGATTAATAATATAAGCATTATTATCAATAGCATTCTTAATAATTAATTCATTATCTGGAGTGTTGATTAAAGTGTAAGTTCCGTTATCGGATAATTTAATTTTAGTTTGGTCCTCAGTTTCTCCTAATTTTCTGATGTTTAAATAAGCTTTAGGTTCAATATTAGTGTAGTATAAATAACCATCTTTAATAGTGAAATCATTAATATTTGTTTGATTGTCTAGAATAGAACTTTCTTTGTTATTTTTAAGATTAAGCTGATTGAGTCCACTGCGATCTTGGAAGTAGAGTAAATCTTTGTCAGCCCAAGCTACTTGTCCGATAGATCCTTGTCCGAAAGATTTAAGATCAGTAATCGCTTTAGTTTTAAGATCAATTATTAAATCTCCAGCCACAATTTTTTCATTATTAGGCGACCAGAGAAGTTGCCAATTAATGTTTATGACTACAGGAATAGTAATTATTTCGGTCGGTTTGTTCCAATCAAAAATAGTTAAAGTTTTTTCGCTTAAGAGAGCTATTAATTTTTGGTCATTAGATTCTTTTGAGGTTAAAACTTGTGGAGCCTCTGCAATTAATTGAGGAGAATTTTTTTTGAAGAAATAAACATCTTCCAGATAGGTAGTTTCGTTGGGCCTAATATTTAATTGTTTTTCCCAGGGCCAATAACCGTCCAATTCTAATTTAACTTGATAAGTGCCGGGGGTTTGATTGGTTAATTTAGCCGGAGTTTTTGTGAGATTGGATCGTCCGCTTAATTTACTTAAAAAACTGGACTGAGCTTGGCCATTTAAATAAATTGTGGCGCCGCTAGGGGTGGTTTTGATATCAAACATCCCGGTTTTTTGTAGTTTCATCCCTGACCAGTTAAGGTTATAGCCAAAAGCATAAGGCAAGATAATCGCTGACAGGATAAAGAAGAGGACCACAAAGGCGATGAAAATGATTCGACGTAATTGTTTAGACATAGTTTTTTAATTTCCAATTTTTAATTTCCAATTTCCAAACAATTTCCAAGCACCAATTTCCAATTTTTTTGTCATTTCGAATGAAGCGGAGCGGAGAGAGAAATCGCTTCAAGATTGTTAAAACGTTGAAGGGATTCCTCACCCCTAAGGGGGATTCGGAATGACAAATTTTTTGGGATTTGGAAATTGTGATTTGTTTGGAAATTGGAAATTGGGATTTGGAAATTTTAAGTTATTCTATTCTAGTTATTTTAGCTCCAAGTTGGCGTAGTCGTTCATCAATATTTTCATATCCACGATCAATTTGATAAATATTATCAATTTCGGTTCGGCCTTCGGCGATTAATCCGGCGATAACCATAGAAATACCGGCGCGCAGATCAGGCGAAGTTAGTTTGTGTCCGGTTAAAGGAGTTGGTCCACTAACTACTACGCGATGGGGGTCGCACATAATAATATTGGCGCCCATTTGGGTTAACATATCAGTAAACAATAGGCGACGATCGTAAATAGTTTCGTGAATTAAGCTGGCGCCTTGAGCTTGCGTCATGAGAACGGTGTAGGGTGATTGTAAATCGGTAGGGAAGCCAGGATATTCATGAGTTTTTAAGCCGTAAGCCTTGAGATTGTCGGCGCTAATTATTTTTAAAGAGTTGTCAGTTGATTCAAATTTAACTCCGACTTTGGTTAGAACGGCCAAGAGAGATTCTAAATGCTCGGCGCGAAAATTATTAATAGTTATAGGGGAGTTAGTGGCGGCGGCCACTATAGCAAAAGTTCCGGCTTCAATGCGATCAGGCATGACCGTAAACTCTCCTCCCGCAATAGCTTTAACACCTTTAATGATGATGGTTGGTGTGCCGGCTCCGCTAATGCGCGCGCCTTGAGTATTTAAATATTCAGCTAGAGCCACAATTTCCGGTTCCAGGGCGCAATTTTTTAAAATACTTGTGCCCTCGGCGAGGACGGCGGTCATCATTAAACTTTCGGTGCCGGTAACACTGACCGTGGTAAAAAAATATTCACAAGCTTTTAATTTCTTAGCTATTAAGTGATAAACATGATCTCGCCATTCTATTTTTGCTCCCATGGCTTTAAAGCCTTCCAAAAATAAATCAATCGGACGAGTCCCGGCACCGATAACACAACCGCCCGGATGAGGAAAACTGGCCGTACCGGTGCGAGCGAGTAGTGGCCCGACAAACATAATAGAAGCGCGAAGCTTATTCGCCAAGTCGGACGAGATAATATTTTTAGTTATCTCTTTAGTGTTAATAGTACAGCCGTCAGCTGTGGTGGTTATTTGCCCTCCTAGGTCCGCGATAATTTCTAAGGAGCGGTCAATATCCTCAATTTTAGGTAAGTTTTTAATGGTGATAGTTTGTTCGGATAACAAGCTGGCGGGAATAATTTTTAAAGCCGCGTTTTTAGCGCCCCCTACATTAATAGTCCCAGATAATGGATGTCCACCCTCAATAATAAATTTAGGCATTTTTGTAAATTAGATATGATTTTATTATAATTAAACTACAAGCTTTTAGCAATTTTGTAAACACCCCAGTATGAAAAATGGTTCTCGCATCAAAGCTGGCAAGCGTTCCGGTAATCCCGGCTATCGCACCTCTTCGGTGTGGCGCTATCAGCAAGTTAATCAAATAACTAAGACTAAGAGTCAAATAAAAAACCGGCCTTAGGACCGGTTGATATTTTTTACGCATTTGGCTGCCTGTAGATAGGCTGGTTTTAATCCCAGATGATCTCGTAATAAAGTTTCTATTTCAGCTGGAGTTAACTTTCTTATCCTTCCGTCAGGACCTAGACGTCGGTGAACTGAAAATTCAATTGGTTGATCAGAGGTTCGACCACCAGTGCCTTGAAGCTCAGCTTTTAATTCAAACAATGTTTTTAATTTTTCTTTGCTTAGTGAATAAAGACCATCTCCCTTTTTGGAAAGTTCGATGTCTATTATGTCGCGCAGTTTTTCATTAGTTAAACTTGTTTGTGGTGAGATGAAAAATTCATACTCTAATTTTGAAAAAGCTATTTTTGAAAGGGCCATGACTACTCCTTGGTTGGTTTGTTACAAGCTCTATTTGAACATTTTATTTCTTCGTCTTTTGTTGTGATCATTAAAGAATCACACTTGGGGCATTTGTCACCGGTTGGTTTGCCCGAGAAGCTGGTTTTACATTCCGGATAATTATTACAAGCATAAAAAACTCCTCGGCGACTGCGTTTAGCCACAATTTCTCCTTTGGCGCAAACCGGGCATTTAATGCCGGTGGAACCTAGGCCGTTTTCTTGGATATTTTTAATACTTTTACATTTAGGATAAGCGCTACAAGCTAAGAACGGTCCGAAGCGTCCAACTTTAACCGCCATCGGTGAACCGCACTTAGGACAAACTTCGCCAACATATTTAGCGGATAGTTCTTCAGCTTCTTTATTGTCGGAGACGCCGTCACCATCTTTATCTACGCTGTTTAATTTTTTGATATTTTTACAATCAGGAAAATTAGAACAAGCCATAAATTTGCCGTAACGTCCGGTTTTAATAATCATCGGTGAGCCACACTTGTCGCAAATTTCTTCCGTCGTCTCTTCGGGCACAATATCGGATTTGTTTATTTCTTCGTATTTATTTTTCAAATTAGCATGGAAAGGTCCGTAGAATTCTTTGATAATCGGTTGCCATTTTTTCTCGCCATCGGCAATTCTATCCAAATCTTTTTCCATATCGGCGGTAAATTTAAAATCCACCACTTCCGGGAAGTGGGCGACCAACAAATCATTTACTACAAAAGCGATGTCGGTTGGTTGTAATCTTTTGTTATCATCGCGAGTAACATAATTTCTGGTTTCAATAGTGGCGATAGTCGGCGCGTAAGTGGAAGGACGGCCAATGTCGTGCTTTTCCAGTTCCTTAACTAGGGTAGCATCAGAGTAACGAGCCGGTGGTTTGGTGGCGTGTTGCTCACTTTTAATTTCCTTGGCGTCAAGAATTTCACCTTCCTCTAAATTAGGCAAATCTTTATCTTCATTTTTTTCTGAATAGATTTTTTGATAACCGTCAAAAGTTAAAATTTTTCCATCAGCTGTGAGCGTGTAGCGGCCAGCGGTCACTTCTACTTTGGTATTATCAAAAATAGCTTCTGGCATTTGGCTCGCCACACTGCGTTGCCAAATTAATTTATACAGGCGATATTGACGAGGATCCAATTCGGCTTTCAAACTTTCCGGAGTTTGGGAGGCCTCGGTTGGACGAATAGCTTCGTGAGCTTCTTGAGCATTAGCTTTTTTGGTAGTATAAAGTTTTGGTTTGTCTAAACAATATTTATCACCAAAAGTCGCTTGTAAATAATTTTTAGCATCGGTTAAAAATTTCTCGCTTAAATTAAACGAGTCGGTACGCATATAAGTAATATAACCGCTTTCATAAAGACGTTGGGCTAGCATCATGATTTGTTTGGCGCTGTAGCCCAGTCGGCGGTTGGCAGTTTGCTGTAATGTGGAAGTTTTAAAGGGCGCCGGCGCTTTTTGCTTGGCCGATTTTTTTTCAATGCTAGTAATTTTAAATTCAGCCTTTTCTAATTCTTTAACAATTGCTTCGGCTTTATCCTTTTCAACAATGGCTAATTTATCTAATTTTTCCCCGTCAATTTTATCCAGTTGGGTCATGAATTCGCCCTCGGTTTTTTTGGCCAGGAGCGCTTCTACGCTGAAATAAATTTGTTCTTGAAAGGCTTGAATCTCTCGTTCGCGTTCCACGACGAGCCGAACGGCTACTGATTGAACACGACCGGCCGATAAACCCTTAGCCACTTTTTTCCAAAGAAAAGGGGAGAGTTCATAACCTACTAATCTATCTAAAATACGGCGCGCTTGTTGCGCGTCTACTAAATTTTGGTCTAAGTGGCGAGGGTGTTCCAAAGCTTTTAAAATGGCATCCTTGGTAATTTCATGAAAGACGATACGTTTAGTATCTTCGGGTTTTATTTTTAAAGCCTCGCTTAAATGCCAAGAAATAGCCTCTCCTTCGCGGTCTTCATCGGAGGCTAGAATAATCTCAGTAGCTTTTTTAGCTAGAGTTTTTAGTTTAGCTACCGTGGCTTTAGCTTTTTTGGGTACGACGTATTTTGGCTCAAAATTGTTCTCTACGTCCACGCCTAAAACGCTTGTCGGCAAATCGCGGATATGCCCAAAAGATGATTCTATTTTGTAACCAGCGCCTAAAAATTTGGCGATGGTCTTAGCTTTAGTTGGAGACTCCACGATGACTAATTTCATATATTAGAAGATATTTTTAATATAGTTGAGCTGACCGGAATTTTTGACCAAACCTTTTACTTCCATCAGCGTAAGTGTAGCTGTTATAACACCAATGTCAACATTTAGCAAGGCCTTAAGCTCATCCAAGTGTTTGGCTTCAGTATTTAGCTCTCGTAAAATTTGTTGTTCCAGTTCGTTTAACCCTTCCATAATAGCTTCGTTTACTTCAGTATTTTCCCAGCCAAAAGCTTCCATAATATCTTCGGTATTGGTAATTGGTCTAGCTCCCAATTTGAGCAGATGATTTGTGCCTGTTGACTCGGAAGAAAAAATATTTCCCGGCACCGCCATAACTTCGCGTCCTTGATCCAGGGCGTAATGCGCTGTGATGAGCGAGCCGGATTTGGTGGCCGCCTCTACCACTAGCGTGCCTTGAGCGATGCCGGAAATGAGGCGATTGCGACGAGGAAAATTGAATTTATTAGCTTCGGTTGCTGGGGGAAATTCACTAAAAATGACGCCACGACTATTAATAATTTTATCAGCTAAATATTTATTAGCTTTGGGATAAAAACTAGCTCGGTCAATGCCCGAGCCGAGAACGGCGATAGTTTGACCCTTAGCCGAGAGGGTGGTTTCGTGGGCTAGCGCATCAATGCCCAGAGCCAGACCACTAACAATAGTAATACCTGCTTCCGCTAAATTGGTCACTAAAGATTTAACCGCCATTTGTCCGTAAGCCGTAGCGCGACGCGAACCAACGACCGCCAGAGTCCGAGTATAAAGTTCTTCATGGAGTTTGCCTTGATAAAATAAAAGTGGCGGAGGCTGAAAAATATTTTTTAAAAGAGGCGGATACAAATCCTCCTCTAGGCTGATAGTTTTAATTTGATGTTTATCT
>Ga0172379_10011615_pt1 | contig 10446 bp, 13 predicted proteins | sample GrowelOW334metaG_FD_119756 | JGI IMG/M metagenome (GOLD analysis project Ga0172379, IMG submission 119756) | Groundwater microbial communities from an aquifer near a municipal landfill in Southern Ontario, Canada - Groundwater well OW334 metaG | ecosystem: Environmental > Aquatic > Deep...
ATGCAATACCACCCAAAGTCACATTGCCCGTACTATTCGACACCATGAATGTGAGGTTTCTGATGATGATCGATAGGTTAGTCCCACGCTTGAGATATACGTCATCGCCTGTCGAATAGCTACTCAAACGCAACCCTTCTATCACCAATGTTTCTGGGAGTTTTCCAACCTTCATCCATGTTTCGTACGCTGGCGCACATTGGCCTTGAATGCACCAACAATACTCGTCATGGCATGTACCCGAAGTCGGCGTGCAGTCCAGTGCTGAAGCGCACGAACCAGGCGCTACAGTTCCACCCACGCCCGTGGCACCAGTTCCGCCAGAACCACTACTACCAGATGTCCCACCACCCGAACCACCTGCGCCTGGATTCACGCAGATTTCGGAATAACAGGCGAGCCCACCCATACAAGTCTTGTTCGGATAGCAAGGTCCATTCTCTGTGCCCTGCTCTTTAGCGTTCGGCTGGTAGGCATCATCCGGATTTCCTGCAGGGATGCAGGAAAACGAGAGCAGAATTATTAGATACGCCCAAACCGGTACTCTGTTCATCTCAACCTCCTCTAAGTTGTGAAGACAACCGCGCGACTAGAAACTGCACTTTCCCAGTATCGGATACTCATCTACGCACTCCTGCCAAGTCTGGTTAGTCTGGCAACATCCATGACAACACCTTCTTGACCAGACCCAATGTCCATCTTTGTAATCGCAGTACCAAATACACCTTGGATGCAACATTGAAGCGCATTCACCTGGGTCGCCGGAGCCGCATTGTGCAGAGATATATATATTGCCGCAGCCATCCACAAAACCCGGTGGGCGGAAATCCCATTCTGTCTTCGAACTCACATCAAGGCAATGTTGGTCCCCGCTCTTGCAAGCGTCTATGCAAACGGGTGCGGTATCTTCTCCTGCATCAGCGCCACCTGTGCCGCCATACGAACCACCCTGTCCGGATGATCCGCCGATCGAAGCTCCTCCAGACCCGCCTATAGATGTGCCGCCACTACCACTCTGGCCCGAACCGCCAGTACCTGATGAACCACCAGACCCGCCAGTGCCAGTATTCACACAGACATTGGACAAGCACTTCAACCCGTCCATGCAGGTGTTGTTCGGAAAGCAAGGCCCCTTCTCCATGCCTGGCTCCTTGGCAACTGGTTGATTTGTGTCCGAGGATCCACCGCTGGTGCAAGAGAACAGCATCGCGACCATGAGATACAACCAAACGTGTAATCTGCTCATCTAAGCCTCCTCTAGTTTGTGAAGGTACGACCATCTTTTTGAACAACGAAAGACTGCCCTATTTTTTGAATTGTGTCAATGTCCGCGTGATAAAAAAGGGACACTGATTAGTGTCCCGCGAGTAGCATTTCTTGTAGCTCTGCACCTACTTAGCAACCTTCATAATGTGCCCCTTGTGGTCCGCCCAGTACACTGCGGCATCATCAAGCGCAATATCGTCCGGGGAGTCCAATGCACCCGCCAGCGTCACAGGAGTCCCGCCGCTAGGCTCGATTTTCTGCACAGCACCGGAACTAGCATAGCCTGATGTCCAGTACACGTAAGTCGAATCAGCGGCGATTCGTTTTCCCTCTGATGTCGTATACAGCGCCTGCACCGGGTTCTGTCCCGGCAGTCCGCCTTTGGCGATCGTGCGTACGCCCTTATTTGATAAGCCTACTTGGGTCCAGGATATGTTGGTGGCATTAAGTGCAATCCAATACGGATCAGATTGTACTGGCAGGGAAGCCAGCTCTTCAACTCCTCCTCCGCCCAGCGTGGCATGCATGATTACCGGCGCATCTGTACAGGCGCCAGTCCAGTAAACGCCAGTATCGTCGACTGCGATTCCAGTCGGACAGTGTTGTCCCGATGCTATGGTCAAGGGCGCCCCACCGTTCTTGTCTGCTTTCTTGACCATTCCATCACTGAAGTCAACGCCTTGTTCAGCCCAGTATACATAGTCGCCGTAAAGCGCGATTCCCCATAGGTTACTCCCCGACGGTTCTGAGGCGAGCTCGATCAATGAGCCGCCGTTCAGGCCGACCTTCATCACCTTCCCGCCCCACAAGCCATCGGTCCAGTAAACGCCAGTGCTGTCAACAGCCATGTCCCGGATGGTCGTATCATAAGTCCCGTTGGCCAACGTCGTAGGCGTGCCGCCGCTTGATGCAATCTTTTTTACCAAGAAAAAAGCGTTGCCAGTCTCTATCCAGTAGACGTTTCCTCCGTAGACGTCCAGGACAACTATCGTATTTGCTGTCGTGATCAGAATGACTGATTGGCAAACGCCATTTACGCACTCACCGCTCGAGCAATTATGGTCGCAAGCACCACAATGTTTCGCGTCTGAGGCAGTATTTACGCAAACGCTTCCGCAGCACTGCAGTGGCGAGTTACATGTTCCGCAGCCTGCACTGCCGCCAGTACCAGACGAACCGCCCTGTCCGGATGATCCGCCGACCGAAGTTCCTCCAGACCCGCCTACAGATGTGCCGCCGCTACCGCTCTGGCCCGAACCGCCAGTACCAGATGAACCACCAGATCCACTGGTGCCAGTTTTCACGCAGACATTGGACAAGCACTTCAGCCCGTCCATGCAAGTGCTATTCGGAAAGCAAGGCCCTTTCTCAGTACCAGGCTCTTTGGCAATCGGTTGAATCGTGTCCGAGGCTCCTCCGCTAGTACAAGAGAACAACATCGCGACCATGAGATACATCCAAGCGTGTAGTCTGTTCATCTCAACCTCCTCTAATTGTGAAGATGCGACCGTCCTTTTGAACAACTGAAAGACTGCGCTATTTTTTGAATTGTGTCAATGCTCGCTTTAATAAAAAGAAACCGCCTCAGCATTGCCGAAGCGGTTTCTTTTTGGAGCGGGTAGCGGGAGTCGAACCCGCCTCTCAACCTTGGAAGGGTCGCATAATAGCCACTATACGATACCCGCGATATGTATTTGTAAGCCCCATTCTAATCAAAAGTATGCGTTTTGACAAGGTTTAAAAAAGCCGGAATTGCCTATTGAGGCAATTGTCCGGCAGAAGATGTTGGCGCAAGCCGTGGGTTTCGGGGCGGTGGCGTCTCAATCGGGATAGATACGACCTGTTGCTCTGGCACGCTGGGAGTTAGTGGGCCTGGGGTCGTAGGTCGATCCTGAGGATGAGAGGCTGAGGATCGGATTGATGGCGTGGCACATGAGGCAAGGAACGCTAGACTGACACAGACTAGAATGATAGTGCGCATGAAGCCCTCCTTTTCGTGCCAGCTTAGCAGGGCTAGTCAGGATTATCAAGGCTCGACAAGATTGTTGGGTTGAGTTATTATGACGCAGTTATCGGGCCATAGCACAGTTGGTAGCGCGCCTGCTTTGGGAGCAGGAGGTCGTGGGTTCGAGCCCCGCTGGCCCGACCATTGAAAAAACCGCTTTTGGCGGTTTTTTCATTTTTATGAATTTGTTGACTATTCCTCGCTCGGCGCCGGGTTGTCTTCGCCGTAAGTGATCATTATTGCGGTCGTGGACTTGCCATCTGTTGTTTCAGAGCTGATGTTAAAACTCACTTTCTTATTGCCTTTCTGATACTCACGATATTCCGTGCCATTAATGGTCATATTCTGCGTCTCTTCCCAAGACTTGAATTCATTCTTGTACCAATCCATGACCTTGGCCACAGCGTCCTCGGTGGTCAAAATTGCCACAGCCCCCTTGTCCGCATCCCTAGAAATGGATACATTGGTCGCTTTAGAACCAGGATAGATTGACGCGTCTTTTGGGAAATCATCTGGAATCTTTACATTCTCGCCATAAGCAACCGTGTCGCCGGTCTTATTGTCTTTGTAGGTGACAGCTGTACCGTCTTCGCTTAAATCGACTTTGCCGCCCGTGGCCTGGCCCAACAAACCCTCTGCTACTTTTTCGCTGGCCTTGTCCTGAAGCGACTGTATGGGATTGCAGCTGAAACCATAAGCCGCAATTGCAGCCAAGCCTAAGACAAAAAAGGAACGCGTAATGATTTTCGTCATAAATAAAATAATGATTAATGCCTTGATTATAAATCAATACCTCTCCAGATGCAATTGTTGCGGAGCAATCCCCTTTTTCTGCAGCATCTTGCCCACATCTTCCATAAAAGATGCCGGGCCGCACAGCATGAACTCGGTTTTCTCAAAATCCTGGACACTGTTCTCTAGTAACTTCTCATCCAAGCGGCCGAACACGCCTTGCCAAGCATCTGGTTTTTCCTGAGTCAGGATGGGTATGTATGCAAAATTTTTGTGCCTAGACATCAAGTCCATGAATTCTTTTTGATAAGCCAGTTTCTCAGCAGAACGAGCTGATTGCATGAGTACGATCTTTTGCTGAGAACCGGACATAAGTATCTGGCGGATCATGGCGCGAAACGGGGTGATGCCAATGCCAGCGGCTAAAAAAACGATTTTGCTCGCAGTCTCACTAGGAGTGAAGTTTCCGTACGGCCCTTGAATGCCGAAAACATCTCCGGGTTTGGAGTTGAAGAGCGCGGTTGAGACTTGGCCGTGGACTCTTATGCCAAGATCAATCGAGGACTGCGATTCGCTTGGCGGTGAGGCAATGGAAAAAGGAGATTTGCGGACAGTGTTTCCGTTCTCATCCAACAGATGGACCATGACGAATTGCCCGGCTTTAAACTCAAAAATCGCGCCCGAATCCTCGGGGCGCATTTTCAAGATGCAGAGGTCGTCTGCTACTTTGGTGTTCTCGATTATATTGAAACGCTGGAAGGCTGACATGTAGGGCTTAGATTATCATAAACTATCTTAAACACCAAGAAACAAACACCAAACACCAAACAAATCTCAAACCCTCAAATTCCAAGCTCCTATCAGATTTTTTTGGAGTTTGTTATTTTGGTGTTTATTTGGATCTTGTTTCTTGGTGTTTGGTGTTTACAGGGCAAAGTATTGCGACAAAACTTCATCTGATTGCAGCTTTTCCACGTTGCGCCGATATTGCGTCCAGAACGGGGGGTGATGGATCATGCGCACCAGCCGAAACCACCTGCGATATATGCGCGGCGGGCTTTGGTGATGCGCCAGCTCGTGGGCAACAACGCGCAAAATGGAGTCCATGCGCCGCGTCTTCATTGTCCTGGGAGTGTAGAGATCTATGGTGATCAGCTTTTGCCCGAGCCGGGTGTAGCCATAGGCAAATGACCTAAGCTTGCCTGTCCCCCGCACACGACGACGCAAAGGCCGCAATTCAAACCCAGGCAATTCCAAAACAACCAGCGCGCGCTGAAACGCATATTCCACCAAAGCTTCATGCCGAGGATCGATTATGTCTGACACGAAGCACAGTGTACGCGACCAGCGGGCGAGGTTCAAGGATTGACATGCAGACCAATCCATGTTAAGTAAAGCGCAACGAACCCTTACAATCAACGGAGGAAAACATGGCCGAAGATCCATACCGCAAACCCCCGGCTTCTCTCGCTAACCTGTATGCTGGAAAACGAGTCTATATCGAGACGATCGGCGATACCGCAAAAACGCTCATCATTACCGGTGAGTTCGTCGAGGTCATCCAAGACGCTGGCAAGAACTGGATCCTCTTGAAAGACGCGCATTACTTCACTCACAGCGGAAGAAGATGGGAAACCGGCGACAGCGAATATGACTCCGCCGTCACGACCGACAAGATCACCTCCGACTATACCTGCATCGACGCCAGCAAGGTCATATGCATCAACCGCAACTTCGACCCGACGCAGCAAAAAAAATAGCTTCGACATCTCCAAGGAGGCAGGCCGTGAAACCATTCAAGCCCTTGAACGAGACCCTGGACGCAGTGGAGCGCGATGAAATCAAGTTGGCTCTGCGCGAAGCTGGCTATGATTGCAAGTCAGCGGCCGAACTTCTCAGTGTGACAGAGAAAGACCTCTCGACCAGAATGGCTCGGCTTGGGGTTACCCCTCTCGGGCCCGACGACGACCTCAGAGAGCATGTCAAAGCAGCCAGGAAACGCATTGAATCAGAGCTGGTTCGCAAAGCCATGCTTCAATCCAAGGCAGACGTCACGGCAGCTGCCAAGCTCCTCAAGATTTCCAGAAAAGGCCTCCGTATGAAAATCAGGGAGTATGAGGTCAGCTTCCCTCTGCATCTCATGCTTCACGGCATCAGTTTCACGAGCAAGCCGAACCAGTTCACTGCTGTTGAGCGCCAAGCCGTCCGCTCAGCAATGGAATGTGCGCACAATGAAGTGAACTTCGCGGCGCGCCTCCTTGCTGTAGAGCTGCCTCATATGCTCCAACTTGTGAATACTTACCCCTCCACCTGAGGCCAGTCAATTGACTGGCTATTTTATTTCTTCAGCCTTGACCTATAACTTTATATATGGTATTAACAAGACGCAAAAACAAGGAGGCGCACCATGAAAACAAGATCCTTTTCTGCGAAGTCATGGGTGAAGCCATGAGTGACTTCAAAATGTCAGTAACCGTCTATGAGCTGAACGACTTCTACTACGCGGTCTACAGCCCAGATGAAAAAACCGAACTGCCCTCAAACGCAATCCTCTCGTATTCTACTACGATCACACAAGAGACAGGGCTCCAAGCTTTTGAAGAATTGCAGGCTGCAGCCAGGGAAGAGGCTCGAAGCAACGGCATCGCGAAAGTCTACGGTTTGGACTGAACTACAAGGAGGACAGAATGCCACTGTTCATGCTCAAGACCTATTACGGAGCAGCAATCGTTTGCGCTAAAGACCAAAAGGAAAGCTTGGCCCAGCTCAAGCAGCACGAAGATCACGTAGCCAACGGGACCTTCCTGTCACTGGGAATTTGCGCCGAAGATCTCAAGCCCATCTCCCCCGAAACACCCGGCGTTCTCCTCTATATCCGGAACGACTGAGGCGTGCGATGTTGTTCTTCATCACCGTGACTAAATGTGGGGAAGCACACTTTTCGACAATCACGACTGATAAGCCCTTCGAACCCCCCACGAACGCGTGCACAGTCTTCAGTATTTCAGAAACAGACGAAAAGCGCTTCTTCCAGATCCTGACGATCAAGGCGCGAACCAAAGCCCGCGAGATGCAGATCCCCTGGGTCAATGGCCTGGACTAAATCAGCCTCAGCTCGAACGCTTTCTCTCAACCAGTCGCAAGGCTGGTATTTTTATAGGCCTAACTCATCCTGATTTGTCGTCCCGTCAGGCTACTTCTAGCCGAGGACGACAAATCTGTCCTTCCCTTACGACAAGGGAAGGACTTTAATTACTCGGCATTTTGGTTGGTAGGCCAGAACCCTCCCTTGGGGCAAGGGAGGGCAGGGTGAGTTAGGCCCTGTACGCCCTCAAGCACTCTTTAATCGCGTCTTCCGTATGTCGCATCTCAATGCCGAATTCCGCGAGGCGCGTGCCGGCCAATAAACAGCTTGATCTTTTTTTCGCGATTGAACCTGAAGCCAAAAGCTCATCCTCATTCACCCATTCATTGTGATGGTCAGGGTCAACGATTTCTTCATACCATTTCATCAAGTCGCGATAAGCTAGTGGCTCTGGATTCACGGCATGGAAGATGCCTGTGGCGCGCTTGTCCATGACCTGATGCAAAACATCCAACAGATCTTCAACAACAGTGATTGAGTTCGCAACATCAACGATTTTAGGATAGTTCGCAAGCTTGGTGATGGTATTTTTTGGAGATGGTCTTGAATCCATGGGCAGCCTGAGGCGAACGACTGCCACGTTCGGCATGTTGCCCAGCACCATATCAGCCGCGGCCTTGGTTTTTGAATAATAAGCTACTGGATTTGGATAGTCATATTCTTTCCAGCCGCCAGGAGTGGGTGAATCGCCGTAAAAAATACAGCCGCTGCCCAGATGAGTGAAATGCATGGCCCTTTCCCCGCAAGCCCGCGCCAGGACAAGAGGCAAAAGCGTGTTGCCGACTGCAGTGGCGAGCTGATTGGTTTCGCACCAGTCAACATTGGGCTGGCCAGTGATGCCCGCGCCATTCAAAACACAGTCCGGATCAATGTCATCCAGGATATTCGCCACAGCCTGGGGGTCGGTCGCATCCACTGTGGTGAGCACTGCCTCGTCAGGATATTTTGAGATGAATTTATTGCTCATCCACCCGTCGCCAAAGACTAATATTTTCATGACGTACAACGTACCACGTACGACGTACAACGTTCAACCCCCTCTTTGTCATTCCGAGGGAAGTCGGAGCGACGAGGAATCTTAGGCAAAAGTGCTGTCGAGAGCCTAAGTCACTCGAAGATCTCTCCAATCGTCCTCGACTAGGCTCGTCCTCCGTCGAGATGACAAAGTAGTTGAGGGTTAAGCGTATGAGGTATAAGCTCTAAGTGTATGCACAGGCCGCAGATTGGGAAACCACGCAAGGCCACGAATGCCCGGGATTTTAGGTTCGCGGGCGTGGACGAGGCTGGGCGCGGGCCCGTGCTTGGGCCCATGGTGATTGCCATCTGCGCGCTCACAGAACGCGACAAGCGCTGGTGCGCGGTCCACAATGTCACGGACAGCAAACTTATCCAGCCGGCGCGGCGCGACAGATTGGCTAAAGCCCTGATGGATCGCTGTTGGTTTGCCACGGCCGTGATCCATCCGCCGGAAATCGACGAAGCAGTACGCAATCGGTCCGTGACTTTGAATGGTTTGGAATATAAATACATGGCCGAGCTGATAAAACAGTTCCACGCCGCGCATCCGGATGCACCAGCCGAGATCATGGTGGATGCGCCTGTGAGGAAGACTCTCCCCTTCCGCAACTTGCTCCAATATCTTTCGGGCTGGCCAGATATCAACACGCTCAAAGCCGAGAACGAGGCTGACCTTTGGCATCGCCATGTTGGCGCGGCCAGCATTATCGCCAAATACGAGCGCGAAAAACTGCTGAAGGAAATCAAAGAAAAAATAAATTGCGACATTGGCTGCGGATATTCGCACGACCCGCTGGCCCGCGCCTATGTTGAGAAGGCCGTGCAAGGCGACCCGATCGTGCGCTGGTCCTGGATAACCGCTTCAAACCGGATCACAGACCCAGAGGAAGAGATGCTGACGCTACTATAGCGTCCATCACGTCCATCACGTCCATAGCGTACCTGACGTCCCTAGCGTCCTTGGGAGCTTGCCGAAATGCGTTCAAACAGGTAGATTATCCGCGTAATTCAGGGCGCTTAGCTCAGTTGGTAGAGCAGATGTCTTATACACATCGGGTCGTAGGTTCGAGTCCTACAGCGCCCACCATAAAAACCGGGTAATACCGGTTTTTTGTTATACTTAAACTAATGGATTTGAAACGAGAGAAGCTGATTGACATTAAACTTAGTCTAGTCTATTCTGACGGCGTCTCAAACCGGAGGCAGCTAATGTCGACAATCGAGAGAATCATAAGAATCATCCTTCGTGCAGCTTCTATCCTGCTCGGCATCATATCTTTCCTATTTCTGGCCATCGGAATAATCGTACAAAATTGGGCAGTAGCGCTGGTCGCCCTTCCATTTTCAACAGCCCTCTTCTGCATACCCGCACTCGTAAAAGAAATCAAACTCTTGGTCCAGGGTAAAGAAATTCCTCCTGACCCTCCACCCGACCCCCTCGAGCCGCCGCCGAGCTGGCTTTGATCCAACCCCGGGCGCAAAATCTCTCGTATAGACCTTTGTGCGGTCTATTTTTTTAATAAAAATAGAGCCGCGGGGGCGCAAAGGATTTGAATGTAACTTATTAAGCCGCCCGGCTTAGAGGTGCGGCCGCTTCTTGACCCGGTAAAGAATCAACTAGGTTCTTAAACTTTGCACCGTCATTACATTCCGCGATTTTGCGGAATGTTCCTTTGCTAAATGTCCGTTCGATCAACCGACCCAACGGTAACAGGTTACCGGTGAGTGAGGCTCGTGCAAATACAACAAACACGGCTTCACGGTCCGGGAAAACATCAGCGTTATGGCTATAGAGTTTATCCACGAGTTGCCGCAGGGCTTGGCGTTCTTTGGCATATGCAAAACAATTTGTTTCCAGCCTAAGTCCATTTCTACTTCTCTCCACGATTTCAACATCATAAGTATCTTCATTGAACAAGGGCGAACCATCATCCCTGGCCGCGTCAGGATGCGCGGCGATAAACTCTCTTGTGACTTGGATGATATGCTGCAGTTTTGGTTCATCCGCATTCAGAAAGATTCGTTTTGCCAATTCTTCGGTCACAGCTTCATTCAGAGAAGAAAAATAATGAGCCAGCTCGTTGCGAGTTGTAACCGTCAATCCTCCGCGGTAAGGGACGACTGTCCGATCCGGTTCCTTAATCATGAGTGCTCCGTAAGATTTCAAATGCATGAGCTCATGAAGCAAGATATTAACGAATTCTGCGGGCCTTGGAGTTTCACGCACGGCCATGCCCTGAAACATGGAATCGAACGAGCCCTTTGCTCCAGCTCCCCGGCC
>Ga0172379_10011616_pt1 | contig 10445 bp, 9 predicted proteins | sample GrowelOW334metaG_FD_119756 | JGI IMG/M metagenome (GOLD analysis project Ga0172379, IMG submission 119756) | Groundwater microbial communities from an aquifer near a municipal landfill in Southern Ontario, Canada - Groundwater well OW334 metaG | ecosystem: Environmental > Aquatic > Deep...
AAAAGTCTTCTGTTGACCCGGCGCAATAGTTTCACCACTCGCCAATGTCACCCGGCCGATCCCCCAGGAATTATCCTGCCAATTCTGAGAGCCTAGCCGGACAAATGAAGTCTCCCTCCAAACTGTCGTTCCTGTGTTCTTCATCGTAACTGACACCGGATAAACGCTGCCAGGGACCATCGCTGCGGGGACATTCTGGGACACAAACACCGCCTGATTCTGCTCAACTCGTACAACGACCACGTTACTCCAAAGTGCAGCACCTGTATTAGCTTCAAAGCCCAGACCTTGAACATTATATACCCCGGCCGGAATGCTATTCCATGTGAACGAACTCTGATTATCACTTCCACCCTGTTTAACTCCGTTCACCATCCAATAACCGGATGATAGAGAACCCTGAACCGCAGAATTACACGTAACAGAGGCTCCTGGTAATGCCTTTTCTGGACAAGAAATTGTTAACATCGAACTGTGCGCCTCGGATGAATAAGCCAGACATGAAAGAATTGCCAACACAAAAACCAACACATTTTTAAAGTTCATGACATCTCCCGTTAGAACAATGATTGGATTGGATTAGATCAAATTACAAACAAGATTCACAGACCTTGCTAAGGTATACCACACAAAAACTTCCCAGACAAGCCCCCCCGTGAAAATTCAACGTTTTTCACTAAAAACACTTATGTTCAGAAAAATTCACCGCTTTGAAAAGATCAATCCCCATCCGAAACAGGAAATTTAAAACTATGACCCTTATCGGTAGCGATAGTACGCCCCAGCTTTCGTACCATGCCGGTAATACACAACACACAACCACTGGGCTTATCCTGAATACATATTTTCCCGGGATATAGCTGATAGTGCTCGCGGTATTTGGTGGGGGTAACATTTGGCATGAGAACATTGGCCCCGCATTGCAAGGCTTTCTGTCGGCCTTCCTTGTCAATTGAACCCATTGCCGTTGTAGCAGGTAAATGGGTATTCTTTGTAATTATCCGGATCAACGCCAGCGCTCTCAGTGTCAATTCAAGCGTTCCACTGGCTGAACCTTCCAGCGGCGTCAAAGGATTGGCAATAAACGGACCGATACCGATCATATCAAGTTCCAGTTTCTCCATCAGAAGGATATCATCCGCGATCATTTCAAGGGTTTGCCCGGGCAAACCGACCATGATCCCGGATCCAACCTGATACCCAAGCTCCCTTAACCATTGCAAGCAACGCATTCTCTCAACATAAGAAGAGTCAGGCTTCAATCGGGTGAATAATTCTTCATTGGACGTCTCAAACCTTAATAAATACCTGTCCGCCCCGGCTTCCCTGAAAGCGGCATACTCAGCACGCGTTTTTTCACCCATAGACAATGTGACCGCCACACCCAACTCCGACTTAATTCTCCTTAAAAGACAGCAGATATCGTCAGTGCTATATTGACAGCTTTCACCGGATTGCAAGACCAGGCTCCGATAACCCAACCTGGAAGCGGTAACTGCGGTCATAAATATCTCGTCGATATTCATACGATAGCGCTTTACCGCTTTATTACTACGCCGTAACCCGCAATACTCACAATCCCGCCCGCAGGCATTGGAAAACTCAACCAAACCACGCAAATGAACCTTATCCCCAACCTGCTCCCGCCTGACGCGGTCAGCTTCTTTGAATATTGCCTTAGCATCTGGTGCTGATAAATACTCGATAATTGTGTTTCGTTTCATCTATCAAACTCCTTAAAGATACAGATCCCGTTCTCCACCTTTGATCCTCGAGTGATAATTCAGGAAAATATCCAAGGCCTTGGGATTACGCGCCTTCACCTGTGAAACTTCCTTCTCAATCAAAGGCAAACCCGAACCCCGGGCGCCTTCGCTCCCAAAATCATCCAGCCATTCCTGAAAAGTCAAAACAGCATTAAGTTTACAAAACTTGCCTTCGGTCCCGTCGCGTAACAGATCCATGATGCACTTGCCCGTCCGTCCGCACCGGTAACCTGCCGTGCAGAAAGAGGTAATAAATCCCATGCCGGCGAGATCCCGGACAAGTTCATCCAGAGAACGGGTATCACCAAGAATAAACTGCTGTTTATCCTTCGTTTGAGCTGTGACTGCCTCCGAATAGCCACCGATCGCAATACGACTGGAAGCATCCATCTGAGTGATCCCCATCTGTACGGCTTCATTACGAATCTCTGCTTTTTCACGAGCCGTGATGATCATGCCAGTATAAGGCACTGCAAGACGGATGATCAACATAATCTTCTTGAAATCCTCGTCATTAACCAAATACGGATAATCAGGGGTGATCACAGAATTTAATGCCGGGACAACCCGCGGAAAAGAAATAGTATGCGCCCCGATCCCCAGCTTACGCTCCAGTTCCTGTGTATGATAAACCAGGGCCATAAGTTCAAAGCGCCAGTCATACAACCCGAAAAGAACACCAATACCCACATCATCTATCCCTGCTTCCATGGCACGATGCATGCAGTACAAACGCCAGTCATAATTACCCTTGATCGTGCCTTCAGGGTGCATCCGTGAATAAGTGTCTTTATGGTATGTCTCCTGAAAAACCTGGTAAGTCCCGATACCCGCAGTGTTGATCTTCTTAAGATCATCAATCGAGAAAGGCGGCGCATTAACGTTTACCCGACGAATCGATCCATACCCGTTGCGTGTCTTGACACGAACCGAGTATATAGTTTTCAGACTCTCTACAATGTAATCCACATCGTTTTTCGGATGCTCTCCGTATACGGCAATCAATCGCTTGTGTCCGATCACACCGGATAAAACCTCGACCTCTTTGCGAATTTCTTCCTGAGACAGAACTTTACGCCGAGCCTCGCAATTATCAGCATTAAATCCACAATACGCACAACGGTTCACACAGTAATTACCCAGATATAAAGGAGCAAAGGTGACGATCCGGTTATCATAGATCTTCAATTTGATTGCGAGTGCCGCCTCCCGCATTTCTTCAAGCATGTCTTTGTCATTAACATTGATCAGGACTGCCACTTCGTCCGGGGTCAGATCCTTGACTGCCAGCGAACGGGCAAGAATGTCCCGCACCTGCTGACGATCGGGCTCTTTAGGCGCAGCCGCAAGCTGACGTGTAATAAGATCATCATCAATAAAATTCCGGCCGTTATCGAGGTATTTTGAAATCTCCTCTACCTTGATCCTGCGTTTGATCCATGATTGTTGTTCGTGAATTTCTGCTATCATTACTCTCTCCTGATGAACACTATAGTTATGCCAAATTAATTGTAACCCGGATTTTGCATTAGTAAAATCCGCCCATATATTTACATCGTGATTCATTGCTCAATTACAAAATGAGGGTGTAATGTCTTTTCATACGCATCCAATGCAGCAGGAAACGGGGTCAGCGCCCGTTTTAACACACCCTGCACCTTGGAAATGGCTACACCGTAATTTGTTATCGGCACTCCGGCCCGCCGTGCCTGGTCGATCCGGTATAACATCTCGCCACGGGTTAACATGCATGATCCACAGTGGATAATAAGACGATACTCCTTTATATTCACCGGATAATCCCGCCCTGCGCAATGATCTACCAATAGATCCCCGCCAACGTACTGCTTTAACCAGCGGGGAATCTTAACTTTACCGATGTCATCCTCGGCCGCATGATGTGAACAGCTTTCCGCGATGAGAACTTTGTCTCCCGGGCGCAAGGAATCAATCGTGGCTGCGCCACGTGCAAATTCAGAAAGATCTCCTTTATACCTTGCAAAAATGATCGAGAACGTCGTGCATTTAACCTCAAACGGAGTATCCGCCATTGTCTTCATGACAACCTGCGAATCACAAACAACCAGGTCTGGCAAGCGCTTTAAATTTGCCACCGCGGATGCGAACTCCCTCTCTTTTACCACGAAAGTCAACACATCATTATCCAGAAGATCGCGGATAGACTGAACCTGCGGCAGGATCAAGCGGCCTTTCGGCGCCTGCAAATCAATAGGGACCACCAGAACAGCGATCCCACCCGACGGAACAAGATCTCCAAGCAAAGCCTGCGGAGTTAAAAGATCTTCCGGACACAGCGCCAGCAACGCCCGCTTCAAATCTTGTAAAAAAACGTCTCTCGCCAAAGGGTCAATACTGGTTACCTCTATTCCGTGACAAGAGGCTTCGGAAAATCTTTGCTTGAATAACGCATCTGCCGGCCTTAGATCAGACTTATTGGCTACAATACAGAACGGCTTCTTGGCGGCTTTAAGTTCCAGGATAAAATTATCTTCAAACGCCCCCCAAACACCTGACTCCATTACCAGTATCGCAATGTCCGCACGGATCAACGCCTTGCGGGTACGCTCTGCCCGTTTTGAACCCAGCACCGAATTGTCATCCAGGCCCGCCGTATCCAGAAATGTCACAGGCCCCAGTGGCAGCAATTCCATGGATTTCTCTACCACATCGGTAGTCGTTCCAGCGACAGACGACGTAATTGCCACATCCTGACCGGTGATCAAATTCAACAGTGTTGATTTTCCCGTATTGATCCGGCCAAAGATCCCGATCTGCAGTCGTAAGGATTTTGGCGTAATGTTCATATTCATTTGCGGTACCCCAAAGACATCAACTGCTGAGGAGCCAGTGTTTTATCCACGCATTCCTGCCCAAGCTTTTCTGATAGAAATTCACGCAGATCATCCCGCCCTGAAATATCAAAGTCTTTAAGAATAGTTTCAATCCGGGCATAACCAAAGTGCGGAACAAATGCTGTCACAAGCATACGACTCCGGTTGAAATAATACCGGCACCGCGCTTCATCCGCCTTAACGAAGTCGATATGCATCGACATCATCCTGGAAATATTAACAAGGATCTCCAGTGATGACAAAAACGCCCCCGCAAGAAGCGGCATAAACTCATTGATCTGCAGACTGGAACGCGAGGCCGCTTCAGTAACCAGAAAATCATTAGCCATGACTTGCAATGCCCCCTGGATCACCGCCTCAGGAATTACCGGATTAACTTTACCTGGCATAATGGATGATCCGGCCTGCACCGGCTCAAGACGGATCTCTCCCTGTGCATTCAGGTAACGTAAATCATTCGAAAGTTTGATCAAGTTTACCGCACAGGCTTTCAGGATCCCTGAAACCTCCACAAAAACGTCAGCATTAGCAGTCTCCCCCGGAACATTTTCTCCGCGGGATAAGCCCTGGCCCGTCAACACACGCAATTTCTCAATAACCAGAAAAATATAATCCCGTGGCGCTCCAAGGCCGGTCCCGACGGCTGTTCCGCCAAGATTTACCACGCGCAAACGCTCTTCACATTTAAAGATCCGCCAGCGATCGCGGGAAACCGCCTCAGCCCAGGCAGAAAACTCCGCCCCCAGGGTTATCGGCACAGCCTCTTGCATTTCGGTCCTGCCAATCTTTACGATCGAAGCAAATTCTTGCTCCTTACGCTGCAACGCTCCCTGTAATTCAGTCACTATCGTGCTTAACTGCCGCAGCAGCGTAATTGCCGCCACTTTTACAGCTGTTGGGTATACATCATTGGTAGATTGATGCCTGTTGACATGCTCCAGCGGATGGACCCTGGAATACTCACCTCGCCCGACCCCCATAAGCTCAAGAGCCCTGTTAGCGATCACCTCATTCATATTCATGTTCGTTGAAGTGCCGGCTCCACCCTGAAGCATATCCAGGGGAAACTCCTGGTCCAATCGACCCTCGATAACATCATCGCAGGCCTTCTGAATCACCAGAGAGAGTTCCTCCGGGAAATACCCCAGCTCCGCATTTGCCTTGGCACAGGATTTCTTGACTTGCGCCAGGGCATGGAGAAGCGAGACCGGAACCTTTCGACCGCTAACCGGAAAATTCTCCAAAGCACGCAAAGTATGAATACCCCAATATGCACCTGAAGGAATTTTTTTCTCACCCAAAGCATCATGCTCGATTCTATATTCCATGATCAAACCTTTGCTAATGCTGATTTAACTGTAACCCCTTCAATCGCGCCCAATTTGCCTGTTAACGAACCGATCTGATCCGTTGTCATGTCTACCGTCAGCGTGATCACATGGCATTGCCGTTCCTTATGCGGCAAACCCACCCGCGCCTGAATATCATCCCCATACTCGGACAGGACTTTATTCACCAGCGGGGCTGATTTCTTCCGGTCTTCAATAATGATCCCGATAAAACCTAAACGTTTATTCATGGCGTCCTCTTGCATTATTTCACAAAATAAAAGCCCCTGCCTTGAAAAACCGGCAGGGGCGGGAAATCCTCATCTACTCCCGCCCTTGGCTTCAGAATTCTCACCTTTCGGCAAGTTCCCTGACTGCAGGCCTGATCTATGACACAAAGAATTACTTTAAGTACAGAGGCTTTGATTTATATGTTACATGAAGCAGATCATGTGCCTTATGACTCAACGGCTTCTCAAGAAAATCCTTATATAACTGCTGAACATAAAGATTTTCATGCGAACAACGGATCTTCATCGAGGCATCTTCATCATAAAGACCCTTGGCCCGCTGTTTACGTATCTCATCCGTTACCATGTACGGCTGGCCACCGCCGCCAACACATCCACCGGGACAAGCCATGACCTCTATAAAATGATATGGAACCGGCTGTTTATTCTTGATCGCATCCCGAACCTTGTTCATCACGGATTTAACATTCGACAAACCATGCGCCACCGCGATCTTAATCTCGTTTCCTTTAATATTGACAGTTGTTTCCTTGATCCCGGCAAGACCGCGCACGGCCTTAAAATTCACATTTTTTTAATTCTCTCCGGTCACATTAAAATACGCGGTACGCAAAGCGGCTTCCATAACACCACCCGTAGCACCGAAGATCGTCGCAGCACCGGCATATTCTCCGAGAATATGATCCGGAGACTCATCAGGAAGTGTACGAAAATCGATGCCGGAATGCTTAAGCATACGGATCAGTTCACGCGTTGTTAACGAATAATCAACATCCTGATAACCGGAGGCGAACATTTCCTCCGTACGACCGATCTCGTATTTCTTCGCGGTACAGGGCATGACAGAAACAACCACTATCTTCGACGGATCGATCCCCTTTTTCTGCGCGAAATAAGTTTTAGACAGTACCCCGACCATCTGATGCGGACTTTTGGCAGAAGAAAAGTGCTGGATCATATCCCCATAATACTTTTCCAAGTAGTCCACCCAGGCAGGGCAACAACTTGTAATCAAAGGTAACGGGCCTTTCCCATGAGCAAACCGCTCCACAAACTCTGCCGCTTCCTCAATAATAGTTAAGTCCGCACCAAAATTGGTGTCAAAAACTGCATTAAAACCCAGACGGCGAAATGCCGCGTAGAGTTTCATCGTCAGGTTTGTTCCAACCGGAAAATTAAACCCCTCGCCAACAGCCACACGCACTGCAGGAGCAACTTGAACCACCACGAATTTATCGGGATCCTGCAAAGCATCCCAGACTTTCCGGGTATCGTCCCGTTCAAAAATAGCTCCCGTCGGGCAATGGGCAGAACACTGCCCGCACTGCACGCAGGGAGAATCCACCAGTTTAATATCTCCAGCCGGAGCCATTCGCGTCTTAAACCCGCGTTCCATGAAAGACAGCGCCCAAACATCCTGCATATTCTGACAGGCATCGATGCAACGACCGCACTTTATGCATTTCTTGGGATCAAGATTGATCGCGGTCGATTTATCCATCGGAAGTTCCGCTACAATACGCTCAAAACGATCTTCGCGGATACCGAAATCAGCACAAATCTTTTGCAATTCACAATCATTATTGCGTCCGCAAGTAAGACACTCTGTCGGATGATTTGACAAGATCAGCTCCAAAACTGTCAGACGGGTCTGCACGATATCAGGGTCATGGGTCGTAATTTCCATTTTCTCCTCGATCGGCGTACAACAAGCCCTCAGCATCTTGCGATTGCCCTTAACCTTCACAATACAGATCCCGCAACCGGCGGAGGCCGTAAGATCTGCATGTTTACAAAGAGTCGGTATTTTAACTTGCACTATCTTTGCTGCTTCCAATATTGAAGTTCCGGCCGCTACTTCAACCGGTATTCCATTGATAAGCGCTTTAACCATTGTAACTGTAGGCATCGGTATCTCCTTATTGGCGCAGCACTGATGTGAATTTACATACATCAAAGCACTGTCCGCAACTAATACATTTTTCAGGGTTAATTGTATATTTCTCTGCACGGGTTCCGGTGATGGCTTCAACCGGACAAACGCGCATACACATCGAACAGGCTGTACATCTGTCTTTATTGATCGTATATTTCACCAGACTCGCGCACTTGCCTGACGGGCATTTATGATCAAGTAAATGAGCCCTGTACTCGGGCATGAAATATTTAAGTGTTGAAACAACCGGATTGGAAGCTGTCTGGCCCAATCCGCACAAAGACGCTTTTTGCATGGCATCCGCGATCTGTGAAAGTCTTTTGAGATCTTCTTCTTCCGACTTACCCTCAGAGAGTTTCTTGAGGATCCCCAGCATTTGAGTACCGCCAATGCGGCAGGGCGCGCATTTTCCGCACGACTCATCCACACAAAAACCAAGATAAAACTTGGAGATATCCACCACACAATCATTTTCATCCAAAACGATCATGCCTCCGGAACCCATAATTGACCCCAACTTCTGAAGACTTTCATATTCTACCGGTGTATCAAAGAACTGTTCCGGGATGACACCACCGGAAGGACCACCCGTCTGAATAGCCTTGATCCCGCGATTATTAAGCACACCCCCACCAATATCAAATACTATCTCCCGCAGGGTGATACCCATAGGGACCTCAACCAGTCCGGAATTGCGGACTTTTCCGGTCAAAGCAAACACCTTGGTTCCCCGTGAACCTTCTGTGCCAATCTTACCGAAATTATCGCCGCCTTTCAGCAAAATATAAGAAACATTAGCCAGGGTTTCAACATTATTGATCACCGTCGGATAACCCCACAATCCCTTTACCGAAGGAAAGGGTGGCCGAGGACGCGGATAACCACGTAATCCTTCGATCGAAGCAATCAAGGCTGTTTCTTCACCACAAACGAAAGCACCGGCACCAAGCCGGATCTCAATATCAAAATTAAAATTACTCCCCATTATATTTTTTCCCAGTAAACCCCGGGCATAACATTCATCGATCCCCTTCTGAATACGCTCAACCGCCAAAGGATATTCCGCCCGGATATAAAAGAACCCACGCGTGGCACCGGTTGCAATGGCACCGATCATCATCCCTTCGATAACCGAATGAGGATCACCCTCCAGCACTGAACGATCCATATAGGCACCAGGATCGCCCTCATCCCCGTTACATATAAAATACTTTTCGTCGCCCTTTACGCCATTGGTAATATTCCATTTTAACCAGGTCGGAAATCCCGCACCGCCGCGTCCACGCAAACCAGACTTTTTCATTTCTTCTATAACTTTAGCCGACCCAAGCTCCAAGGCACGGGCCAAGCCCAAATACCCGTCATAGGCAATATAATCATCCATACTTTCCGGGTCGATCTTGCCGCAATTCCTCAAAACTATGCGCTGCTGCTTGTTCTTGCGATCAAAAATCAATTCCGGAATCTTTTCCCCTTTAACAACCGTCTTTTCAATGATCTCAGCAATGTGGCGGATCTCAAGATTGGGATAAACAAAACCTTCGGGAAGAATCCGAACTGCGATCCCTTTATTGTACACTCCGATATCAGACACCATTAAAACCTGTGTTGTATCTGCCAACCCTCGCTCCTGCAACTGACTATTGAACGAAACCAGAAAATCACGTGTTTCTTTTTTTAAACTTCCTTTTGTATCCTGAATGAGAACTCTTTTCATGCTTTTATCCTTTCAACGAGTTCAGAGCTCGTATATGTGTCCGTCAACCAGCCTCTTCTGCATAACATGCTCGTCCATAATCTTATGAGCAACCTCTTTATTCACCTTACCGTAAAAAACACGGGGTACACCGTCAATATTGACCTCAACCATCGGTTCGGCCGAACACAACCCCACGCATCCACATTTCTTTATTGACAAATCAAGCCCCCGCGTCTTGGCTTCGGCCACCAGAACATCATAAACATCTTTAGCCCCTGCCGCGACTCCACATGTGGAATAGCCCACACGGATCCAGCTTTTGGGTTTACGGGCAATGCCCTCACTCTTGATCCTCTCCAGATCCTGTTTTGTCATTGTCATACTTCCCCCTTGTTAATTCTGTGCTGGAACATTGGCATGTTCCGCGATGATATCCATAACATCACTGCGCTTGACCGCGCTATAAACTTTCTGGCCAACCGTAATAACCGGGGCAAGACCGCAACACCCCAAACAACGGACGACTTGCAAGTTAAAGAGACCGTCTGCGGTTGTACAGCCTTCCTTGACGTGTAATAGATCCGACACCTCA
>Ga0172379_10011617_pt1 | contig 10445 bp, 7 predicted proteins | sample GrowelOW334metaG_FD_119756 | JGI IMG/M metagenome (GOLD analysis project Ga0172379, IMG submission 119756) | Groundwater microbial communities from an aquifer near a municipal landfill in Southern Ontario, Canada - Groundwater well OW334 metaG | ecosystem: Environmental > Aquatic > Deep...
CAGCACAGGCCGCATCGAGGATGTCCCCGTGGTCAGTCCAGGCGTCCTCCAGATCGAGAGAACGCTCACGGGCCTGCGCGTCGAGGTCGGCGATCAGCGGCGTCACCTCGCGGATCGTCGCCTCGGTCTCACGTACGACCTCGGCATGAAGATCCTTGAAGAGATCCGCGATCGCGTCTTCGGATGACCTGCGAGCCGAGGCGATCAGCAGCCTGGCTTCTGCGTACAGGACAGCGCAGAGATCGATCAGCGCCGAAGCGACATGGGGCGGGATAGGGTGTGTTGGGAAAAGGACAGATCTCACCATGCCCTTGAGGGGGCAAGACGAATTCGTGCTCACGGAACCTCCTGCGGACCGCCTGCTCCACAGGACGGTGCGCCCGATCAGGGTAGCCCGGCGCGCCCACCAGCGCAAGCAAGGCTGATCGCCATCCGCCAGACAGGCTTCGCCGTACCGTTCGGTGCTCCTGCGGTCTGTTCGCTCTGCAGGCCTTTGCCTCTTTGCCTCTTTGCCCCCTTTGCGGTAATGCAGCCCTGTCCGGTGCAGCGGAACCACAAGAGCAAGAACATCAGAACGCAAAGCGGCAAAGGGGCAAAGACGCAAAGATCTGAACGACACGGGGGGGCAGGTCTGGCGAAAGGCGACGCCCCCTGATACCATGCCTTCATCGAGACAAGGAGTATCACCATGCTGCTGACCATCACCGGGATCGGAACACTCGCTGCCGCGCTCATCGCCGATCACCGGGGCCAGCGTCCAAAGGATGATGTACCTCCAGGGTGTCCGTGCCGGGGCGAAGCATCCTCCTTCGGCGCGATGAACGGCGACTCCTGGTATCATGGACCCATCGAGATAGATCCAGCCTTCGTAGCCGGACAGCTCGACCGGGTGAAGGTGGGCAAGATCTCCGTGATCGACATCCGCTCCAGCGCCGAGTACCACGAGGGACACATCCCGGGAGCCGTCAGCGTTCCGGCGACCTACTTCCTGGATCAGCTCGTGTCAGGACAGCTCGATTTGTACCGGACCCCCGAGGGCACGGTCGTCACCTGCAACATCGGCCAGCGATCGGCCGAAGCAGCGGACCAGCTCGCCCGAGCCGGGTTCCCGAACTCGATCTCCATGGGCGGTGGGATGGAGCTGTGGGAGCAGCGGGGCTATCCGCTGGTGGCGGCAAATAGCTGACAGAGAACAGCTGACAGAGAGCAGCAGACAGCTGACAGCCAGACAGGCTTCGCCGCGCCGTTCCTTGCTTTTCACTCTTTGCCCCTTTGCCTCTTTGCCCCCTTTGCGGTAATGCAGCCCTGTCCGGTGCGGTGGGACCACAAGAACGAGAACACCAATACGCAAAGCGGCAAAGGGGCAAAGAGGCAAAGATCAGGACAGGACAAGGGGGGACAGGAACGGTTATCGTTCGGGCATGCTCCAGATCCCAGCGATCCTCACGACGGCACCCGCAGGACAGCGGCGCAGCACCTGCCACGAGCTGCGCGGTCGCCTCGGGCTGCGTGAGGAGCGGGCTCCCTCGGACCTGCGCGAGCGCATCCTGTGGGTCATCCGGCAGCTCAAGTACGATGCGTCCGCCCGCGCACTCTTCTCTGCCATCCAAGATCTCGAGACAAGAGACCGGGTGTACTGCAGAGAAGTGAAGGTCTGGAGTGGCCCAGAAAGAAAACGCTTTCGTGACCCACCGCGACCTCCCGATACGTATGAATGGCTCCCACGCACAGGGGTCCATCACCGGGTAGAGCCGTACTTGCTGTGGATCGGAAAGCAGTGCGACAATTTGATCGACGAGAGACCTCCACCGGGCAATAGTGAATTCTTCCAGCAGCGCTACCTGAGCAATAACTACCACATCTACATCGGCGATGTATCGCGGTTCATGGGGGAGATCCTCGACTGGGCAGAGGCGGAGCACGTCAACCTCTACGATTATGACTTCGACCAAGCGCTCGCGGCTTCATGCGAGTGGCACCGACAGTTCTCGGTCGGAGTCGGCTTTCGATCAACGGTCGCTCCGGCGGTCGTACTGGCCACCTGGGAAGACGGTGGCCACATCGATCGGCTGGTGACACGTCGGCACCTGGCAGACGAAGGCACCAGCATGGGGCACTGCGTGGGTGGACGGCTGGACAGGCGCGGAATCGCCCCAGGGGATGGCCAATACTGGCAGCAGGTCCGAGACGACAAGTCCATCATCGTCAGCTACCGTGGACCGTCGGACATGCCCTACGCCACAGTCGAGATCACGAGATCCACCGACGCTGGAGATAATTCACTCCGCTTGTACATCTCTCAGGTCCAGGGTCCAGAAGATGAAGAGATCGAGGACAAGACCGCCAGAGCCAGGATGCTGTGGTTCCTCGTCCGGATGATGGGTCCTCACATCCTGTCAGATCGACGCGTCGTGAACCGCCTTGTCCATGATCGCGATCCGTCGTTCGATCCGACGGCCATCATCGATGACATCCACACGACCCTCTGGGATCTCGACGAGGAGATCCTTGGGACGTTCAGGTCTGCCGAGGACGCCTGCTGGAAAATCATCAGTCAAGCTGTGGACACTTTCGAGCGAGGCAAGGACACCGAGGAGACGACCGCCCAAATCAATATCGCACTCGATGAAGCCCTGGCCCCGCCCAAAAAAGCTGCCGACCAGTTTCTCTCTGTGCTCGAGCGGGCGTTCTCGGATACGACATCGCCGCTACATCGAGCAGAAGATGGGTGTGTGACGTTCAAGACGCATCTCGGAACCAAAATTGAATTGAGGTACGTCGAGATGCTCTTCTTCCGGAGCGTCCCAGACGATGAACAGCTGCAGAGCCTCATCGAAGGAGCGAGAAAAGCAGGCAGGGACCCCGGAAACTGCTTCATTGGCTGGGCAGTTACCGTGTGGACGATCTCGGGCCCCCGCACGGATTACAAGCACAGTCGACTCTTTACGACCTCCTTTTTCGACTCCATCCACCACAAGAGAAACACGGTCTCGGCCGAGGACGATCCCGCCGATCATGTCCCGGAAGACGTCCAGTTTCGATTCAGCGGTCCCTCGGCAGAACTCGGTTGACCAGCTGGCAGAGAACAGCAGACAGCGAACAGCCAGACGGGCTTCGCCATTCTCCCTTGATCTTTGCTCCTCTGCCCCTTTGCCTTCTTTGCGGTAAAAGCCCTGAAAATACAAACGCAAAGCGGCAAAGACGCAAAGATGCAAAGATCCGGACGAGACAGAGGGGAACAGGAACGGTTATCGTGTCGGCATGCTCCAGATCCCGGCGATCCTCACGACAGCCCAAGAAGGACAGCAGCGCAGCACCTGCCACGAGCTGCGCGGCCGCCTCGGGCTGCACGAAGAGCGGACCCCCTCGGATCTGCGCGAGCGGATGCTGTGGGTCCTGCCACAGTTGACCTACGGCGGATCGGCCTGGGCCCTGTACTACGCCTTCCACTACGTCGACAAGCGGGATCAGGAGGCTACCCCAGACAGTCCGGCAAGGTATCGCGGTCTGGCCGCACTCGTGACCCTTCAGGTGAAAGGACTCGCGTACAAGGACTACCTCGATTGGCTCCCAAAGCGCGGAGCCCGGGACCGCTCGGAACCCTGGCTGGCCTGGGTCGGAAGGGAATTCGACAAGTTCATCCGTGCGACGATATCACATCAACTCGTGGTGGAAAACCCGGACTTCACCCTTCGTGCCTTCATGGACCGCGCCATGGTCCTGCACAACAACACGACCCAGATCTACGACTGGGTCGAATCCACCGGAGAAAACCTGTACGACTACTCGCTCGACGAGGCCATCATTGCTGCCAACACGTGGCACCGGCAGTTTTCAGCAGGAGTCGACTTCCGCTCCCCGGTCGAGCCCGCCGTGCTGCTGGCCTCCTGGCCGGACGGTGGCCACATCGACCGGCTCGTGACACGTCGACACCTGGCCGCCGAGGGCACCAGCATGGGGCACTGCGTGGGCGGCCAGCTGGACCAGAATGGTATCGCCCCAGGGGATGGCCACTACTGGCAGGAGGTGAGAGACGACAGGTCGGTCATCCTAAGCTACCGCGACCCGCAGGACGTCCCGCAGGCGACCGTAGAACTGACCTGTGGCCGCCGCCGTGATCCCATCTTCTCGATCAACCAGACCCAGGGCCCCGAGGACGGCGAGATCACGGACGTCCCGGCCCGGGCTCGGATGGCGTGGTTCCTGATGCGCGTCCTGAACCTGCCCGCGGACAGCATGAACGTCCGGGAGCGGCTGCTGCACGGCAGTACGGACTTCAGCATAGACGACACCCTGGACGAGCTGGACACCGACATCGGATCCAACCTGCGGCAGACCGCCGAAGCGATCTACGAAATCATCAATGACGCCCTCGACGTCGGTGACGGGGTGCACATTGATCCTTCCCGGACGCTGCGGCCAAGTACCATAGAGGGTATCGAAGATTTCGTAGCAAGAGCACGCAAGATGGCGCTCGCGGCCGTGCAGGAGCTCAACCGATGCCTGGAGAACACCAACTCACCGCTTCGTGAAATTCACGGCGACTGCTGGGAGTTCTTCTCCCCGCACCTCAACGTGGATGTCTCGATCCGCTGGGTGCAGGACGTTCAGCTCCCGCCGTACCCCCATCACTACATCCCGTTGATCTTCCTCGGGTTCCAGGTGTCCGTACCGGAACGTACCAGGAGGGAGCTGCTTGCCCGCGACGACATCTCCGGGGAGTTGATCCCAACCCAACTGGCTCGCGTGACCACCCTGTTCGGATCGTTGGAGGCCAACTGCTGCTTCATAGGCATCTACCCGGCCGACATCAAGGAAGTGGGACCGGACGACCAGCCCGGTACCTTGGCCGAAGACTTCGAACAGCGCATGCGCGCCAGGTCAAAGGACCTGGCCGACCGCTGACCATTGTCCCGCCCTCCGTGCAGCCCTTTGCGTCTTTGCGCCTTTGCGGCAAAAACCGGCCGGAAATTTGCCGCAAAGACGCAAAGACGCAAAGATCCGGACGAAGGAAGAGATAGATGCCCGCCATCCTTGGACTCGAAGCATGGATCGAGCGCCACCCAGGCACGCTGCAGACGTGCGGTGCCGACATCCCAGAGATTCTCGGGATCTCGGGTCCGTCCTCGGTCGATCACTGCACCAGAGCCCTGCACGAGACCATCAGCGTTGCCGTCAGAGGGGTCGATTTACTGATCGAGGAGGTCTTCCTCGAACGCTTCGGAGAGAGGCCACGCCACCACGGCGATATCTTCATTGCGCTCTCACTCATTCAGGAGCTTCCTCCAGAACGTGGCTTCATCGAAGCAGCCGTGAACTTGCCGTTGCTTGGAATAGGTGCGTGGCGCGTCGCCCTGCGCTTAGCACCAGGGTTGGCACTCAAGATCAGCTTGATTCCTCATGCCTCGCAGTTCAACGAGACAGAGGAACAGATCTGGAAAGACGCATCGCCAGAGCTGGCTCGCTGGCTCGTGCCGGTCATCGACATAGCCCACGACGGGCGTTGGATACTGATGAATGAAGTCGATCGGATCGATATGAGCGTAGCCGGTACAGGTCAGCTGATCAGCTGCGCCATAGCAGCGATCGAGTCCCTGGATCCTGACCTTTGCGCCAGCGTCGACTTGTCCGATTACAACTTTGGGCTGTCAGACGGCAAGGTGGTGCTGCTGGACTACGGGAACGACTGACCACCAGACCGCTTGTTCTTCCTTTGCTTCTTTGCCCCTTTGCCTCTTTGCGTATGTGGCTACAGCGCTCTTGCGATTCTTACCGCAACGACGCAGAGGTGCAAAGGCCCGTAGGACAGGGCGGAGGGTCCTGTCTGGCTATTTGCTGTCATCTGTCAGCTGTCAGCTCATGCACCGGACAGGGCTGCAATTTACCGCAAAGAAAGCAAAGAAGCAAAGAAGCAAAGAACGAGGAGGGAACGGCGAAGCCAGTCTGGATTCTTTCAGACTGCCTTCCTTTGTATCGTTCGAAACTTTGCGCCTTTGCGTCTTTGCGGCAGATCTGTCCGACCGGAAATTTGCCGCAAAGACGCAAAGGCGCAAAGATCTGCCAGAGGGGCTATCGATTCGATGAGGATGCACGCTCGGCGAGGACTCGATCGATGTCGGCGGCCACCTCGGGGAAGGCCGCCTTGACCTCCTCCACCGTCGCTCCCAGATCGGCGGCCATGCGCAGCGCCTGGGCCAGACGCGCCTTGCGGGCGTGCTCCTCCCCCGCCAATCGCGCTCGGCCGTCCTGTGCGTCGTAGGGCATGTTCATCGGGACCTTCACCGGAGGCGTCATGGAGCACCCCTGCCAACTTTCAGGCTGCCTTCCTTTGCATCGTCCGAAACTTTGCGTCTTTGCGTCTTTGCGGCAAAAACCGGCCGGAAATTTGCCGCAAAGACGCAAAGACGCAAAGATCTGCCAGAAGAACCATCACCGGAGGCGTCATAGAGCACCCCTGCCAGTCACGTCGCTCGAGACGAGGTCATGCTCGGTAGTCTTGATGCGTGACAGAAGTTCAGGAACACCGAGTCGATCCCTTGACGTTGAGATATCAAGTCGCGTTCGCTCCTTCAGTCCCATAACGCCACGCACCCCGTCCGGGATCTTAGAGTCCTGCCGCAACTTCCAAATGAACCACGTCATGCGCACGATGGCGTCCTCGTCCGGGATCTCACCGTTGTAAGGGCCCTGCAGGTCCGAGGTCTCCAGACTCTCAGAGACCGCCTCCCAGGTTGCCCGCGGCTTGTCCTCGGGGTTCCGGTAGGAGAAGACACGGACTGCCCCAGAACGCAACATCTCGGGATGCCCGAACTGTGCCTTGCCGATACAGTGGTGCATCCGCCGCCCTTCGCGGGCCAGCGCTACCACGCCCAGGATCTCTACGATCCTGGCGTCGTCCTTGAACGTCGCCGCGACCCGCTCCTCAGCACCCGCCTGCTCATCGTTCGTAGGTTGCTCTCCGGCAAGCTCGGCCCGCTGATCCGCAATGAGGAATTCGAGGTGATCGTCGATCGCTCGCCGCAATCCAGTGGCCAAGCTCAGCTCGTGCAATCGCTCCTGCCGGTTCCCACATCTCCAGTCGACGAGCACCGGAATCGCCTCGGCCATGCGATCGCAAGACACGACTACGTCATCCACCCAGAGCTTCATGACCGCGACGATCGCATCCCGCAACGCCTTCGCGACCGCCCTCACCTTTCTGGAGCTCAATCGCTTGTCGGAGAAGACCCGAGCATAGCCGAGGAAGGAGTCCTCCTCGATGGTAGACACCAGGTCCTCATCGATCCGCTGGACGAGCTGCTCGATGTCTCCTTCGTGCTCTTCGATCATCCGGTCGAGCACCTTGTGTATCCAGGGTGGAAGCGCGTTGTGCTCATCGACGATCCAGAGGTCGATCCCGAAGTCCGTGACCCTGTCGGATCCGAGCGTTCGGCGCAGCATGAGCCGTGGAAAACCCTGCTCCATGGACCCGGTGGTGTACGTCTCAGCTACATCGATCGGGACCACGATCTCGATCCCGGCATAGTCGTAGGGTGGCCCATTCCCCTCATAGACCCAGCGCTGACGCGCGATATGGAAGGCCTGGGCCTCGTCCCAGAAGCTGTGGTCTGAGTCGGGGATAGCCCAACCCTCGTCGTCCTCCCCACGAACACAGCGGATGGCAGCAGCCATAGCGCGCTCGACCGTTTCATCGAACTCGTTATCAGGGTCGCCCTCGTCGTACCCCAGCTCGTTGTCCAGCTCATGCTCGAAGAAGTTGAACGCCTCGATTTCTTCGAGATCCTCGGCGGGTAGAAGGCTGCCACGCTCCTGCAGGCGACGGGAGAGCCAGTCGAGGATCTCGGCTCGAGATGGATCGTTCCCGAGCACTCCCCGGTTGTGGTCGTGATTCCAGAAGTAGCTGAGCATGGCCCAAGCCTGTGGCCGCTCCTGGCGAATCCAGGCCATGCGCCGCTCGCAGAGCGTGCGTGTGTCCTGTGCTACAGCCCGCAGATCGAGTCTGCCGCGCAGCTCATGGCATGTGCTGCGCCGCTGTCCTGTGGGTGCCGTCGTGAGAATCGCCGGAATCTGAAGCATGCCCGTAGCGTAACATGTTCCCGCCCCGTTCTGCCTTCGTCTCCTGTTCCGTCTTTCTTTGTGTCGTCCGAAACTTTGCGTCTTTGCGTCTTTGCGGCAAATTTCCGGCCGGTTTTTGCCGCAAAGACGCAAAGACGCAAAGGCCTGCAAAGCGGACAGGGAACAGAGGCTATAGTCAGGGGGTGAACGTCACAAGATCACTTTCGGCCTCGGTGATCCAAAGGTCGACGCGAGCGTCCGTGTCGGGCCCGGGGACATACCCAGGCCCAAAGTCGCGCACGTCGGCACCAAGATCCAACACCTTCGCGTCTGGGCCAGGGCTCAAGTACGATGCCGCGGTGGTCCCCTCGACTCGTTGACCGAACCGTCGGCGCATGGCCACCATGAACCATGCCAGCCGATGACGGGCGAGGGGATCCTGGATCGGCCCGTTCCCGGGGCCCTGCAGATCGAGAGTGGGCAACGACTGCCCTTCGATCCACCTATTACCACGAGGATCCGGGTTCATCTGGGTTTTGGTGCCTCCCTCCCAGGTCGCCTGGGGCTTTCCAGCCGGATCTCGGTAGGAGAAGACCCTCGTCTCGCCCCGCTGCAGCTTCTGCGGATGTCCGTGCCGGAAGTCGCCGATGCAGTGCCCCATGGCTCGGCCCTCGTAGACCAGGGCGGAGACCGTGGTCAGCTCGACGATCTTCGCCCCATCCTTGAAGGAGGCCCGCTCAACGAAATTGGACGCCGCCTCATCCAGTTGCTGTAGCGCAGGCCCGTGCTCCAGGCGCAGACGCTCAAGCAGGTGTCGACGATGATCGCGGATGGCTTCTGCGACGATCCGATAGAAACTCATCTGGTGGATCTTGACATCCGGGTTTCCACGGAACCAGTCGAGCAGCAAGGACTGTGTGGCCCAGCGCAGCATCTCCAGCCGTGTGTACCAGCCGCGGTATTCGTTGTACAGATGTTCGGCCGTCCTACAGAGGTTGACCAGCCTGGAGGTGAGTTCGCCCAGATCCTCCTCTTCTTCTTCAGACAAGTCGCCGAGATCAGAACCGCACATCCAGTGTGGACCCAGCGAGGAGATCCATCTGACTCGGCCGAGGAGAGCGTCATTGCGACGACTGCTCACAGGCACCAGGTCGAGCGCCCTCTGCATGACGGGTGGCAGACGATCAATCTGGCCAATGAGCCAGATGTCGTTCGTTCTCCCAGGGAAGTAGCGAAGGACGAGGTCGTCCGTGAGGCCGGCTTCGAGCCAGAATCCATCTACACGGTTGAACTCCTCACAGAACTCGCCGTCGAGCAGATCGTCCGGATCCTTGTCCCGCTCCTCCTGATCCTGCTCCTCGCGTTCTTCGTACGTTCTCCTGGCCTGGGCCCAGGCGTAATCCAGGGCATCGCCCTCGTCATCAATCGGTTCATCGTCGTGGTCATACAGGCAGCCCGCGACGAAGTCTGAGTAGACATCGTCAACGTGGTTGGCAAACTCCTCCCAGATCCAGACCTGCTCGTACTCGCGCGCCTCTGGAGTCCCGAACTTGGAGATCCGGTCTCCGAGCCAGGAGAAAAATCGACCCTCTACAGCATCACCTTCCACCGGGCGCCCTTCCCGGACTGCACTCTTCTGCTGCTCGCTGAGTGCATAGGAGAGCGCACCGACCACGTCTTCGCCGTACGTCGCCAGCATCCAGTCGAGCCGCTTCTGCAGCGGACTGCGCTCGTCCGGGGGTACCACGAGAGCTGCCTGCCCGAGCCTGCTGCGCAGCTCATGGCAGGTACTGCGCCGTTGTCCTTTCGGTGCCGTCGTAAGGATCGCTGGAATCTGAAGCATGCCGACACGATAACCGTTCCTGTTCCCCTCTGTCTCGTCCGGATCTTTGCGTCTTTGCGTCTTTGCGGCAAATTTCCGGCCGGTTTTTGCCGCAAAGGCGCAAAGACGCAAAGGCCTGCAAAGCGGGCTGCACCGGGCAGGGCTGCACCGGACAGGACTGCACGGGACAAGGCTGCAATTTACCGCAAAGGAAGCAAAGGAGCAGAGGGGCAAAGAACAAAGGACGAGGAACGAATGGCGAAGCCTACAGCTCCACGTACCAGTCGTCCGACAGCCACTCCCGGGCTTCCTCTGCAGCCTTGGAAGAGATCTCACGCACCCCCCAGGTCAAAAACCAGACCTCGTCGTCCCCAGTCCAGATGGTTCCCGTGCTCGGGAAGTCCTGCCGCTTCCATTCGCGTGCCAGCCGATTCGACGCATCCCGTGCTACGTCGCGAGGATACTCTCCCTCCCGCGGCTGCACACACTCCTCACCCCACCCCTCGAGTCGGACCTCGAACCAGCGACCGTCTCGCGACTTCACGATCGAGCAGTCGCGGTGGTAGTC
>Ga0172379_10011618_pt1 | contig 10444 bp, 11 predicted proteins | sample GrowelOW334metaG_FD_119756 | JGI IMG/M metagenome (GOLD analysis project Ga0172379, IMG submission 119756) | Groundwater microbial communities from an aquifer near a municipal landfill in Southern Ontario, Canada - Groundwater well OW334 metaG | ecosystem: Environmental > Aquatic > Deep...
ATGGGTAGCCATATTGCCTTTTTTAGGTTTTTATGAAAATTGGAGGAAAATATTATTTGGAATTACTGGTATTTTTATTATTTATCTAGCTTACTTATTTTATAGTGAGGCCAAAGTACGTGTAAGTAAAGAGGAAAATAAGATTAAATCATTTATAGATAATATCGGGAATGGAGAAGACAATGCATAATAAAAAGTTTATTAATTTTCCCATGTTTTTGTTGTTCGTATTAATCATTGCGAGCTTGTTTGTGTATTTTATATTTCCTAAATTAGAGAATCAGATAGAATTTAATAGTGAAGAACCTGTAGTTTCTTCAAAAATTTTAGATAATAAAGAGAATACTACAATAGCCGAAGTTGTTATACCAAAAGAAATTATACCAGTTATTAATCCGATTGTGGTGACGCATGTAGATACACCGAAAGTTGTGAAAGCAGTTTATGTATCAGCTTGGGTGGCTGGCTCCCCAAAATTTAGAGATAGTATTATTAAAATGATAGATGATACAGAGCTCAATGCAATTGTGATAGATGTGAAGGATTCTACTGGGCGAGTAAGTTTTGATATGGCAGTCCCAGCAGTACAGAAAGAGGGAAGTATAGAGAAGCGTATCTCAAATATACGTGCACTTACAAATATGCTTCATGAAAAGAATGTTTATATTATTGGTCGTGTATCAGTTTTCCAAGATCCATATATGACGAAGAAGCATCCAGAGATGGCAGTTACAAAGAAAAGTGATGGAACGGTCTGGGAGGATCGCAAGGGTTTATCATTTCTTGATCCAGCCAAAAAGGAAGTGCATGATTATATATTGGCTGTAGCAAAAGGAGCATATGATGAAGGCTTTGATGAGATTAATTTTGACTATATTCGTTATCCATCGGATGGAAATATGAAAGATATTAATTATCATTTAACCACAGGTGAGACTCGTTCAGACAATATAGAAAAGTTTTTTAAATATCTATCTACCGAGATGAAGAAAGAAAAGAATATTCCTATTTCAGCTGATTTGTTTGGTCTTACTACTGAAGCTATGGATGATATGGGTATAGGGCAAGTATGGGAGAAAGCACTACCTTATTTCGATTTCTTATGTCCAATGGTTTATCCATCTCATTATCCAGCAGGACATATGGGATACAAGAATCCAAATGCTTATCCATATGAAGTTATTAATCAAGCACTTGTGAGTGCAATAAAGAAGACCGATAAGGTGTCAGGGGATAAGAATAAGATCAGGGCTTGGCTTCAAGACTTTGATATGGGAACTATTTATACAAAAGAGATGGTTCAAAAAGAATTTAAGGCGGTTTATGATAATGATCTTACATCTTGGATGCTTTGGGACCCAGCAAACAAGTATACCCCTTCTGCACTGGAACTTGAAGTAAAGCAATAATTTTGGCATAATAAAACGATGAATATAAAAATAGATTACAGGAGAGTTCTATATATAGTTGTATCTTTAGTACTAATAAGTATGGTATTTGCTCTTGGTCTATATATAGGGTATTCTCGTCGTCCTTTTATAGAGAAGGTCACTTCCGTTGTAAATAAGACTCCTACTTTTGAGACAACCGCAGACTTTACAGCGTTTTGGAAGGCATGGAATGTACTCAAAGAAAAGTCTATTTACTCTGATAAAATTACTGATCAGGATCGTGTCTGGGGTGCTATACAAGGCCTTGCTTCTTCTACTGGCGACCCCTATACCACATTCTTTAATCCTGAGGATAATAAACTTTTTAAAGACGAGATAAAGGGCTCTTTTAGTGGTATTGGAGCAGAGATAGGTGTGAAGGATAATATTTTGACTATTATTGCTCCACTTAAAGGTACGCCTGCTTTTAATGCTGGCATAAAGAAAGGAGATAAAATATTGAAGATAGATAAGGTAACTACGAATGATATGTCAGTGGATCGTGCTATTAGTATAATTCGTGGGGAGCGCGGTACACCTGTAGTCCTTACTATTCTTCGAAATGGTGAGAATCAGACTCGTGATATATCAATAGTTCGTGATATTATAGAAGTTCCTACTGTAGAAACGGAAAGCTTGCCAGATGGAATTTTTGTAATAAAGTTCTATAGCTTCTCAGAAAATTCTGATAATTTATTTGCAAATGCTTTGGAAGAATTTTCTAAGTCGGGAAGCCACAAACTTATTCTTGATTTACGAGGTAATCCTGGAGGATATTTAGATATTGCGGTTAGGATTGGTTCTTGGTTTATAGATGAAGGAAAGGTGATTGTAAGTGAAGATTTTGGTACTAGTCGTAAAGCTCAAGTTTACCGTAGTCGTGGTCCTAAGTTATTTAATGAAAATTTACAATTGGTAGTACTTGTAGATGGAGGTTCAGCATCTGCTTCTGAGATTCTAGCAGGAGCTTTAAAGGAACACGGGATAGCCATGCTCGTGGGAGAAAAGACTTTTGGTAAAGGTAGTGTTCAGGAGCTAGTAGATATTACAGATGAGACATCACTCAAGGTTACAGTTGCAAAGTGGCTTACTCCAAATGGTACATCTATTTCTCAAGTAGGCATTGAGCCGAATATTAAGGTTCCTTTCACTCTCAAAGATTTGGAGGCGGGTAAGGATCCACAAATGGATAAAGCCGTCGAAATATTAAAAGCTAAACAATAAAATATATGAAAATAATTTTAACGACAGATGTACCAAAATTAGGCAATAGATATGAATTAAAAGAATTAAAAGATGGATATGCAAATGTTCTTATCGCTCGTGGGGTAGCGCTTTTGGCTACGCCAAAAGCGCTCGCCGACCTTGCTTCCAAGAAAGCTTCTATGACTCAAAAGAAAGAAAACGAGCTTAAAGCTTTTGATAAATTAGTTGCATCTATAAACAACACAAAAGTGGAAATAAAGGTAAAAGCCAATGAAAAGGGACATTTGTTCAAGGCAGTTAATCCTCATGATGTAGCGAAAGCTATTATGGATATGACTGGTATAGAAGTAGATGCTTCATCAATAGTAATGGAACATATCAAAGAAGTAGGTACGCATACTGTAGAAATAAAAAAGGGTGACAAAAAAGGAAAATGTGAAGTCGTGGTAATCCCTAATTAATAAATCCCAGCAAGGCTGGTAAAACAAAAAAATGGAAACAAAAATCTGTCAAAACTGTAAAATTGATTTCACCATCGAGCCAGATGATTTCCTATTTTATGAAAAGATCAAAGTCCCAGCACCAACCTTTTGCCCAGACTGTAGATTACAAAGAAGAATGTCTTGGAGAAATGACAGATCCTTGTATTCAAGAAATTGTAGTATGTGTAAAATTAGTATAATCTCCATGTATCCCAAAGATGCAGTTTTTCCTGTGTATTGTAAAGATTGCTGGAATTCTGATAGCTGGGATGCCACAGATTATGGAAGGGAATATGATTTTTCAAAGAATTTTTTTGATCAGCTTAAGGAATTATTTGATATCATACCTCATAGAGCTATATGGCAGAGAAATGTAGAAAATAGCCCATATTCTAATATGGTAGCGGAGAGCAAAAACGTTTATTTGTCTATATCTGTAGTTATGGGTTCTGAAAATGTTTTTTATTCATGGGGAATAGATAAATCATTTAATATATTTGATTGTCATAATATGAAGGAATCAAATAATTGTTATGAAAACATAGAAGGGGAAAAGAATTATAATTCACAGAATTTATTTCTTTCGAGAAATTGTATGGATTCGTATTATCTTGTGGACTGTATGAATTGTAGTAATTGTATCTTATGCTCAAACTTGAGAAATAAAGAATTTTACATTAAAAATAAGTCATATTCAAAAGAAGATTATTTTAAAGAATTAGAAAAATTTAATTTGGGAAGTCGCAAGTCTAGACTTATTTTACTTGATGAATTTAATGAACTATTAAAAAATGCCATATATCGTTTTGCGCATATAATTAAGTCAGTTGATTCATCTGGGAATAATATATTAAACAGTAAAAACTGTCAGAATTCTTTTGAAATGTATAATACTGAGGATTCCAAATATTGTTACAGAGTTTTAAACGAAAAGAACGTAATGGATGTGACTTATGCTGGAAAAGCTGAACTTATGTATGAATATTTAACAGGAGCACTAAATGATTACAATGTTAAATTTAGTATATCCGCGATAGATGCAGTGCAAAATGCAGAATATGTAGAATTTTGTGTTTCAGGGAAAAATTTACTTGCTAGCACTGGATTAAAAAATAAAAGTAATATCATTTTAAATAAAGAGTATAATGAAAAAGATTTTAAAGAAATGCGTGAAAAAATAATAGATCATATGAATAAAAATCCTTATATAGACAAGGGTGGAAATGTTTATAGGTATGGTGAATTTTTTCCGATAGAACTTTCACCTTATTGTTATAATGAGACTATTGCTCAAGACTTTTTTCCTCTTATTGAAAGTGAAATTAAAAATAAGGGTTATAATTGGAAAATTTTAGAGCATAAGCATCATAAAATTACTATATTTAATGAAAATATACCAGATAGTATAAAAGAGGTGAGTGATAGTATTATAAGTGAAGTATTAGAATGTGTAGATAAAGAGCAATGCAACCATAAATGCATGGGGGCATTTAAAATTACAAATGATGAATTTCTTTTTTACAAAAAAAATAATATTCCAATTCCTAATAAATGTTCAAATTGTAGATACTACGAAAGATTCTCAAAAATTTTACTTCCAAAACTTTGGACTCGAACATGTATGAAAGAAGGGTGTACAAATGAGTTTGAAACTTCTTACTCACCAGAGAGATCTGAAATAATTTATTGTGAGAAGTGTTATCAAAACGAAGTATATTGAATTTAAAAATCCTCATTAATTATGAGGATTTTTAAATTTCTTTTATTCAATTACGTGAACTACTTTCTTTACAGAAGATGTTCTATTGAAGTTAATCTTTCTTTTTGTTCCGTATTTTATTGTACCAGGCTTCAAAGCAAATAAAGTGTGGTCTTTGCCCATACTTACATTATTTCCAGGGAGAATTTTTGTACCTCTTTGGCGGATAATGATAGAGCCTGCCTTCGCAGTCTCACCAGCATAAAGCTTCGTACCTAAATACTTTGGATTTGAATCTGTTAAATTTTTGGCCGATCCACCAGCCTTTCTATGTGCCATATGTTTTAGTTTATAGTTTTAAATTTATTGTATATTTAGGATAATGGCCTAAAATAACTATATAATCTAGCAAACTACCTCGAAATGATTTATAATTAAACTTATATGAGTATAAATGATTTTATGAATAAAATCAAGGGCCAAATAGGAATAGATGGTAATACAGTACTTATTTTACTCATTTTAGTATTTGTAGCGTTTGGTTCTTTTGGTTTAGGACGATTAAGCGTAGTGGAAAGTCCTTCAAATAATAATACAATATTAGACAATAAAAGTGATAGTTCTGTCAAAGAGGTGATAGGGAAGAGTGAATTGGTAGAAAATAGCATGGTGAAAGTAGATAATTTACCCAGAGAAAAGATGTATGTCGCTTCGAAAAATGGTAAACTATATTATAGCTTGGGTTGTAGTGGAGCTAAGAGAATTTCAACAAAGAATGAAGTATGGTTTGCATCTGGGGAAGAAGCAGAGAAGTCAGGGTATACTTTATCAACTTCTTGTAATTAATTAAATGAAAATATCAAATCAAATTTTAATAGTAGTAATATTCTTGGCTGTAATTTTTATAGTTAAGACTGATTACAATTCATTATATTCAAAAACTCTTTCTTATATTAAAAGTGGTGTTGGTAAATCTGTATATATCTACAATAGTGAATATAAAGATAAAGTAGATAATGCTATGGATGCTATAGGTAATACCAACATTTTGAATGATGAGCCAAAAGTGGTGAATAGCGTAGGTACTCCAGGCGCTCTCGTAGTGCCGGATGATTTACTTACTTATAATACAAAGAATATTAATCTAACGAGTAATGGAGTGATAGATATTACAAATATATATAGAGCTTCAAATGGTGAGCTTCCTCCTCTGGTAGAAAATTCTAAATTAAATTTTTCTGCTGAGAAGAAATTGCAAGATATGTTTGTGAAAGGATACTTTGAGCACGTATCTCCAGATGGTGTAGGAGTAGGAGACCTCGGTACTCAAGTTGCTTATGAATATATCCTTATAGGTGAGAATCTAGCTCTTGGTAATTTCAAAGATGATCAATCATTGGTGGATGCATGGATGGCAAGTCCTGGACACAAAGCCAATATTTTAAATAAAAGATATACCGAGATTGGAGTAGCAGTCAGTAAAGGTATTTATAATGGGAAAAGTGTATGGATGGCAGTACAACATTTTGGATTACCAAAGAGTGCTTGTCCTTCTATAGATGAAGTACTCCGTGGAATCATTAATATTGACCAAAAGAAGGTAGAAGATATGGAAGGGGAATTATCTACTAAAAAGGTCCAAATCGATTCTGGGGCCGTCTATGAGGGGATGACCACAAGTGGCCTGATAGATAGTTATAATTCCTTAGTAGCTGAATATAATAAAATAATTATAGATATAAAAGAAAAAATAAATAAATATAATGAACAGGTACGTGATTTTAATACATGTATAGAAGGAGTGAATTAGTGGATATATATACGCAAGGGGATAGATAAAAAGGGGCTGAAAGGCTCCTTTTATAGTATAGCTTATTTTATAGGTGAATGTCGCACAATATATCTTTTACGACACTATGTAATAAAAAACAGCCGAGGGAGCTGTATTTTATTATTAATTATACAATTCCCCCGGCCTTAATCAGGCGAGACTTTTTGTTCCCGGTCTTCCTGTAAATCCAATTTCTCCATGATGATGACTTCCACCTCTTCTGCTAATCGTGACACACTTGTCTCCATTTCCACATCTCGCCTTGTTTTTTTTAGGCGTGCTGCAACAATTAGATTTTCCTTTCATAAGAAATTTTTTTAAGTGAAAAATAATTTTTTAAGAACCTATTTCCTGTCTATGATAATTATGACAGAATCAATCTCATTTATATTTTACTCCTTTTTGTACCCTTTTGCAATATTATCCTACGAAGGTCAAAGCTACTCCTTTCTTGTCTGCGCGGCCTGTACGACCGATTCTGTGGATATAAGTATCATAAGTTTGAGGTATTTCGTAGTTTATGACGTGTGATACATCAGGTATATCAAGCCCACGAGCTGCTACATCTGTAGCTACCATTATGTTGATCTCATCTTTACGGAATTTAAGTAGGGTCCTCTGGCGGTCATTGTGGCGCTTGTCACCATGTATTGAGCCTGCTTTGTATCCCCTTTTTATTAATTCAACTGAAAGTTTTTCTACTGCATGCTTCATTTCAGAAAAAATTAAAACTTTTTTGAATTCATTTTCTTTATTAAGTAAATCACAAAGTATATCTATTTTATTTGTACCTTGATTAACTCTGATTACATCTTGTTCAACGTTCTTTGAAGTGTCTCTTGTCTTTACCATCACTTTGACTGGATCTTTTGCAAAACGCTCTATAAGCTTCTCTATCGGTTTTGGAAGAGTTGCTGAGAAGAAGAATCCTTGCCTATCTGTTGGAGTTTTCTCAAGTAGGAATGTTATATCATTTATGAATCCCATATCAAGCATTCGATCTGCTTCATCAAGGACTATAGAGCGAGTATTTGATAGATTGATTTCTCCACGCTTTACGAGGTCAAGAAGTCTACCTGGAGTACCTATCACTACGTTGCATTCACGCCTTAGGCCTCTAATTTGAGCGGATATTGGTGCTCCACCTACGCATACGACGCTCCAGATGCTCATACCACGAGCGAATTCATTAAATTCTGTCTCTATTTGTATTGCAAGTTCACGTGTGGGCGCTATTATTATGGCTGTCTCGTTTTTGTCGTTTATTATTTTATTTAAGATAGGTATTAGGAAGGCTGCAGTTTTACCTGTACCGGTATCTGCAATTCCCAATATGTCGCGTCCTTCTAGTGCATGAGTTATAGATTTATCTTGGATAGGACTTGGGTAAATATATTTCTTATTTGCAATTGCAAGTTTTAATTTTGCATCGATTTTAAAATCACTAAATGTATGAGTTGGAATATAAATTTCTTCTTTTTCTATTACTGTTGATTTACTGATAAATCTTGATACATCAATCCTCTCATAAGAAGATTTTCTTTTGTTCCTACCTCCACCTCTATTTCCTGCAGATGAAAAACCACCACGATTTCCACCGCCGGTGTTCCTACTTCTACTCGAATAATTAGAAGACCTACTAGGGCCTCTTTGTCTTGTATTGTTATACATATTTATTTTTTATCTTAGTACTTTACAACTAAGATTTTACGCGTGTTTCAAAATTAAAATTGAAACACTCATACACACAAGGAGTCTCTCAATATGTTTAATATATTAGCATTTATCCCCTATCCTGTCAAGGATTATCAAAAAAGCCTTATTTTATAACACTATTTATGGCTTTGCCATTCTCAAGTACAGAAATTACATTCTTTACAGCTATTTCTGCCATCATATTTCTACAGCTTTCACGAGCAGATGCTATGTGTGGAGTGAGGATTACATTTTCAAGCTTTGCTAATCCTTTTGCTAATTTTGGCTCGAATTCAAATACATCAAGAGCTGCTCCAGAAATCGTTTTATTTTGAAGAGCTTTTACAAGAGCGTTCTCATCTACAACTGGTCCACGAGAAGTATTTATAAGGAAACTAGTTTTCTTCATCATGTTTAGTTTCCGCTCATCAATAAGGTGAGTTGTACTAGGTAAGAGTGGTACGTGAAGAGATATAATATCTGCTTCTTTTATTAGATCATCAATTTCTTTTTTAATTGCACCTGTTTCTTCTTCTAATGCTTTGTTTTGTACTACATCACTATATATAATAGTAGAACCAAATCCATGGCGGAGAATTCTAGCAACTTCACTACCGATAGCTCCACTACCTATTAGACCTATAATTTTACCTTTCATGTCAGTTCCCACTAGAAGCTCTGGATCCCAACCTTTATATTTACCTGATCTCATATATCTATCCCCTTCTACTATTCGTGTTGTGAGTGCAAGCATCATCGAGAGAGTGTGCTCTGCTACAGCAGTATTCGAAGTACCAGGAGTATTTGATACCTCTATGCATCTTTTCTTTGCTTCTTCTAGATCTATATTATTAAATCCTACGGAATAATTAGCGAAAACTTTTGCAGTTGGACAAGCTTCATATACATCTTTGTCTATTGTGTCAGTCAAGAATGAAATAACTCCATCATAAGGTTTCTTTTTAAGTTTAGAGATTATATCTTTTTTGGTCGGAGGAAGATGATCTTCGCACATATCAAAATTTATTCCTTTTTCTTTTAGTAATTTTAATCCTGCTTCTGGTATTTTTCTTGTTATGTAAATTTGTTTAGGCATATGATTTTTAAGCGAAGCAAATTATTTTATAAAAAACTGGTCTGGCTCCTCGTCCTCCCTCATCCGAGGACCTTTTTTAGAATATAATTTACGTAGCGTGTTATTTAAATACTAATATCTTTCTTTATTAAATGTTTTTCTGCTGCTAATGCAATATTTTCCATCATAGTGACTGTCTCCACTGGATATTTGCCCATTGCTGATTCTTCTGAAAGCATAACTCCATCTGCTCCATCGATGATAGCATAAGCAACGTCTGAGACTTCAGCTCGTGTAGGTATAGGACTATTGACCATTGAAAGCATCATTTGAGTAGCCACTATTACCATTTTGCTTTTTTTATTTGCTTTCTCTATTATTTGGTGTTGGATGAAAGGAATTTCTTCTAATGGGTATTCATTGCCAAGGTCACCACGAGCTACCATCACTCCATCAGTAACATCAAGTATTTCATCTAAATTTTCAACTGCCATTTTGCGTTCAATCTTTGCGATGATTTTCTGGTTGCCACCTTTTTCTTTTATTAAATTTCTTAACTCTGTTATATCATTATCATCACCTACAAAAGATAAAGCTATGTAGTCTACCTTTTGCTCTATTCCAAAATATAAATCTTCTTTATCTTTTTCTGTGATTACTTTTGTATCTTCTTTTCCACCAAAATGGTGCCCTGATCCCTCTTGCACCCGTGGACCCGAGAGGTCCTGCATTATCTCTATACTCTTACCGCATTCTTTGGCTGCTTCTCTGATGTGCTCTATTATGATTCTGTGGCCTTCGTGTGTATCCCAAGAAAAGTTTAATCTAGCTATATCTAGGTGGTGGTTGATAAGTTCTACCATCATTTTTTTACTCTGGGAAGATGGGCCCATTGTTGCAACTATTTTTGTTTTTGATTCCATAATGGTCTTATTATACTACATATTATTAATTTTTAAAATATTTAGATGAAAAGTTTAGCAAGGCGGATGTCTTCGAAGGAGAGATCATGACCTTCTTTTTCTA
>Ga0172379_10011619_pt1 | contig 10444 bp, 5 predicted proteins | sample GrowelOW334metaG_FD_119756 | JGI IMG/M metagenome (GOLD analysis project Ga0172379, IMG submission 119756) | Groundwater microbial communities from an aquifer near a municipal landfill in Southern Ontario, Canada - Groundwater well OW334 metaG | ecosystem: Environmental > Aquatic > Deep...
CGCATAAGTTCCGTTGCTTGGCATAACGTAAGTTTGCTATACTACGCACCAGTACAGTACTTTAATCTGTACGATCTATTAATAATCACTATCATGCAGAACGATCAGCAGTTTTTAGATTATGTTATAAAGGCTTTAGTAGACAATCCTAGCGAAGTCAAAACAACCCGCACAGTAGACGAAATGGGAGTCCTTCTTACCCTCGAAGTCGGCGCCGCAGATATGGGCAAGATCATCGGCCGGCAGGGCAATACTGCCAAGGCCATACGTACGCTTCTCCGCGTCGTCGGCATGAAGAATAATTCACGTGTTAACCTAAAGATCAATGAGCCGGTCGGCGGCCTCAAATCTCCGGAGCGCATGGCAGAAGCCGGCGCCGGATCCATAGAGGATATCAAAGCCGTCCCTCTCTCCACGCCGAATTCAAAGACCGTTGACGAGGCGATGGCAGATCTGAAGTTGGGATAAATGACTACTTTTCATCTCATAACGCTCTTTCCGGAATCTTTTGGATCGTATCTCGATGCTTCCATCGTCAAGCGCGCACAGGACAAAGGGAAGATCGCCCTTAAATACTACAATCCGCGCGATTTTACCGTGTCTTTTAAAAAAGGCGCAGAACAGACTTACGCAGATAGGCGAGTCGATAGCAGGCCTTATGGCGGCGGACCGGGGATGGTCATTGAAGCTCTTCCTGTCATAAAAGCCGTTGAAAGAGCCGTTGGAAAAAAATTAAAGGCTGCTACAGGCAAGAAAGCCGTAAAGATAGTCTTCTTCAGCCCGTCCGGAAAGCAGTTCACAAATAAGATTGCTGATACGTTCAAGAAATATACCGATATTGTCCTGGTTTGCGGACGCTATGAAGGGATAGATGCCCGCGTCAAGAAAGCGTTTCCGATGGCCGATATTTCTGTTGGCCCATATGTCCTGACTGGTGGGGAATTGCCAGCCATGATCGTGATAGATGCCGTGACTCGCAGAATACCAGGCGTGCTCGGCCATGATTCCTCCATTGAAGAGTCGAGGATCTCCAGTTCTGATGTCTACACTCGTCCGGAAGCTATCGCCTATAAAGGCAAAAAGCTCCGTGTGCCTAAGATTTTGCTTACAGGGGATCACGCCCGGATCGATGAATGGAAGTTGAATAAGAAAGATTAAGGCTTTAGTTATCCACTTTTCATGTCCTTGACAATATTCTTGTATCTGCTAGGGTAGACACAACTTCGCAGATTGTGTTCTGCCTTACAGCGAGGGATTAGAAAGGTCTACCATTAATCCTACCAAGTGCATATCCACACCAATTGAGGGGATATCTACGACCCGTTTTCCAAAAAACGGCCTTTTTGCGCCTTTAAATAGTCAGTTCGCGGGATAGTTTAATTATTTTATAAAACAAAATCATGACCACATCAACCGCCTCCCGCCCGAAGAAATTCTTCAGCAGATACCAAATTCCTCTGACAGAGATGCCTAACCTGGTCGAGTCGCAGCTCACCTCTTTCTCTTGGCTCATGGAGCACGGCTTCTCGAATCTCCTTAAAGAATTCTCTCCGATCACCGACTATGCCGGCAAGAAATTCGAGCTCTCGATAGGCGGCTTGGAGCTCGTCCGCCCGAAATATACCGAGCACTTCGCCAAGGACAATAAGATGAACTACGAAGGGCAGATCAAAGTCAAAGTGATCTTGAAGAACAAGGCTCTGAACGTGGTCAAGGAACAGGAGATGTTCTTGGCTGATTTTCCCCTCATGACCGATCATGGCACCTTCATCATCAACGGCGTCGAGCGCGTCATCTCTCCGCAGCTCGCCCGATCGTTCGGCATATTCTTTACCTCCGAAGAGGTCAAAGGCAAGAATTATTTCGGCGCCAAGATCATCCCGGCGCGCGGAGTATGGATGGAGATCGAAAGCGACGCCGACGGGACGGTATATTGCCGCATAGACCGCAAGCGCAAATTCCCGGTATCATCTCTTTTGCGCATCTTGGGAGCGGCTTCGAATGAAGCCATCCTTGACCTGTTCAAGGATCATCCGGAATCTAAGAAAGTCATGGAGATGACTATTTCCAAGGATCATGCAAAGACAGTAGATGAGGCATATACGGAGATATACAAGCGCCTCCGCGACGGCGATCTGGCCACAGTGGAGAATGCGCGCACCTTCATTCAGGCTCTTTTAGAGCCCAACCGCTATGATATCTCCCGAGTCGGCCGCTTCCGCTTCAACAAGCGCTTCCAGAAGCCCATGGATGAGAAGACTTTGGAGCGCCATACTCTTGATCTGAACGATATCGCCACCACTATCAGGCATATTGTAACTCTGTCCGTGACTCCGGACATGCAGGCTGACGATATAGACCATCTGGGATCGCGCCGCGTGCGCTACGTCGGCGAGCTTCTGGAATCGCGCATCCGTCTCGGCTTGACGCAGATGAAGCGTAATATCCAAGACAAGATGTCAACCGTAGAGCCCGATGTTACTCTGCCGATCTCTTTTATCTATCCCCGCCCGCTACAGGCCCGTATCAAAGAATTCTTCACCACCAACCAGCTCTCCCAGTTCATGCTGCAGGAGAATGTGCTCGGCGAGATCGAGCATCTGCGCACTCTGACGGCTCTCGGTCCCGGCGGACTTTCGCGCGAGCGCGCCGGCTTTGAAGTCCGCGACGTGCACCCGTCGCACTACGGCCGCCTCTGCCCGATTCACACTCCAGAGGGTCCGAACATCGGTCTGGTCCTGCGTTTGACTATGTACGCCCGCATCAATGATTTCGGCATGATCGAGACTCCGTATGCGAAGGTCAAGGACGGCAAGATTACCAAAGAGATCGTTTACATGAACGCGCTCGAAGAGGAGAATTTCCGCATCGCCCATGCCGCCACCCCTTATGACAAGGACGGTGTCATTACGGTAGACGAAGCCGAAGTCCGCATCAACGGCAAGCCGGCCTTGGCGAAGAAAAATGAAGTGGACTATATAGACGTCGCTACGAATCAGGCCTTTTCCATCGCCACATCCCTCATCCCGTTCCTCAACCATGACGACGCCAACCGCGCGCTCATGGGATCCAATATGCAGAAGCAGGCTACGCCATGCCTCGTTCCGGAGGCTCCTTTCGTGGCCACCGGCATAGAGGCGAAGTCCGTTATAGACAGCGGCCGCGTCATAGCCGCGCCGGAGAACGGAGAAATCACCCATGTGGATGCCAAGAAAGTGGTTTTCAAGTCGGACAAGACCGGCAAGAGCCATGAATACGATCTCGTCCTCTTTTCAAGGACGAACGGCTTCACCGCTTTTCATCAGCGTCCGATCGTGAGCGTCGGAGACAAAGTCAAGAAAGGGGATATCCTGGCGGATACCTCGACATCGGACCACGGACAGATCGCTCTCGGTCATAACGCCCTGGTCGCCTTCATGTCATGGTCCGGATCTAACTATGAAGACGCCATCATCCTTTCGGAGCGCGTGGTGAAGAATAGCAAATGGAGCTCCATCCATATCGAGGAATTCGTAGTGAATGTCCGCGATACCAAGCTCGGCCCTGAAGTTACGACCTGTGATATCCCTAACGTCGGAGAGACGAAGCTCAAGAATCTCACGGAAGAGGGGATAGTCAGAATAGGCGCAGAAGTGAGGCCTGGAGACCTCATCGTCGGCAAGATCTCGCCTAAAGGCGAGACCCAGCTCACTCCGGAAGAGCGCCTCTTACGCTCCATTTTCGGAGAGAAGGCTCGCGATGTGAAAGATACGTCGAAGCGCATGGAGAACGGCAAGCGTGGCCGTGTCATTTCCGTAAAAGTATTCTCTCGCGAGAAGGGAGACAAGCTCGAATCAGGCATCATCAAGAAGATATATATCGAGATCGCCCAGGTCCGCAACGTCTCGGTCGGAGACAAGATGGCCGGACGCCACGGCAACAAAGGCGTCATCTCCAAGATCTTGCCGGAGGAAGATATGCCGTACATGGAAGACGGAACTCCTATAGACGTCATCCTGACCCCGCTCGGTGTGCCATCACGCATGAATCTCGGCCAGATCATGGAATTGCATCTCGGCTTGGCGGCCAACACCTTGGGCTATCAGGCTATCGTCCCGCCTTTCACCGGTGCCACTGATGCCGAGATCAAGGATGAATTGGTCAAAGCCGGATTCGATAAGTCTGGAAAGATGCTGCTCCGCGACGGGCGCACAGGGGAGCATTTCAGCCAGCCGGTCGCTGTCGGCTACATGTATATTCTCAAGCTGCACCACATGGTGGAAGATAAGATCCACATGCGTTCGATCGGCCCATATTCTCTCATTACCCAGCAGCCTCTCGGAGGAAAGGCCCAGGGCGGAGGCCAGCGCTTTGGAGAAATGGAAGTCTGGGCTCTGCTCGGCCATGGCGCTGCTTATACGCTCCGCGAGATACTCACGGTCAAATCGGACGATATCGTAGGTCGTTCGCAGACATTCGACAGCATCGTCAAAGGCGAGCGCATGAAGGCTCCGAATCTGCCGGCATCATTCAACGTGCTCCTGAAGACTTTGAGAGGGTTGGCATTGAATGTGGAATTAGCAAATAAGGCTAAGACGGACGAGGAATAATCAATATATCACCATGCAAACACCAACAAAAAAACTCATAGAGCCTACACAGTTCGACCTCGTCCGCCTGACGCTGGCATCTCCGGATAAGATCCTGGAATGGTCGTTCGGCGAGGTTACGAAGCCGGAGACCATCAATTACCGCACACAAAGATCCGAGAAGAGCGGCCTCTTCGACGAGCGCATCTTTGGACCAGACCGCGATTTTGAATGCTATTGCGGCAAATACCGCGGCATCCGCTATAAAGGCATCGTCTGCGAGAAGTGCGGGGTGGAAATCACCCGTTCGATAGTCCGCCGCGAGCGCATGGGCCATATCGAGCTTGCATCTCCCGTTTCCCATATCTGGTTCCTGCGCAGCGTCCCTTCGAGGATCGGTCTCATTCTTGGCATGACCACCGCCGATCTCGAAAAAGTGGTCTATTTTGCCGGATACATCGTTACCAAGGTCCATCAGGCGGAAAAAGACAGTTTCTTGAAAGAATTGGATTCCGAATACAAGAGCAAGGTCAAAGCCGCCCAGGATGATAAAACTAAGGAAGCCCTGAAGGAATTGGTCGTGAATGCCAGAAAGGATATAGAGAGCCTTGTGGAAGGCTTCGTCATGGATGAGGCAACCTATCATAGATTCGCCGTGAAGTATGGAGCGCTCTTCGAGGCCGGCATCGGCGCCGAAGTCGTGTACGAGCTTTTGAAGAAGATAGACCTCGCCAAGCTCCAAGCAGAGCTCGCGAAAGAATACGACGTAGCCGGCTCGGCCGACCGCGATCGCCTTGCCAAGCGCCTGTCTTTGGTGAAGCAGATGATCAAAGCCAAGATCCGTCCAGAATGGATGTTCCTGGTCAGGATACCGGTCATCCCGCCTGGTCTCCGTCCCATGGTCGCTCTTGACGGTGGACGCTATGCCACTTCCGATGCGAACGATCTGTACCGACGCGTCATCAACCGCAACAACCGCCTTTTGAAATTGAAGGAGATCAATGCGCCGGAGGTCATCCTGCGCAACGAGAAGCGCATCCTTCAGGAAGCCGTGGACGCTCTCATAGACAACTCTATCCGTCACAGCTCTTCTGCTGGCGCTGCTGCAGCCGCCGCACAGAAGCGTGCCCTAAAATCGCTATCGGACAGCCTGAAATCCAAGAGAGGCTTGTTCCGCCAGAACCTTCTCGGCAAGCGCGTGGATTATTCCGGACGTTCCGTGATCGTCGTCGGTCCCGAGCTCAAGCTCGACGAATGCGGTCTGCCTAAGCACATGGCGCTGGAACTATTCAGGCCGTTCGTGATCTCCGGGCTTTTGAAGAGGGAGCTAGCCTACAATATCCGCGGCGCCAATCGCCTCATAGACGATCAGTCCCGTGAAGTCTGGGCTATCTTGGAAGAAGTCATCAAAAACAAATACGTATTGCTGAACCGTGCTCCGACCCTGCACCGCCTGGGCATCCAAGCTTTCAGGCCGATTCTCATAGAAGGGAATGCTATTCACGTGCATCCTCTGGTATGTACGGCTTTCAACGCTGACTTCGACGGAGACCAGATGGCCGTGCACGTCCCTCTATCTGATGAAGCCCAGCTCGAAGCGAAGATGATCATGGCTTCCGACAAGAATATCCTTAAGCCAGGCAACAACGATCCTACAGTCGTGGCGAAGATGCTCGATATCGTGCTCGGATGCTTCTGGGTCACAAAAGCGCTCGAGAAAGCCAAGGGCGAAGGGAAAGCCTTCGAATCTCCTGATATGGCCGTTCTCGCGCACAGCTTCGACGCTATAGACCGCCGGGCCAAGGTGAAGGTTATGGCTCCCGAGACCGCGAAATACGCGGCTTTCAAGGGCGGCATCATCGAGACGACCGTCGGCCGCATCCTGTTCAACGAGATATTGCCTGAAGATTATCCTTTCATCAATGAAGAGATCGGCCGCAAGCGCCTCGGCGCTATCATAGACGATATCATCGTCATCCGCGGTGCAGAGAATGTCGCGCCGATCTTAGATAAGATAAAATCCTTCGGCTTCGGATATGCCACCATTTCCGGAACGACCTGGGGCATAGACGACATTATGATCCCTGAAGCGAAGGAAGATATAATCATAAAAGCGAAGAAACAAGCCGGCACCGTTACCGGACAATTCAGCGAAGGCCTTTTGACCGAAGAGGAGCGCGTAAGGAAGCATATCGAGATCTGGCAGAGGGCCAAAGGCGAAGTTGAAAAAGCCATCCCGGCCTCGCTGGACAAGAATGGATCCGTTTACGATATGATAACTTCCGGAGCCAGAGGATCGCTCTCGCAAATCACGCAGATGGCCGGCATGAAAGGACTCATCGCCTCGGTCTCCGGCGAGACCATCGAATTTCCGATCTTGTCCTGCGCCAAGGAAGGTTTGACTCCCATCGAATACTTCATCACCACGCACGGTTCTAGGAAAGGGCTTACGGACACGGCTCTGAATACTGCCAAGGCCGGCTATCTCACGCGCAAGCTCTTCGTGGTCGCCCAGGATGTCGTTGTCTCTGAAGAGGATTGCGGCACCAAAGACTCCATAATCATCCATAAGCAGACCGCTTCCGGCATGAATATCCCTCTTTCGAAGAATATCCGCGGCCGCATCGTCGCCGAAGACATCATTAACGCTTCCGGCAAAGCCTTATTCATGAAAGGCCATCTCCTCTCGAAGGCCGATGCTCTCAAAGTCGAAGAAGCCGGCCTGACCGAAGTCCGTGTGCGCTCGCCTTTGTCCTGCAAGACTATCCGCGGCGTCTGCGCGAAATGCTACGGCCTCGATCTCGGCAAGAATACATTGGTCGCCTTGGGCGAAGCTGTCGGCACGATCGCTGCGCAGGCTATCGGAGAGCCTGGGACTCAGCTCACGATGAGAACATTCCATGCCGGAGGTGCGGCCTCGCAAGGCGGAGACATCACGCAAGGCTTGCCTCGCGTCGAGGAAGTCTTCGAGAAGCGCCGTCCGAAGAATCCCGCTGTGGTCGCCACTGTTGACGGCGTAGTCACCGGCATGAAGGATCTCGGCAAAGAGAAGGTCATCTATGTGATCCCGGAGATCGAAGACAAAGGCAAAGCCAACAAGAAGGGCAGCGAAGTCGAATACACATTCCCATATCGCCGCACAGCGCTGGTAAAAACCGGAGATAAGGTGAAGAAGGGCCAGCTCCTGACCGATGGCTCGGCTGATATAGACGAGATTTTTGAATTCGGTGGAGAAGAGCGCGCCAAGGATTATGTCATCACCGAAGTCGGTAAGATCTACGAGCTGCAGGGCGAGACGGTCTCCCGCAAGCATATCGAGCTCATCGTAAAGCAGATGTTCTCCCGCCGCCGCATCACCGACGGAGGAGACACGAACTTGACCGATGGCATGATCATAGACGACGTGCAATTTTTCGAGGAAAATGCTGCCGCCAAGGAAGCCGGAGGCGCTCCAGCCAAAGCCGAGAAGCTCGTGATGGGCATCACTGAAACGTCCTTGTCCAGGAAGAGCTTCCTGTCTGCAGCCTCATTCCAGCACACTACCCGCGTTCTCATTGCCAACGCTGTCCGTGGCGCCGAAGACGATCTGACCGGGCTCATGGAGAACGTCATCATCGGACGCCTTGTTCCGGCAGGTTCCGGATTCGAAGGCTCGCCGAAGAAGGAGATGATAGATGAGATGAACAAGGCTGCAGAGCCAGCAGAAGAATAGTGAGCTATAATGCCTTTATGTCCAGCACTGCTGTTGAAGAGATAAAGGCCCGCATACCCATAGAAGAGCTCATCGGCTCCTATGTGAAGCTGGAGAAAGCCGGCAGGTCATATAAGGCCAGATGCCCCTTCCATAATGAGAAGACAGGATCTTTTTTCGTGTCGCCGGAGCGCGGCGGATATTATTGCTTCGGCTGCGGAGCGAAAGGAGACATCTTCTCGTTCGTGGAGCAGTTCGAAGGCCTTGATTTCAGAGGTGCATTGAAAGTGCTGGCGGAAAAGGCCGGAGTGCCTCTGGTCGTGGACCAGAAGGCCGATAGCGATAAGGATAGGCTGTTCAAGATCATGGAAGAGGCGGCCGGATACTTCGAAGATCAATTCGAGAAGTCTAAAGAGGCCAAAGACTATCTAAAAAGCCGCGGCATCGATCCGGGGACGCGCGCAGCATTCCGCATCGGCTGGGCTCCGGAAGGCTGGAAAAATCTTTTCGCATACTTGAAAGGCAAGGGCTGGAATGATGCTATGATCGAAAAAGCCGGATTGGCGAAAAAACCGGAAGGGAAGAATGATCTCTACGATCGTTTCCGCGGCCGCATCATCTTCCCCATAACCGATTCCGGCGGCCGCATCGTCGCCTTCACCGGCCGCATCCTGAAAGATGACGGCAAGTCGGCGAAATATCTGAACAGTCCGGAAACCCCTCTTTTCAACAAGTCGGAGATACTTTTCGGTCTGGATAAAGCCAAAAGCGAGATCCGCCGCGTCGGGTATTCTATTTTAGTGGAAGGTCAGATGGATCTCGTGCTCTCGCACCAGGTCGGGGTGAAGAACACCATCGCCGCATCCGGAACCGCTCTTACTGATCAAAGCCAGGGGCAGACCGGAGCCGTTTCGAATCTAGGCATGGTCCGGCGCCTTTCCCCCAATATGATCATTGCCCTCGATTCTGATAAAGCCGGGCGCACTGCCGCCATGCGGGCTGTCGCCGCTACCGCGCTTTCCATGGGCATGTCCGTGAAGATCGCCGATATAGAAGGAGGCAAAGATCCTGCCGATCTGATCCTCCAAGACCCTGAAAACTGGAAGAACGCCCTCAAGAACGCCAAGCACGTCGTGGAATTCGAGCTCGGCAATGTTCTCCGTGATGTTCCTGACAAGCATAAACTGCCCCAAGCTCTTCGCGAACGCGTTTTCCCGTTCCTGGCAAGGATGGACAGCGAAATGGACAAAGCCTATTACATCAAGATCATCGCCGAAAAGACGGGCCTTGCAGAGCCGGCTGTTTGGGATGATATGAGAAAGACGAAGATCGGAGAAGGGAGCAATAAGCCTTCCCCCGTGCTCCATACTACGCCTTCTTTGCACCGCATGGACCTCGTCGAGCGTAGAATGTTCGGCTTGCTCACCCTTATGGAATCAGCCGGCCTTCCTAACGCGGCAAATTACCGCGAACAGATCAGGAAGATAGCCGCTGAATCCTACGGGGAGATAGTAAAGAAGATAGAGCCTGTTTCAAGCGATATCTCATTCGAGGCAGAGGCTTTTTTCGGCCATGAGCGGGACAAGTGGGATATGCATATGAATGAATTGATCGTAAATTTTGAAGAAGATCTGATAGGTGAAGAGCTGATAAAGACCATGGGAGAATTGCGCATGGCCGAAAAAGCCGGCGATTCCGCTCGTGTAGCGGAAATGGCCAGGAAATGCCAGGTCTTGTCTATTAAGAAAGCTGAAGCAAACAAGCGGTTGAAGGCTTAAGATATAGATTTTGCCAGGCCATGTTTTGCTTGCCAATACCTCTTAAATCTATTACAATAGCGCTCACGTTAACCTAATAATTTTTCATGAAGAAAACAAAAAAAACGGCTAAGGCATCAGGTCGTCATTCTAAGCATTCGGCAGTCAGATCTCACAAAGCCGAAGCCGGCGCGAAAAAGTCCGGTTCTCGCGCCAAGATCCGTCAGATCAAACACCGCAGCCATGGTAAGCCGAAGTCCAGATTTATTCCGGCAATGAAAGGTCCTGCCGGTAAATCTCGCACTGACAAAGCTCAAGATTTCGAACAGCGCGCTAACAAGCTTATCCAGAAAGGCCGGGACCGCGGATTCGTCACATATGACGAGATCCTCAAGGAGTTTCCGCAGATAGAGAATGACATCAATTTC
>Ga0172379_10011620_pt1 | contig 10443 bp, 10 predicted proteins | sample GrowelOW334metaG_FD_119756 | JGI IMG/M metagenome (GOLD analysis project Ga0172379, IMG submission 119756) | Groundwater microbial communities from an aquifer near a municipal landfill in Southern Ontario, Canada - Groundwater well OW334 metaG | ecosystem: Environmental > Aquatic > Deep...
AACAGACATTGCCTATGATTCCAGCCGCTCGAATGGGTCAGCCTGAGGATATTGCCAATGCCGTAGTCTTTCTCGCTTCTCCGAAATCAAGCTACATCACAGGCCAAGTGATTGTGGTGGATGGCGGTTGGACATTGCGTTAAGTCTTTAGAGAATTGAATTTTACTCAAGCGAATAATTCCGGATTTATGGTAAAGGTGTTGAAGGGTTATTCGACCAAAAAAGACGGTTCGATGATTTTATCGGCTTATGGTTTTTCGGTGGAGAATATACGCAATCGGAAACGATTTTTTGCCGGACGAAGATTGGCGGAATACAATAGTATTGCCGCCAGTCTTGCGCACGGTACAAATATTTCCGTTATTGATCATAACTCGAAAGGGTTTGTGCTCGACACGGATGCACTGGTGACACGAGAGTCGGGAATTATTCTGACACTCACGGGAGCGGATTGTTTCCCCGTTTACTTTGAAGAAAAAAAAGCGGGTATTATCGGGATCGCTCATTGCGGGTGGAGGGGGATTGTCAGCGGTATTATCCCAAAGATTATAAATGTGATTCTTGAACGTGGCGGGAGTGTTGAGCATCTGTATGTGACTATCGGTCCCGGTATTTGTAAAAAGCACTTTGAGATTCAGGAAAAAGATAGCGTGTCGTTTGCAGAGTTTCCCGAGGCTGTCATCCGCGGTAAAACACTGACGGTCGATCTCAAGAAAATTATCAGAGCGCAAGCAAGGCAAGCGGGTGTTTTGAGAAAGCATATGACAGATACAAAAGAATGTACTTATTGTTTGTCCGAGAAATATTTTTCCTATCGTCGTGACAAGCCGGAACATCTCGAAACTCAGGTCGCCTATATCGTGATGCCCAAATAGCAGAAGTGAGTTGTTGTGTTTCGCAAAACAAGCTATCATACAGTACGCGCACATTTGGAGTCAAAATTTTTTTAAAGAGAATTGTATTTATGGAAGAGCTTCCAAAAAAACCACGTATCAAAGTCTGTGTCCACGAGAACTGTTGCATGCGCGGATCAGAAAAAATTTATGAGAAATTGAGCGCTGATTTGGCGGAGGCTGCCGATGTGAGTAAAACGGTTGATTGTTTTCGTTTTTGCAAGATCGGTCCCAATGTTTCGGTCAATGGTACTATTTTACACGGCGTGCATCCAAGCGACGCGACAGCACGAGTCAAACGAGAGATTGCCAAGCCGTCACGAAAAATCGAGGGTGCCGGCACGAAGAGCATTGATGAATTGGACGATGTGCTGGATAGTCTCTTCCTTTAAATACTCAAACACGTGAGTCATTTATTTTACTTTAAACAGGGAGTTTATTGCTACAACTCCCAAAATATGCTATTATTTTTTAAAGCTTAAAGAAAGCTGTTTCGCGGAATTATCCTTAAGATTTTTATATTGAAGAAAAATATAAAAGCAATGCCTATGGAGCCTACGGAAGAAGAGTCTGTGTCATCTGATGTCAATCAAACGCAAAAAAAAGATCAAAAGAAATTTGAGATAGCACTGTTGTTGGTGCTGGGTGTTTTGGTCGGGTTTTCTGTCAAAACAGAAGCTGCCAAAAGAATCACTATGGGTTCGAGCGATTACTTGTTGTCGCAACAAGATGCTAGTGCCTATGATCTCAATGTGCTTCAAAAGGACGCTCTGGCAAGAGGCGATAGCGCCAGCATAACGGGTCCGCAAGCAACAGGTGGTTCTTGTAGTCAGTAGGTATATATAATACGAAGGTAAGAAATTTTTAGAAAATGTATGGAAAAAAAAGATACAGTGGCGGCAGCGGAAAGAGAAGAGACAAAAGAAGAGCCAACAGAGCAAGATAGCGCCCCGGTAGAAACTGCGGAAACCAAGGCGGCAGCGTCTTCAAAAAAGATACAGAATTTGGTAGCGGGTATTATTTTACTCGCAGGACTTTTCTTAGGGAGTTTGTTCGTGGATATCGCGCAGCTTGTCAAGGGAAGCGGGTTCTCCGAAAGCGTTGTCAAAAAAGTAAATGTTTTGGAAGCAGGCGGAAAAACATGGGTGGCTTACAGCGATCCGATTGTTCGCTTGGATGTGGTAACCGATACGACGTGTGAGAAATGCGCTCCCGATCAGGCGCTTGTGTGGTTGCGTCGCATTATGCCGACACTTGTCGCCAATCAGGTTGATTACAACACCGAACAAGGAAAGGCCTTGATTGCCAAAGCCAATGTTATTTCTTTGCCGGCATTTATCTTTTCGGATGCCGTCACCAAGACTGATATGTATGCTCAGGCTCAAACACTTTTTACCAAGCAAGATGATACCCATTATGTTTTGAGTACCGAACAACTCGGTATGCCCGCGGGTAAGCTCTTGTCTTTGCCGGAAATCAAAGATGGTGATATTCAGATAGGCAACAAGGATGCCAAGGTAAAAATTGTCGAGTATTCTGATTTTCAGTGCCCATATTGTCGATTGCTGCACCCTGCTATGCAGCAAGTGTTGAAGGATTACAAGGATAGTGTATTGTTCTCGTACAAGGAGTTTCCTTTGAGCTTCCATCCGCAAGCCAACAATGCCGCGTTGGCAGCTGAGTGTGCCAATGAACAAGGAAAGTTCACCGAGTATGGCGACAATTTGTTTACCAAACAAGATGAGTGGACAAAGACCGACGGTACACAGAAATTCAAAGACTATGCGGTTAAGTTTGGTATGAACGCAAAACAGTTCAATGATTGTCTCGATAGCAAGAAATACCAAGACAAAATTGACGCCGATACCGCAGAGGGCAAGAAGTTCGGTGTGACCGGAACTCCTGGCACATTTATCAACGCTCAGTTTATCGGAGGCGCTGTGTCTGTCGATGAATTGAAAAAGGATATCGACGCCGAATTGGCAAAGTAAACCTCTATCGTCTCCTAAACGATACATAAAAACCGCTCTGTAAAAAAGAGTGGTTTTTTGAGAAGAAAAAAACGGCATCACATAGAGTTTCATATGCTAGCCGTTTAAGAAAATTTATTCTGTCGTTCATTGTTACTTCATCTTTGGATTTTTACCGATTATCATTTGTTGCTTTACCAATATGCGCAATCCATTTCCATTATTACGCCTTGTTCCCAAGGAGAATGGACTGTTTACGGCTACGCCTTCGGAACCTACCCAGGCTACTTCCGGCACAACATCCCCGATGAGTTTTCCAGTTTCTGGTTCAGCGCGGAGGATGGTTCTGGCGATGTAGTTGGCTGGCATATCCGCATTTGGCATATCCCATAGTGAGTCAGGATCATCAATGTTAACATTTCGCATTACTGCTGCCGTATCTCCAAGCGGACCGTAGGAGGTTCGTATATACCGTTCTTGAAGTTTGTGCAACGGTGGCGGACCTTCTACATACATCAGGTTTGACACTGTGTTGACAATATTTTTATGATCTGCCAGATCTTTGGTGTACCCGCGACCTTCAATTCTATTACCAAGACGATAGAGAGCAACCTTTTCTTTTATTCCATCTATCACAATCTTTTGACTGTTGGCATCGTAAAATGTGATGGAATAGCACCTTATCCCGACGTAGGTTCCGCCGTCGGAGATAATATCAGCTGACGCCGGAGTTATATTTTTAAAAATAATGGCAAAGAAAATGCCACATAACAATGATTTGAGTATTTTTTTCATGACGATTCTCCTCGTGCATAAATTTTTGGTTTTCTTTAAAATAAAATTTTTAAAGGACTTTTATAAGAGCATTCGCTCTTATTGGGAAGATTAGCATAGCTATACAGTTTTGTCAAGTAAAAAAACCGCTTTGCAAAAAAAGTGGTTTTTTGATGTTTGTATGAGCCAATGACCAGAATCGAACTGGTGACCTACGCGTTACGAGTGCGTTGCTCTGCCGACTGAGCTACATTGGCTGATTTTTGTGTCAATGAATGATCTCGATTACTATCGGGATGACCTATGCGTGGAGTTTATCCGCCATTTGGTGGAAGTGCGTTGCTCCCCGCCTGCAATGCTACTATGCCTGCCCGAATCGCTACGCAAATCGTTGCGGGCGGGCGTAGCATTTCGGGCAGGTACCAACTTGAGTCTGAATATACCTTTTGGCCTCTGCTTTCTTTTTAAAACTTTCTCAGTATAGCAAAACCACAGAAAACTTCAAGACCTTGATTTTTTGTGGTATACTGTGGTTATGGAAGATATGGCTGAAAAAATTGCATCGCTACGCCACAAACTCCTGCGGTTGCAGGACCATCTTTGACAAGGCAAAGAAAACGCAGCTTATTGCCGATCTTGAGAACAAGACCCGCGCGGATGGTTTTTGGAACGATGCGCAAAAGGCGGCGCAGGTGATGAAAGAGCTGGAAGGATTACGGGAAGAGCTTGGTGCATTTGAAAGGCTTATGCACGCCTTGCAGGATATCGAAGAGTTTGCGCCGATAGCCGCAACCGAAAGCGAGCAGCTCGAACTGACTCATCAATATCAAGAGATTGCGCGTACCGTGGATCAGATGGAGTTTCAGGCTTTGCTTGGTGGACAGTATGATAGACATTCGGCTATCATCAGTATTCATAGCGGAGCGGGTGGTGTGGACGCACAGGATTGGGCAGAAATGATTATGCGAATGTATCTGCGGTGGGCGGAACGGGAGGGATTTTTTACTAAAATTTTGGATGAGTCGCGCGGGGCGGAAGCTGGTATCAAGAGCGTGACTATAGAGATAAACGGGGCGTATGTGTACGGGTATTTGAAGAGTGAGCACGGTGTGCACAGGCTTGTGCGACTTTCTCCTTTTAACTCGGATAATTTAAGGCAGACGTCGTTTGCTTCGGTGGAAGTGCTGCCGATTATCGAGGATATGAAAGAGGTGATTATCGATACTCAGGATTTGCGTATCGATACGTATCGTGCATCGGGCGCCGGTGGACAGCACGTCAACAAAACAGAAAGTGCTATCCGCATCACGCATATTCCGAGCGGCATCGTGGTTACGTGTCAGAGTGAGCGTTCGCAACTGCAAAATCGTGAGCAGGCTATGAAGATTGTGCGAGCGAGACTGCACAAGAAATATGTCGAAGAGCAAGAGCAAAAGCTCAAATCCATCAAGGGTGAATCGGCAAACGTGGAGTGGGGGAGTCAGATCAGATCTTATGTTTTGCATCCTTATACACTCGTCAAAGATCATCGCACCAAATATGAGGCGACCGATGTCTCGAGAGTGCTGGATGGAGATTTACGCCCGTTTATGGAAAGTTATTTACAGTATATGCGGGTGAGGTAGGTGTAGCGCAAAGAGTAATTTTCACCACACGAACATTTATACAATAAAAAATATGGCTATGATTCGTTTTGAAAATATTTCCAAAGTATATCCGGAGGAAATCATCGTATTGCAGGATATTGATTTGGTGATTGAACCGGGGGATTTTGTCTCGCTTGTGGGTCATAGCGGTGCGGGAAAGTCGACGCTTCTTAAACTGATTTATGCTGAAGAAGAGCCGACGACAGGCGAAGTATATTTCAACGAGCGACCCATAAGCGCGATACAACGAAAGCATCTCCCGTTTTTTCGCAGAAATATCGGCACTGTGTTTCAAGATTTCAAACTTTTTTCGCAGAAGACCGTTTTTGAAAATGTAGCCTATGCGCTTGAGGTATACGGCAAAACCAATGAAGAAATTGCGGATGAAGTACCTCAGATTTTGGATATTGTCGGACTCTCGGGAAAGGCCAATAAGTACCCAAAGCAACTGAGCGGCGGCGAACAACAACGCGTCTCGATGGCGCGCGCTCTTATCCGTGATCCGAAAGTGATCATAGCCGATGAGCCGACGGGCAATCTCGATCCCGTTGCCACCAAAGATATTATCAATTTGCTCTTGGAAATAAACAAATTGGGGACAACCGTTATTTTAGCAACCCACAACAAAGCCATTGTCGATAAATTAGGGCGTCGAGTTATCACTTTGGACAATGGCCGAGTGACTCGTGATGAGCAAAACGGCAAGTACGTGCTCTAAATTTACAACAAAATTATAGAACTATTATATGAAAGGACTCAAGCTCTGGAGAACATTTCAAGAAGGTTTCAAAAATTACACGCGTAACGGGTGGCTGACCGTAGCTACGGTTGTTGTGATGACTTTGTCTTTGTTTATCGTGAGTATGACTATGCTTTTAGGTATCACCACCAACCTTATTTTGGATAATTTGCGAGACAAAATAAATATCAGTGTTTCATTTAACCCGGATGTTACCGAGGTATCCATCCTATCTATCAAACAGGATTTGGAGAAGTATCAGGAAGTGGCATCGATAACCTATATTTCTCGCGATAAAGCACTCTCCGATTTTATCGCGATGGGTGACAACGATCCTGTTATCACGCAAGCGCTTGAGGAGATAGGTGAGAACCCGCTTTTAGCATCGCTCAATATCAAGGCGAATAGTCCGGAGCAATATGATGTTATTTCTCAGGCACTCACGCAGTCGACGTTCAAAGAAGATATCAATCGCATCAATTACGCAAAAAATAAAACCGCTATCAATCGTCTCGACGGTATCAATAAAATGACGAGGCAAATAGGATTGATTCTGGGCATCATCTTTGTTTCGATTTCTTTTCTCATCACTTTCAATACCATTCGTATCAATATGCACTCGAGACGCAATGAGTTCGAAATTATGCGGCTTGTAGGAGCTTCCAATACCTATATCCGTATGCCGTCGGTGTTTGAGGGTGTTTTCTACGGTTTGACAGCCGCCTTTATCACGCTCGTCCTCTTGTTCATAGCTATTCAGGCTCTCGCACCGCTCACTGCAGGAATCCTTACCAACGGTACATTGCTTGATTATTATGCGGGTCATCTCCTCGAGATTTCACTGTCCGTGACAGCTCTTGGCGTGGTGCTTGGTGCGTTGGGCGGGTTTATAGCGGTGCGCAAGTATCTCAAGGTGTAAAGTAGCGTATCATTCCCACATAGGCGGGAACCCGGTTACTTGAGAGATGTAACTTGCATTTTCTGCTATCTTTGGTAGTATGGAAAAGTGAGATCTCGGTCTCGCTTTTATATACCAAATGTCATCCCGAACCCCGCCTGCAACGCTATGCGTAGTATTGCGGGCAGGTTGTTTCAGGATCTTGATGCGATTAGATGGGGAATAGCCAAGCGGTAAGGCAATAGGTTCTGGTCCTATGATCGGGGGTTCGAATCCCTCTTCCCCAACAAGTTTGAAAAGTCGCCATTTTTGGGCGATTTTTTCATTGCCTCATAGGGCATTTTGTAGCTTACACAAGCGATTTCTTTGTCCCGAATTTCAAGGTTCCAAAGTAGTTTTTCTAGCACTTTTCTTTTTTTATCATTATCGGCATTTAAAAAATCATTTTTCGCTCTATTAGCCTCTAAAAATACATTTTTCGTAAGTTCCAAAGTGTCATAACCATTATTGAAAGTTTTACTGATTTTTTGCAGTTGCTGTTTCAATGCAATTTCTTGATTGTTCAATTCCTTTGTTTTTGCCCCGTAAACCTCGTCGGTTATCAAATCACTTAACTGGTTATCTAAAAGCTTGGTTTGCTTCTTAGAAATAATTTCAAGCTGTTTGGTGATGTTTCCCTGAGCGTTGTCCTGATAGCTTTCATTGTTTTTGATTTTTTCTTTACTGGCTAAATATGCCATTTCGATAATTTTCTCGTCAAAATGGATATTATCAAAAGTGTCCGCCACGATGCTGTCCAAGTATTCAGACCGCAGATAGCTTTTGTGCTCCTCACAATGCCCCCTGCCATTCGTGCAATAGTAATAATGGTGGTCTTTCTTAATGCTGGCGGTTAGGGCGCACCCGCAACTTCGACAACGAAGAAATCCCCTGTAAGGAAAAAAGTGTTTCTGCTTTTTACTGTGTGCAACCCCGAATAAAACATTTTGTGCGTCGTCAAACACCTGCTTAGAAATTACCTGTTCGTGACTCCCTGAATAATATTTTCCATGCCTGACCATTATGCCGTAGTAAAATGGATTAGTTAGCATGTGATGAATTTTGCTTTTGTGAACTTTTTTACCTCCACGACTGCGAAAGCCTTGGTCGTATAAAATATTAGTAATGTCTTGCGTGCTATATCCGCCAGTTGCATAAAGTGCAAACATTTTTTTAATAAATGGTGCACGAAGAGTATCAACAAAAATTGTTTTGTCCGCTTTATTGTTTAAATATCCGAGTGGTGCAAAACCAGGCCAGCCACCAATTTCTAATTTTGCCCGATTGCCCCGTTTCACATTCACACTCAAATCATCAGAATATTTTTTGCCCACACCAAAGTCCATCACTAGCATAAATTTATCGGATGGATTATCCATGATAACTTTATCAATCGTGCGAATTTCTTTGATATTGCCACTTTCCAAAAGCTCAACGATTTTAGCCCCGTCAAAAATATTTCTTGTGAGTCTATCCACTTTCCACGCCAGCACGACACAGTCTTTTTGCTTGCCGATATATTCCAGCATTTCGTTAAAAACTGGACGACCAGCTTTTTTAGCCGACATGCTTTCTTTGTAAGTCTTATCAATCGTAATTCCCAGACTACTAGCCATGCGTAAAAGTTCATTGATTTGCGAATCAATGGACATCGCTTGCCGTTCTTCTTGTTCCGTGGATTTTCTGGCGTAGAGAATATATTTCATGATTTATAACTTACTCGAATTATTCAATAAAATCAAGCGGTGGGATTTTAAGCTTAAAAGTTGTATAACCGACCTTGCCGATATATTCACCTGTAAAATTTCCTTCATAGTCTGGCTTTGACTTGTCAAAACCATATTGCAAAATTAAATCATCAATGATTTTATCATCACGAATCTCAATCGGCTTTTCTATATTTTTTGAACAAAAAAATTTCTTTTTGTTAAATAATTTTTTGTTTGTTATGTCTTTTTGCAAATATTTACAAACATATGCACCAAGATTATCAACATGTTCTATTTTGTTAATTTTAATAAATCCATGTTTCCAAATTTCCGCAAGCTCCGAAGAATCAATAAAAGGCAGATTGCAAAGAAAATGATAGTGAACAGCACCACGATGTTGAAATTCAATAATGCTTATGTATTTAAAATCACTATATCTATAATTTAATCTTTTTACGAATTTATTGAAATGATTGTTTGCCACATCAACATCTTCCACATTTTCCTTGAATGTTAATGTTACAAATTTAGTAAAATCAGGATTTGAATTTATTATGCGACGAATTTGTGAGCGAGTTCTGGCGACTGAATCCATCCGCTTAATAAATTGCTTTATTTCTTTGTTTTCTTCGACGAAATCATCAGAGGATATCGGCTCATCATCGACTGGCTTTTTCTTCTTTCGTGTGAAATCACGCCTCAAGGTTTTTTCATATTTGTATATCTCGAAGTAGTCTCCCGAAATAATCATTTTTTGATGATAGAATTGCATAATGTTTTTCTCCTTAAATGTGTTTATAATCAAGTTAAGTAATGCGAAGCTCCCATTTTTGCCTATCGGCAAAAATTGGTCACTCTCGCATTGAATTAAACACGATAAACAAATCAGCCAATGAATCGAGATATTCATCAGCTTGTTCCTCGGAAATGGTTAAATTATGGTATTTCCAAAAATACTCAATTAGGCTATCTATTAAATTTTGACTAAATTTTCTTTGCATTCCCAGAAATTTAATAATTTTGGGAAACAAAAAAACCAACCGTCAGATTGAGGTTGGTCTCTTAGCGTATAAATTTAGGCTACATTAATGAGGACTGTTCAATCTGAACAAGTTTTTCCTAATTTAATGTAGCGCCCATGAAAAAAATAAAGTGACAGATTGCCTATAGCAATCCCAGTCAGTACATAACACGCGCTGGCGAGCGACTATTGTTTATTTGCCACGCATGCAGGATTCGAAGATTTTTAAGTTTCTACAGCTAGGCTATAGTAATAATTAATTTTTGTCAAACACTGTCGGGCAAAGTAGCTTTATTCAAATATTTCTATTTTCATTCTGATTGAATAATATGGTGAGCTAAATATTTGTGATTTCATCTTTTGGTCGCAAATTTCAATGCCATTTTTCTTTGTCCATTCTGTTTCTATTAAATTTTCTTCTGCATCAACACCACATCCATAATCTTCGTAGTCCCAATCTTCGTATTTAATTTTATTTTTTTCAAATTCTTGAACCAATTTCTGAGGGAATTTTTTTATTTTATACATTGCTCCCCATAATCCGATATTTTTGTGCAAATCCAATAAGAGTTGCTTTATATTCCCAAAAGGTATCAAGGATAATTTATCTTCCTCCATAACATCACCATCAGGTAAAACCGTATGAAATCCAATAAAGTTTGGTGTTAATACTATTCGATTAGATAATTTTGTAGCTTCTTTTTCACTTCCAATATCCCAGGAAAATATGCTATTGCTGTGAAAAATATCTTCT
>Ga0172379_10011622_pt1 | contig 10441 bp, 14 predicted proteins | sample GrowelOW334metaG_FD_119756 | JGI IMG/M metagenome (GOLD analysis project Ga0172379, IMG submission 119756) | Groundwater microbial communities from an aquifer near a municipal landfill in Southern Ontario, Canada - Groundwater well OW334 metaG | ecosystem: Environmental > Aquatic > Deep...
CGCAGGTCGAGGGGGCGTATTCGCTGGTGGTGGTTTTTGAAGATACGCTGATTGGTGTGCGTGACCCGCTGGGCGTGCGTCCTTTGGTATTGGGGATGTTGAACGGTAGCTATATTCTAGCTTCGGAAACCTGCGCTTTGGATATTGTTGGTGCGACTTATGTGCGTGATATTGATGCGGGCGAGGTGGTGATAATCACCAAGGATGGTATGCGTTCAATCCACCCATTTAAGGCGGTTCCCAAGCGTTTTTGTATTTTTGAATATGTGTATTTCTCTCGTCCTGATTCAATTAGCGAGGGTAAAAATGTTTACGAAACCCGCCAGCGGATTGGTGCTTGGTTGGCGCGGGAAACGGCAGTCCCAGCCGATGTGGTGGTGCCTGTTCCTGATTCTGGCATACCTGGGGCGATCGGTTATGCTAAGGAAGCAGGTATTCCTTTCGAGCTTGGTATTATCCGCAATCACTATGTCGGGCGGACGTTTATTGAGCCATCAGCGCAGGTGCGAAATCTGGGGGTGAAGCTGAAACATAACGGAAATCGCGCAGTTTTAGAGGGTAAACGGGTGGTTCTGGTGGATGATAGCATCGTGCGTGGCACAACTTCTAAAAAAATCGTGGCGATGGTGCGTGAGGCTGGGGCAACCGAAGTTCATATGCGTATTGCCAGCCCGCCGACCACTCACTCGTGTTTTTATGGGGTGGATACCCCAACCCGCGACCAGCTTCTTGCCGCGAAATATAGCGTGGAGGAAATGGCGGAGCTGATCGGCGTGGATAGCCTTGCTTTTATCTCGCTGGATGGCATGTATCAAGCAGTTGCCGACATAAAACGTGATGCGAATGCCCCACAATTCTGCGATGCCTGCTTCTCGGGCGATTATCCGATTCCGCTGACCGATGCGGAAAACACGGCTAATGGCTCGCAGAAAGATTTATTCTCTGAAGTGGTGGATGTATAGGGGGGGGCTTCCATGACATGTAGAAAAAAGATATAGCTTTTAGGCTAAAAATTTGTTTTAATGCAGCTAGGGATTATGTAAAATGTCAAAAAATCAAAAAGACAATATGAATCAAGATGTTACTGCTTCGGTTGCTCAGGCGATTGCGCCTATTGACAGGATGATACCCAAACTTTGTACCAATATGAAAGTTGAAGTTATTAATAACCAACATATTGTTTTGTCTATGTTTTATTCTGACAATGTGCAGCAGGCATCTTTAATTGATCGGGTTATAATAGACGTCGGGCATGCTAAAAAACTTTCCGAAATTCTCAATAAGGCTGTGGAGAAAATATCATCATGAGAAATTTAACATTTCAAAGCAATATACCAGCAATTATCTATCAAGTTGGCGAAACCAAGCCTGCTGAGAGCTGGGAAGCGTCAGAGATGCTTACCGAGCGTGAAATTGTGGTTGATTTTTTTAAGAAGGCAATTGCGATTCTTGATAATGTAATGATACAAACAAAAAATAAATATCCGAGTATGTTCAGAAAATGACAAATATTGATACATCACTAAATCAAATTCTAGAACTAACAAAAGATTATCTTGATAGAGTTGAAAGTTATGCAAGAGGTTATCAGGAAGCTGTTGGTAACTTAGAACAAATTAAGCAGTTACTAATAAATGAAAGACGGTTGCTAGAAGAGCAGAGAAATGAACTAATAACAAAAAGTTTGGCTTACGAAAAAAGCACTTTTAAGAAGGCTGTAGAATTACTTAAAGCTATATCTCCTATTATTTCACCTGTGATTGTGGCAATAGTGGTTATTTGTCTTGTTTTCTTTTTGGTAAATAGTTTGCCGTGTAATTCAACTTTTGATGGATACGGAATAAAACTTACAAAAGCCTGCCCTGCAAAATAATTATGACTTCTTCACCAGCCACCAGCCACCAGCCACTTTCCACCAAAATCGCTTTAGTAACAGGTGCAACGCGGGGAATTGGCGCGGCAGTTGCCAAGCGCTTTGCAGCCGAGGGCGCACATATTATCGCCATTGGGCGCAGGCAGGCTGATCTGGAACGATTAGATGATGAAATCCAAGCTCTTGGCGGAACTGCGACCCTTATCCAGCTTGATTTGCAAGAGTTCCCGAAGATTGAAATTCTGGCACAAAACATAGCAGAAAAGTTCGGAAAACTCGATATTTTGATCGGCAATGCTGGCATTTTGGGTGAAATAACCCCCATGCCGCACACCAGTCCTGCCGAGTGGGACAAGGTTATCGCCGTTAACCTGACAGCCAATTTCCACTTGATCCGTTGTTTTGATGCCCTGTTGCGCCGTGCTGAAAATCCACGGGCGATGTTTGTAACTTCGGGCGTTACCAGCGGCGTACATGCTTATTGGGGGGCGTATGCGGTGAGCAAGGCGGCGCTGGAAGAAATGGTGGAAACCTATGCGGCGGAAAATGTAAAAACCAATCTGCGCGTGAACCTGATTGACCCCAAAGCTACACGAACTCGTATGCGGGCGCAGGCTTTCCCTGGGGAAGACCCAGACACCCTGACTCCACCTGAAAATATCACCGATATATTCGTGCGTCTTGCCCGCTCAGATTTGACAGAAACTGGCCAAAAATTCTTCGCCCAGTGAGCTGTCAAGTTAAGTTGTTTTGTGATTTCTTCGTAAAAATCTGAAAAATTCTTAAATAATTAACCTTTTGTCATCATATTGTAACATAAATATGTTAGGGTGAAGGCATGACAGAATATAAAGACAGAAAAGACAGCCCAGCGAGCGAGGCTTATAAGAATTCTTCTGCGGATGAGGCGGCTGACAAAATTGCCGCTGTGTTTCATGCGGCGAAGCACGGCCATTCAACTCACAGCCAGTCAACTCCAGCACCTTCTTTGCCTGTGGTGGAAATCGCGGTGGCAGGTGAACATAAAGAGCAAAAACCTCACAATAATCAGGGTAATGGCGGAGAGCTAACCGATTGGAATAGAAATCTAAATTTATCAAGTATCGAGGAAAAGCATGGTTTGGATAAGCAGCATAAGCATTTGCTGAATTCTGTATTATTGACTGAATCTGATGGTAAGGCTGATGCCGTATCTTCAAAAGGGGCGGCTGGTTTGTTCCAAATCACACCAATTGCCGCGAAGCATTATCATATAGAAAATCCTAAAAACCCTAAAGAAGCTGCCGATGGTGCTGCCAGAATGTTTGCAGATCTTGGCGAGAAATTTAAAGATAAGCGGGATTTAATGCTTGCCGCATATAATTACGGGGAAACAAATGTAAGAAAAGCTGTTACCGCTGCCAAAGCAGAAAGTCAAGCTAGTGGCAAATATGTTGATTGGCATAGCAAATTGCCAGCAGAAACTACGAATTTTATCCAAGAGGTTCGTGAGCGTATGCGAGATTCTCATAAAGCAGAAAAGAACCATCAAAGCACCAATGATGAACAGAAAAACTGTAAACAGGGGGCGCATATTTCCGATGCGGAGGCTGGTTGCCTTGCTCCTCCGTCTGCCCATGTTACTGCACATCAACAACCTCAAAAAAACAATGCAATTACAGTGGCTAAGATGTAGAATATCGTAATTTGACTTATGAATTATCCATCCACTCGTCACTCACGAGCATAGCGAAGCAATCCAGTCCACATATTATGACTATGGATTGCCGCGTCGCTTACGCTTCTCGCAATGACGCAAGTGGGTAGTTATAAAATCAAATTACTATATCGTCTGTATTTTGCTGGTATTCGGCGGTTGGTAAAAGTTTTTCCAAAAAAATCAGTTATTAGCAAAAAATCTGCAAAAATCTTACTTTCTGTCATCATACTGTAATATATTTGTGTTAGAGTTTGAATATGGGAATATAAAACTTATTGGTTTGGAAAATGTCAAAAACACCACAACAATGGCGGGCAGAGCTGGGTTTAGATGATCTGGAGAAGAAAAATTTTCTGGATCGCGGCTTCCTGACGGCTGTCTTGGCTCAAGAAAGCGGTGGCAGGCAAAATGCAGTAAGTAGCGCAGGCGCAGGCGGTTTATTCCAGCTTATGCCTAAAACCGCCGAGGGATATGGCGTAGATCGTTTCGACCCTCAGGAATCGGCAAATGGCGCTGCGGCTATGTATGCGGATCTCAGAAAAAAATATGACGGTGACTTGAACAAGATGCTTGCGGGCTATAATTGGGGGCAGGGCAACGTGGATAAAGCTATTGCCGCTGCTGAAAAAGAACGCAATGAAACGGGCAGACCAGTTGACTGGCAGAGTAAATTGCCAGCAGAAACCAAGGAATATATCAAAAAAATCCGCGGGACAATGGCTGCTCAATCATCGGCTGAAGGACGCTATGAGGAGGCTGCAAATTATGCCAGTGGCACAGATAGCCCCGCGCTGAATGCCTATAGTGAAAAAAATCGTGTAAAAGCCAGAAATGGCAAAACCAGAAATCCGCTTGGTGATAAAGAGGATGACGATGATAATTATTCATTGTTAAGGGAGATGATTCAGGAAGACCCATTGCAGGGGATTCTGCTGATGTTCTTCATGTCAATGACGGGCATGATTGATTCGAGTGATATAAATAATCTGCTTGGTGATATTGATAAGCTGCCTCCTGAAAAGCGTCAGGCCGCTTTAGATAGCTTGTCCGAGGGAGATAGGGAAAAATACTATTCGGCGAATCGGCTGAAAGAATTTTCCAAAGACCTTACGGGCGGTAATTTTGGTGAAAAAGCAGCGGAATTAGCCGAGAGATTTTTAGGGCAGAAAGAAGAAAAAAATAATTGCGGGGATATTGTCGCCTTAAGCGGTGTGGAGCAAGGGCAGCCGTGGTGTGGTGGCTTTGCGAATTATATTCTCGGCTCGACCATGCCCGGAGTTTATAAAGGTGAGAATTTCAACCTTGCCATCAACTATAAAAATTATGGCGAAAAGTTTGGTGCATTTCATAAAAATGGCGATGGTTATCAACCAGAAAAAGGCGATGTTATTCTCTTTTCGCGCGAGGGTGGCAGCGGTCATGTCGGGATTGTAACAGGGCGTGATGCCGCTGGTCATATAACTTATATCGCGGGAAATGATGGCAATAAAGTTAGTGAGCACTCACTTAAGGATGACGGCAAGCTGTTAGGTTTCACCAGTTCGCGGGAAATTGCAAATGCAAAGGGTATTACTTTTGACGTAGCAGTTGCGAATGCGCCAAAACTAGAAGCGGGCGTTGAACTGGCAAATTTTTCGAAATTTCCCGAAAATGTAAGAAATGCCGTGGCTGGTTTGGATTTGAACCATGACGGTTTGATTGCTTCTCAAGAAGTGGCAAAAGCCAGCGGGCAGACTGTGGCCGAGGTGCAAGCTGCACTAAAAAACCAAGGTGTTGTTCCTGCTGACACTGGAACAGAGAATTTATATACTGCGATTGCTGCGGTGGCGAAGAAATCCTCTGCTGCAGAAATGTCGCGTTCATAATCACCTTTTGGGCATCAAGCTATTCGTTGACAATAGGCATACATTGTGATAAAAAATTATACATGTTTGAAGATTGTTATTTTGATTTTGATGCACATAAAAACACGATTTTACAAAAAGAGCGTGGCGTTAGTTTTGAGCAGATTATCATACTTATAGAAAATGGTAACGTGATTGCTGTAAAGCCTCATCACAACCAGAAAAAATACCAAAATCAGCATATTGCAGAGATTCTTGCTGGTGATTATATTTGTTTGGTGCCGTTTGTTGTGGACGGTAATAAAGTGTTTCTTAAAACCGTCTATTTGAGCAGGAAAGCCACAAAAAGTTATAAGAGAGGAAAAATCGATGCCTAAGAAAAAATTTATTGATGATGAAGAACGTGAAATTATAGAGGATTATGAGCGGGGAGAATATGCCATCTCTCCGAAATCTGCGTCATTAAAAAAAATGATAGAAAAAGCCGCTGCAAATTATTCAAAAAAAGATGCTCGCATAAATATCCGTATTTCGGATGCGGATTTGAACGGGCTTAAAATAAAAGCCGCCGAGGAGGGAATGCCTTACCAAACCCTTATTGCCAGTGTTTTACATAAATTTGTAAGTGGACGGTTGGGGTAAATGGATATATTATCCTAGCCCAGTATAATAAAAATCAAAGAAAAGACATATGAATACAAAAAACTGGACGATTGATAGCTGGCGCGAATTTCCTATTAAGCAACAGCCGGAATATAAGGATATTGCTCATTTACGGGCGGTGGAGGCGAAACTTGCGAGCTTTCCGCCGCTGGCTTCACCATCGGAGGTGCGGGCGCTTAAACGCGAAATGGCTGATGTGGCAGTGGGCAAAGCCTTTTTGTTGCAAGGTGGTGATTGCGCTGAGAGTTTTGCCGAATTTAACGAAAAAAACCTGCGTGATTTTTTCCGCGTGATGCTGCAAATGACGATGGCGCTTATGTATGGCGCGGGTTGGCCAGTGGTGAAAGTCGGGCGCATTGCTGGGCAGTTTTCCAAGCCGCGTTCGGATAATATGGAAAAAATCGGTGATAAGGAACTTCCGAGCTATCGCGGCGATATGGTGAACGCTATGGAATTTGACGAGGCGGGCAGGGTGGCTGACCCTGATCGCTTGCTGCGGGCTTATTACCAAGGGGCGGCAACGCTGAATTTTATTCGCACTTTGGCTCGTGGTGGTTATGCTTCGCTCAAGCAAATCAACCGCTGGAATATGGAATTTGTGAATTCATCGAGCCAAGGCAAGCGTTTTGAAGAACTGGTTTCGCATATCAACGAATGCCTCGGTTTTATTCAGGCCTGCCGCTTGCCGCTTGATGAGGTGGAGGAATTTTCCGAGGCGAGTTTTTTCTCCTCGCATGAGGCATTGCTGCTGGGTTATGAATCTTCGCTCACGCGTTTTGATGAGTTTGACGAAAAATACTATGCCTGCGCCGCACATATGCTGTGGATTGGCGATCGTACCCGTCATCCTGACGAGGCGCATGTTGAATTCTTACGCGGAGTTGCCAACCCGATTGGTTGCAAAGTTGGTCCAAGCACCACTGTGGATGGTTTGCTCAAACTTATTGATACACTTAATCCGGAAAATGAAGCAGGAAGGCTAACGCTAATTTCGCGTATGGGTGCGGCGAATGTTGAGAAAACTTTGACGCCACTGGTGCGGGCGGTGAAGGATGCTGGTAAAACGGTGATCTGGGCGTGTGATCCGATGCACGGCAACACCATAAAATCACCAAATGGTTATAAAACCCGCAAGTTCAATGATATTCTTTCGGAAGTACGTCATTTCTTTGAAGTGCATGGAGCGGAGGGGACGATAGCAGGTGGTGTGCATTTTGAAATGACAGGGCAGGACGTAACCGAATGCCTTGGCGGAGCGCAGGCAATCTCGGAGCTGAATTTATCAGACCGCTATCACACTCATTGCGACCCGCGCCTCAACGCTTCGCAATCACTGGAGCTTGCTTTTTTGATTGCAGAAACGATAAAGAAGCATAAAAAGATATAAGTGTAATTTTCAAATTGAGGAGCTAAAAAAATGACAAAATCAACCAGAGTGGGCGGCGTTGCTGTTGATCAACTTAAATCAATCATCGCACGGGTGGAAAAATTGGAAGAAGAAAAAGCGGCAATTGCTGATGATATTAAAGATGTTTTTGCCGAAGCTAAAGGCAATGGTTTTGATGTGAAAGCCATTCGCCAGATTCTAAAAATCCGTAAAATGGACGCGCAGGAACGCGAAGAAGAAGAAACCATTTTGGACACCTATTTGCGGGCGCTGGGCATGTTGCCTAATTTTGAAGAAGCGGAAGCCGCGTAATGTTAGAAGTTGCCACGCCTCTGCCCAAAACATTAGAGCAGAATGTGATGGAGCATTTGCAGAATTACTTTGCCGCGCATGAGGGTGAATCGGGGGTGGCGCTGCCGCCATCTGGTTTGTATGCGCGTATTTTGCCGCTGGTGGAAAAACCGTTGATTGAAATGACCATGCTTGCCACAGGTGGCAACCAGCTTAAGGCCGCTTATGTTTTGGGCATCAATCGCAATACTTTGCGTAAAAAAATTGCGGAACTCGGTGTGAAATTTGAAGCCTGAAAGTTGCAATTTTAATAGGAGTAAAAAATGGATTTCTGGAGTGCGGTAAAAACCTGTTTCAAAAAATATGCAACTTTTGAAGGGCGGGCGTCACGTTCGGAGTTTTGGTATTTTACGTTGTTTACAATGTTGGTGAATGCGGCTTTGATGATCGTTTTTGGCTCTCATACAGTGTTTGCTGATTTGTTTTCTTTAGTAGCGTTGTTGCCATCAATTGCAGTCAGTGTTCGCCGTTTGCACGATACCGACCGCAGCGGTTGGTGGTGGTGGCTTTGGTTGCTGCCTGTTGTTGGCTGGATATTGCTTATTGTTTGGTATTGCACCAAGGGCACGGCAGCCGTTAATTATACTGATGGTGAGAATCGTTTTGGCAAAGATCCATTGAAAGCGGATATATAGTATTAGCCTTTCCGTATCGTCATCCCCGCGAAGTCGGGGATCTTTGGCTTAAGATTCCCGCCTACGCGGGAATGACAGAAAACTCTATCCGTTAATGACCTCATAGTTTCCGCCCGACAATCGCCGAAACTTTGTAATTATTGGCCAGCCAATATAGTTTGCACATTGAGCGTTTCCATTTGCTGATGCCAAGAAACGGCGTGAAGAAGCGCAAGAAATGGCGCAGGAACAGGGTTAATGGCCGTTTTTTGATGTGTGACCAGTAATTATCGCCGGTTAGAATGTTTTTTTCCAGTATTTCCACATTGCCTTGCCCACTAAATAGCTGTGCTAATTCATCAGGATTCGGGCGATACATAGTGTCGATCGGGTCGGCGTGGTAATGATAGGAATGGGGAACGGTGATGAAAAACAGCCCGCCGTTCGGTACAATATCCAGAATTATTTTTGCCAGTTGCTCGCGGTCTGCAATATGCTCAAACATGTGGCTGCATAAAACTGCTTTTGGCTTTGCAGCTTTGATTTTGGCAAGCCCAGCCTCATCAAAAATATCAGTGGCGATGTCCACACCGTCACCTTCTTTCAAATCACTGTGAATTATTTTAATATCGCGAAAAAGCAGCGGTGCAAATACCAGCTCATGCACAAATGGTTGTTTTTTCTCACGGAAATCACGAGTTGAACTGCCCAAATTTAGCAATGGCGAAAGCTCATCTACCGTATATTTGGCAAGCACTTGTTGCAGCCATTTGGCATCACAAAGCATCATAGTTTTTTGTCCTTTTTACTCGTCAATGATTTGAAATAACCGAGCAAAGCTAGGCGCTAAGCGGCGGGGGGGGTGGGGGTTAAGACCCACATCTTTTTTTATTTCTTGGAATTTTGCAAGACGCAAAAATCGCGAAAACGCATAAACTATCGCATAGCTAAAACCTCGCCCGCCACGGAAAATATAGGCTCGGAAGAAATAAGCTTTGATAAAACTAGCTGGAAATTCAGCATATAATCGCCACGCGGGAATGCGCACATTACGCCTTAGTAAATCCTCCGCCTGCATGGTGGAATAGGCGTTTATTTTTTCAAGAGCATGGGTAAGCGAACGGTATGAACGGTGGTAAACCGCAGCTTTCAAATTGCCAACACTGCCCTCGCGCATAATTACCGAATCATGCACAGGGCTATCGGAAAAGCGCCCGAAGCGTTTGTCATACAGGCGCAAAACGCGGTTCATCTGGGTGCGGGCGGGAACTTTGGTCTCGCCTGAAAGCATATTGTAAATATCCAGCGTATAGCCGCTATTGGCCGCATAATTGCCTGCAAACAGTGTTTTTATTTCCTGCGCCAGTTCGGGGCTGATTTCTTCATCGGCGTCAAGATTGAGTAACCAATTATTGCGGCACAAATCCTCGCCAAAACGTTTTTGCAAGCCATATCCCGCCCACGCATTATACTCCACTCGCGCCCCACCCGCCGCTGCCACCGCCACGGTATCATCGCTGCTACCGCTATCAATCACAATCACCTCATCCACCCAGTTTTTTACACTGTTTATGGTGGCAGTGATGCGGTCAGCCTCGTTTTTGGTGATGATAAATACGGAAATTGGTAAAACAGTTGATGACATATATATATAAATTGTGTAAATACTTGTGTTGAACGAGATACCTTTATAAACCAGAGAAATGATTATGAGAATAGCAAATATCATGTTTAGCCGCGGTGGTGGCGGAATCGAAGAAGCCTTTGTTGATTATTGCGAGGGGCTGCGTGATTTAGGGCATCAGGTGGTGGCGGTAACTGCGCCAAATGCGCTTATGAATGCTGATTTGGCGGAGCTTAACATTGAAACCCATTCTATCAATAACTGGGGCGAGTGGGATTATATAGCGGCACTTCGCTTGCGTAAATTGTTGCTGGAGCTTAAAATTGATGTGGTTGTAGCTCATGCTAACCGTGCTTTTGGCCTGTCGCGTAAGGCGATTAAGGGAA